>Ga0265338_10010333_pt1 | contig 10962 bp, 11 predicted proteins | sample 42126metaG_FD_193579 | JGI IMG/M metagenome (GOLD analysis project Ga0265338, IMG submission 193579) | Rhizosphere microbial communities from Carex aquatilis grown in University of Washington, Seatle, WA, United States - 4-21-26 metaG | ecosystem: Host-associated > Plants > Roots > Rhizosphere... | reverse complement strand
CGCGTGTCCTGCCTGGAGCTGCCGCACCACCTGTGGCCACCCCGCGTTTGATGCCAGGGCCAGCACCACGCTCACGGTCGCCCCAGCCGCCGCGAGCACGACGACCATCGGCCTGTTCTCAAGCCGCAGGTACGACGCGCGCGACGATCTCGCCAGTTGCGTCAGGTGCCGCTTCATCTCGACCGCCATACAAACCCCGTGCACACTGTTGCAGGAAGTCCTCGGTGTGTTCGCCGTTGCTCTCCACGGACACCGATATCCTGACGCCTCTTCCGGGCAATCGAATCCTTGAACCCTTAGTCGTGACCGGCGGCGCGTCTAGCGCCCCCGGACAGCGTAGGTCAGGTGGGTCACCGGCTTTGTCGACTCCGCGCGCACCGGCTCCAGGGCCACGCGGCCCGCGTCCACGCCCTCGAACAGGCTGATTCCGGAGCCGAACAGCACGGGCGAGAGCGCGATCGAGAACTCATCGACCAGGCCGGCGTTCACGTACTCGAGGATCGTTGCGCCGCCACCCGCGATGCGGACGTCGCGGTCGCCGGCGGCCTCACGGGCCTGGTCGAGCGCGGTCTGGATGCCGCCATTGACGAAGTGGAAGGTGGTCCCGCCGGGCCGCCCCCAGGGGTCACGTTTGGTGTGCGTCACGACGAAGACCGGCGTGTGGAACGGCGCCTCCTCCGGCCACGCCTGCTCGCCGAGGTCGAACATGCGCTTGCCCATCACGCTCGCGCCGGTGCGCTCGAACGTCTCCCGGGCGATGTCGTTGTCGCGCCCTTCCTGACCGCCCTCGCCGAGCTGCAGGTTCTCCCGGAAGAACCGCAGCGGGAAGATCCACTGCTGCAGTTCCATCCACTGCGCCGTCCAGCGCTGCGCCCCTGGGTCGTCCGTGCGCTCCTCGGGGGCGATGAACCCGTCCAGCGACATCGTCACGCTGAAGAACACCTTCCCCGCCATCAGCCCTCCACTTCCTTCCGAACGATCTCGGTGACGTAGGCAGCCAGATTGCTGAGGGTCTGCTGGCCGCCCTCGATCGCGTGGTACGTCTCGACGGTCTCGTCGCGCAGCTCCTTGGTGGGGAACACCGTCCGCATCTCGATCCGGGTCGCCGCGCCGTCGGGCGCGAACGTGATGACCGCCTCGAAGGCGTTCGGGTCGCCGCGGGACTCACCGTGCAGCAGCGCAATCCGCTCCGGCCGGACGATCTCGGTCCAGGTGATCCACTCCTGGTAGTCCGTCCCATCCTGTCCGTGCATCACGAAGTCCCACTCCCCGCCGACGCGAAACTCGAACGACTGCGTGGTGGTGGTGAACCCGTCCGGCCCCCACCACCGCGACAGGTGCCGGACTTCGGTGAACGCCTCGAACACCAGCTCCCGTGGGGCGTCGATGACCCGCGAGATCACGATCTCGCGGTCGGCCGCCGCGGACTGCGCCGGCGCTCCTCGTCCGGTCGCGCTCATCAGCTACTCCTCCTGCGTTGTCTGCTTCAGGTCCTGCACGTAGGCGTCCAGCCGGTCGAAGCTCTCGTTCCAGAACCGCTCGAACCCGCCGGCCCACTCATGGACAGGCCGCAGCCCGCGGGCGTCAAGGCCGTACAGACGCTGCTTGCCGGCCCTGTGGTGCCGCACCAGCCCGACCTCCCGGAGCACCCGCAGGTGTTTGGACGCCCGCGGCTGGGTCATCCCCAGCTCCCGGGCCAGCTCGGTCACCGGCCACTCGCCCGCCCGCAGCAGCACCAGGATCTCCCGGCGCTGCGGCTCGGCGATCGCGTTGAAGACGTCCGACGTCGTGGCGGCTCGTGCCATTGGCCGCATCATATTCCGATATCGGCATGCGTCAAGTCCCCGTCCACACGGCCAAGCAGCCCGGCCGCCGGATCTTCTTGCAAGGTGGGCCGCGACGGACCAGACTAGATGGCCGCGCGAGGGGAATGCACAAGAGGACGATCGAGGCGCTCATCAGCAGGGATCCGGACAAAGCTCATGCCCAGCGTGACTACGACGCGGTAGTCATCGGTGCGGGGGTGATCGGGGCGGCGATCGCGTTCGAGCTCTCCAAGCGTGGCTACCGGACGGTCAGCGTCGACAAGCTTCCTGCGGCCGGATACGGCCCGACGAGCGCCTCCTGCGCGATCATCCGATTTACCTACTCCACCCGCGATGGCGTCGCGATGGCCTATGAAGGCTCGTTCTACTGGAAGAACTGGGCCGACTACCTGGAGGTCTCGGATGAGCGCGGGCTCGCCGTCTTTCACGAGACAGGGAGCCTCGTGTTCGCCGATGGCACCGACAGGCTGGACCGGGTTATCCGGCTGTTTGACGAGATCGGCGTCCCGTATGAGCTTTGGACGCCAGACGATGTCACGCGGCGATTCCCCTACATGGACGTGCACCGCTTCTGGCCGCCCAGCCGCCCGGACGATCCCGCCTTCTGGGAGACGCCACAACAAGTGTTGGCGGAGGCCCTGTACGAGCTCGGCGGGGGCCACGTCAACGATCCACAGCTGGCGACGCACAACCTTCAGCGGGCGGCTGAGGCGAAGGGTGCAACGTTCCGGTTTGGGAGCGAAGTACGGTCAATCGAACGAGGGGGCGGGAGGGTTACAGGGGTCTCACTCGCGTCTGGCGAGACCCTACGGGCACCGGTGGTGGTGAATGTCGCGGGCCCGCATTCGGCGATCATCAATCAACTCGCTGGCGTAGCGGATGACATGCGAGTTACGACCAGGCCGTTGCGACACGAGGTGCACCACGTCCCCGCTCCGCCCGGAGTTGACTTCGAGCATCACGGCCTGCATGTCTCCGACGGGGACAGCGCTATCTACTGCCGGCCGGAGGTCGCGAACCATCTCCTGATCGGTAGCGAGGATCCGGAGTGCGATCCGAGAGAGTGGGTCGAGAACCCCGACGAGTACGACGCAAGCGTGTCCCGTGCGCAGTGGGAAGCCCAGGTGTACAGGATGGCTCGGCGTTTCCCCACACTCGAGATCCCGATGGAGCCGCGCGGCCTGGTCTCGTTGTACGACGTCAGCGACGACTGGATTCCGATCTATGACCAATCGTCGTTGCCGGGCTTCTATATGGCGGTCGGCACGAGCGGGAACCAGTTCAAGAACGCGGGGGTGGTGGGATACGCCATGGCGGAGCTGATTGGGGCGTGTGAGTCGGGCACCGATCACGACAACGATCCGGTGGTGGTTCGAGGGCCGTATACGGGCCTCAGGATCGACCTGGGCAAGTTCTCGCGGCTGAGGGAAAGCAACCCCGACTCCAGCTTCTCGGTGAACGGCTGAAAGCTTGCACCCGGCCGAGGGGTTCGGGTAAGGTAGAAAAATCGCAATGGACATTCATATAGTGAAATCCGAGGCGTCGGCGTCCGAGCTGGTACAACGGGCCCGCGCGGCGATCGCGGGCGGTGTGAACAGCGGTCAGCGGCGTATCCCCGGGCTCGAGGCGCTGGTGATCGGCTCGACGGAGGGCGCGACCATCACCGACGCCTCCGGCCGGCGACTGGTGGATTTCCACGGCGCCTATGGCCCCACTATCCTTGGCCACAACGACCCGGATGTCGACCAGGCAGTGCTCGAGACCATGCGCAGCGTCGACCACGTGGGGCTCGGTGTGAGCCTGCCCGAGATCGAGTTGGCCGAGTTGATGGTCGAGCATGTCCCGTCGGTCGAAAAGGTGTTCCTGACCGCATCCGGCAGCGAGGCGACCTACCACGCGTTGCGGCTCGCGCGCGCAGCGACGGGACGAACGCGCATCGTCAAGTTCCAGGGGTGCTACCACGGCTGGCACGACTCGATCGCGCTCAACGTGATCACGCCGGCCGAGCGGCTCGGCCAGAAGGACCCGTTGTCCGCCGGGGCGCTCTCAGCCGTGCTTGACGAGACGATCGTGCTGCCGTTCAACGACCCAGGCGCTGTGGAGGATGCTCTCTCCGACCGCGACGTCGCCGCCGTCATCCTCGAACCCGTCCCCCACGCGATCGGCGTCCTCGTTCCCCACCAGGAGTTCCTCGAGCGCATCCGCGCGGCGTGCACGAAGACGGGAACGGTGCTGATCTTCGACGAGATCGTGACGGGATTCCGCCATGCACTGGGCGGCTACCAGTCGATCGTCGGCGTGACGCCGGACCTGACGACCATGGGCAAGGCAGTTGCGAACGGATTCCCGATCGCCGCGCTTGGCGGCCGGACTGACCTGATGGAGAACCTCGGCACGGTGGCGGGTGGCACGGTTTACGCGACCGGGACGTTCAACGGTCACCCGTCAATGGCCGCGGCGGGGGTGGCCACCATCCGCAAGCTGGAGTCCGAGAACGTTATCGATCGGATCTCAATGCTGGGCGACCGCCTGCGCACAGGCCTACGCGAGCTCTACGACCGAATCGGGGTAACCGCAGAGGTTGCCGGCGTCGGGTCGATCTCCGTCGCGTATTTCATGGAGGGACCCATCGATCGCTTCGACGACCTTCTGCGCAACGACGCCGACCTCTTCGTCGGCTATCGACGCAGGCTGCTCGATCTTGGCTATCTCGAGCTACCGCTCAACCTCAAACGTAACACGATCTGTTACGCCCACACCGAAGATGACATCGACGGGCTGATCACCGCCACCGAGCAGGCGATCACCGAGATGCTCTAGGACAGGTGGCGGGTGACGAAGTGCTTGACCACTCCGAGGTACGCGTCGGCGTCCTTCTCTTCGAGCAGTGCATGACTCGCGTTGCCGAAGATCACGAACTCGTTGTCAGGTATCAGCTCGGCCATCACCCTGTGTGATTCGACGCTGACCATGTCGTGCCACCCAGCGACGATCAAGGTCGGCGCCGCGATCTCCGCGAGGCGTTCGGTGACGTCCCAGTCGCGGAGGTTCCCCGTACACATGAACTCGTTCGGACCCCACATCACCTGGTAGGCCGGCCCCAGATCGGACATGTGCGGGAGGACGTCGCGCCGCAGCTCCTCCAGCGACCGGGCGGACTCAAAAGGCGACGAGCGCCTGAAGTGCGCCGCGTACACCCGCTCTACTGCGGCGAGGTAATCCGGGTGCTCGAACTCGGAGGCAGTCTCATACAGAAGCAAGGGGGCGAGTGTGTCGCTGTCGAGCTCGGACCGTAGGCGGGTCATACCCCGCAGCTCTTCGAGCACGGATGCGCCGGCGTTCGAAACGCAGAGTGTACGTACGGCATCAGGGTGGTCGAGCGTGTACTGCAGGCCGAGGAACCCGCCCCACGATCTGCCGACCAGGTGCATCTGGCCGAGGTCGAGCTGCGTCCGTAGCTCCTCCAGCTCCGACACGAAACGAGCCATCGTCCACAGAGACGGATCGTCCGGGCGCTCCGACCGCCCCCCGCCCAGCTGGTCGTAGAGCACCACCTGCAACGAGTCGTCGGAGAGCTCTGCAAATCGCCTCAGGCTCGTCAGATCTCCGCCGGGTCCTCCGTGCAGACCAACGAGCGAGTTGGGCGCATGGCCGTGGATCTGGTAGTAGATCTCGTGCCCGCCGGTGATCTCGAGTCGCCCCTCACGCATGGGCTACAACGTCCGACCGGTTGGCAGACGACGTACGGCTCGTGTTTGCAGATGGTGAAACAAAACTACGATATGCTGAGCGTATCGAATGGCTATGACGCGTGCAACGAGGGATCCAGGCCGGTGGCCACCCAGGGGGCGCGATGGCGACTGAGACGAAGCCGACCCTGATCCGGTCCGTCGCGCGTGCGTCTCGCATCCTCCTGCACCTCGCACGCCAGGGAGACCCGGCGACCGCGAAGGAGACGGCGGCCGCGCTCGACATGCATATCGCGACCACCTACCACCTGCTAAACACGCTGGTCGCGGAGGGCCTGGTGACAAAGGACGCCGGACGGCGATACGGCCTCGGCCCGCGAGTGGGTGAACTCTCGGACGCCTTCGACCGTCAACTCGCTCCACCAGAGATATTGCTCGTCGGGCTGCGACGGCTCGCCCAGGATTGCGGGGAAACTTCGTATCTGAGCGCGTGGCGTCAAGGCGAGATCTCGGTGCTGGCGTCCATTGAGGGAAGCCACGCCGTGCGCGTCGGCGTCTTGCACCGGGGTATGCGCGGGGACGCTCACGCCCGAGCCTCCGGCAAGCTCCTGCTCGCGCACGCAACGGCGGAGGCGCGCGATGCGTACTTCGCTAAGCACCCCATTCGCAGCGTCACACCGCACACGATCGTGGACCTCGACGACCTCAACGCGGAGTTCCAGCGCATCCGCGACCGTGGATACTCGACTGACGACGGCGAGTTCGCCGAGGGCGTCGCGTGCGCCTCGGCGCCGGTGATGAGCAACGGTCAGGTAACGGCCGCGTTCACGGTCTCGGCGCCCACCGGCCGCTTTGCCGAAACACAAGACGACCTGATCGAAAAGCTCGTCCAGGCGGCGAAGGCGGCGTCCACGCAGTGACCAGCGGCGCAGAACGGCCGCGCACGATCGTGGTCACGGGTGGTAGCAGCGGGATCGGGCAGGCCGTGGTCGCGGAGCTGTGCAACACCACGGATCGGCGGTGCGTGATTCTCGACCTCAAAGCCATCGAGCCCGCGAACGCCGATCGCTGCCTGTCGGTCGCCTGTGACGTGACAGAGCCGTCCCAGGTGCGCGATGCAGTGGCGGCGGCCGCTGCCTGGGGCGGGCCGCTGGTCGGCCTCGTCAACTGCGCCGGGATCGCCGAGCATCGCCCCACCTTCGAGCTCGAATACGCCGATTGGCACCGGGTGCTCGACGTGCACGTCGACGGCACCTTCCTAGTCAGCAAGGAGGTCGGCCGGCGGATGGCCGATACTGGCGGCGGGGCCATCGTCAACCTCGGCTCGGTGGCCATGTCCGTCGGCTACCCCAACCGTCTGGCATACTCGGCCGCGAAGGGGGCCATCGGCGCGATGACCCGCACGCTCGCCGTCGAGTGGGCGGAGCACGGGATCCGCGTCAACTGCGTCGCGCCCGGCTACATCGAGACACCCCTGGTCTCGACCCTCGTCGCCGAGGGTGGGATCGACGCCGAGCTCTACCGCGGCCTCCACGCGGTCAACCGGTTCGGGACGCCGGCCGAAGTTGCAGCCGTGATCGCCTTTCTGCTCTCGGACCGTGCGAGTTTCGTCACCGGATCCGTGGTCGGGGTCGACGGTGGGTTCCTCGCGCTCAAAGTGCCCGGTTGACCGGTACGGTGCTGTGACGGGACGATGCGCTGCTAGCCGACCACGCCGCGCGCACGAAGGTCTGAGACCTCCGCCGCGGTGATCCCGAGCTCGGCGAGGATCTCATCCGAGTGCTCGCCGGCATGGGGAGGAGCGGACCGGGCAGCCACACGGGCACGGTCGATCGAGACCGGCGCGGCGACCACCTTGAGATCGCTCACGGCGTGCCCCGGCATCGACCGCAGCATCTCGAGCGCAACGGTCTGGGGGTGCACAGCGACCTGCGAGGTGTCCTGCACTGGCGCAGCGGGAACGCCCGCTGCAGCCAGGCGCTCGAGCCACTCGCCCACCGACCCATCGGCCAGTCGAGCTTGAATCTGAGCGGCCAGCTCCTCTCTGTTTGCCACCCGATCGGGGTTGGAGGCGAACCGCGTGTCACGGGGCAGATCGGTGCGGTCGATGACGTCGCACAGTCGCGCGAACTGAGAGTCGTTGGATGCGGCGATCACCAGCCAGCCGTCCGCCGCCTCAAACACTTGATAGGGGGCGACGCTGGGAAACGCCGATCCGACCCGGCCGGGTATCTCGCCGGAACCGAGATAGCCCACGAGGTGGTACCCCATCCAACTGATCGCGGCCTCGTACAACGATGTGTCGACGAGCCGGGCGCGTGGCTGCCCCTCATTGGTTCGCAAGGCCGCCAGGATGCCGACCACCGCCCAGAGTGCAGTCCCCTGGTCGATCACCGAGACTCCGGCGCGGACCGGTGGACTCCCAGGCTCACCTGTGACGCTCATGATCCCGCCGGCCGCCTGCATGAGCGGGTCGTATCCCGGCTGCGCATGCTGCGGTCCGACGGCACCGTACGCGCCGATAGCGCAATACACGATGGACGGTCGGAGACGCTTGACGTCGTCGAATCCGAGGCCCAGCTCGTCGCACAGCCCGGGTCGCAGGCTCTCCACGAAGATGTCGCTGCGCGCCACCAGTCTGCGCGCGATCCCGACACCCTGGTCGGTGCGAAGGTCGATCTGGATGGAGCGCTTGCCTGCATTCATCGCAAGGAACATCGCGCTGTCTGCGCCCCAGGACGGCGGCCCCCATGACCGGCTGTCATCACCGGATCCGGGTCGCTCCACCTTGATCACCTCCGCGCCGAGCGCACCCAGCAGCTGGGTGCAGAAAGGGCCTGCGACGGAGCTCGTCAGGTCGAGAACGCGGATGCCGTTGAGGGGGAGCTGGTCGACGGAGCGGTGGCTGCCTACGGGCATCACGACGAGGATACTCCATGAATCCCATGGGATCCCCGCGTCGTCAGTCGTTCAGATCGTGAAAGCACTAGTCACAATATTGACACGTAACGGGAGCCTCGGTAGCATGGCGCGCGTGACCTGCCGCCCAACCAGCGTGGGCTTTGCCCATGGATGCCAACCACCTCCACGCCGCGGAGGCATCGGGCGGTCATGAGCGCCAGCGATGCCTCGCAGCTCGAGGCCGACCTCGCATTGATGTGGAGAATCAGGCTGTTCGAGGACGAGGTTCAGCGGCTGTTCACGCAGAATCTGGTGCACGGAAGCACCCACCTGTGCCAGGGTCAGGAAGCAGTGTCAGTAGGCGTGTGCGGCAGCCTGGCGCCCGGCGACGTCATCACCTGCACCTATCGCGGCCACGGAGCGCTGATCGCCATGGGCGCGCCGCTCGAGCGCTGCTTCGGCGAAATCCTGGGCCGGGCCGAAGGCCTCTGCAATGGCAAGGGCGGGTCGATGCACCTGGCGGCCCACGATCGCGGGGCGCTTGGGTCGTTCGCCGTTGTCGGGGCGGGGATTCCGGTCGCTGTGGGAGCGGCGCTCTCGGCCAAGCTCCAGTCACGGGACACCGTCGCACTCACGTTCTTCGGGGATGGAGCCACCAACATCGGAGCGTTCCACGAGAGTCTGAACCTTGCGGCAATCTGGCGCCTGCCGTGCGTGTTTGTCTGCGAGAACAACCTCTACGGTGAGTACTCCCCGATCGCCACCACAACCCCGATCGACCGTCTGGCAGACCGCGCGGCCGGCTACGGCATCCCCGGGGTGCAGGTCGACGGTAACGACGTGACAGCCGTGCGGAAGGTCGCCGGGGCCGCCGTCGAACGCGCCCGGCGCGGGTCGGGCCCGACCCTGATCGAGGCCAGGACATACCGCCAGGCCGGGCACTCGAGGTCGGACCCTGGCGCCTACCGGCCCGACGGCGAGCTGGAGCTCTGGAAGCTGCGCGACCCGCTGGTGCTGGCCGCGAAGGCGCTCCAGGAGATGGGCTACAGCGACCCTGAGCTCGACCGCATCCGCGGTGAGGCGGAAGCTGCGGTTCGCGAGGCCCGGGGTACGGCGGTCGCCTGGCAGCCACCGTCCCCCGAATCACGGTTCGAGGACGTCCTCGCGTGACCGAGCGCTCGCTGCGTGACGCGGTTCGAGCGGCGCTTGCCGACGAACTGCGGTCGGACGATCGAGTCTTTTTGCTCGGCGAGGACATCGCCCAGGCCGGCGGCGTGTTCAAGGCGACTGTCGGGCTGGTCGACGAGTTCGGGGCGGAGCGGGTGCGGGATACCCCGATCTCCGAGGTCGCGATCATCGGAGCCGCCACGGGGGCGGCGCTGACCGGGATGCGCCCCGTGGTGGATCTGATGTTCGCGGACTTCGCGGCCGTCGCCTTCGACCAGATCGTCAACCAGGCCGCCAAGCATCGCTACCTCACCGGGGGGCAGTGCGACGTGCCGCTCACAATCCGGATGGCAAACGGCGCTGGGGCAGGCTTCGGCGCCCAGCACTCCCAGAGCGTCGACTCGTGGCTGTACGGGACGGCCGGCCTGTTGGTCGTGGCGCCCGCGACACCGGCCGACGCCTACGGTCTGCTGCGCTCCTCGATCCAGGAGCCGAACCCGGTCGTCTTTCTGGAGCACAAGGCCATGTACGGCCTGACGGGGGCGGTGCGGGATCCTCCAGCAGCGGTTCCCCTGGGGAAGGCGAGAATCGCGCGGGAGGGCGACGCCGTGACGGTCGTTGCATCGCAGTTGATGGTTCACCGTGCCCTGGACGCGTCTGAACTCCTGGCCGAGGAGGGCATCTCGGTCGAGGTGGTGGACTTGCGCACGATCTGGCCGCCGGACCTGACTACCATCGCCACCAGCGTGCAGAAGACCGGGCGCATCGTCGTGGTCGAGGAGGCGACACCCGCCGGCGGGTGGTCGTCGGCGCTGATCGTCGATGTGTTGGACGCCGTCTTCGACCACCTTGACGCCGCGCCGCAGCGCGTGACGGGAGATCCAACTCCGATTCCGTACGCTGCCGCCCTTGAGGCGGCATGGATGCCGGACGCCGCCCGGATCGCAGCCCGCATTCGCTCCACGGTGGTATGACGCGCCCTACCACTTCCCACACCGACCCCTGGGAGCCAACGGCGCTCGAGCCGGCCGGGTGTGACGAGATACGCTCGGCCGTGCGCGACCTGTGCGCTCAGTTTCCGCCTGCATACTGGCGAGGGCTGGAGCCGGACGTCTACCCGGAGGAGTTCGTCGCTGCACTGACGCAGGGAGGCTGGCTGAGCGCCCTGATACCGGAGGAGTATGGCGGCAGCGGCCTCGGGATCGCAGCAGCCAGCGTGATCCTGGAGGAGATCAACGCCTCCGGCGGAAACGCAGCGGCGTGTCACGCGCAGATGTACATCATGGGAGCGCTGGTGCGCCACGGCTCCCGGGAGCAATGCGACGCCTATTTGCCGCAACTTGCGCGGGGCGAGCTCCGGCTACAGGCCTTTGCAGTGA
>Ga0265338_10010332_pt1 | contig 10962 bp, 11 predicted proteins | sample 42126metaG_FD_193579 | JGI IMG/M metagenome (GOLD analysis project Ga0265338, IMG submission 193579) | Rhizosphere microbial communities from Carex aquatilis grown in University of Washington, Seatle, WA, United States - 4-21-26 metaG | ecosystem: Host-associated > Plants > Roots > Rhizosphere... | reverse complement strand
CGTTCGTGTGGAGGCTCTGACCGCCGCCGCAGACCGCCGAGAACGCCTGGATCGCCACCCGGACGATGTTGTTCTCCGGCTGCTGGGCGGTCAGCGTGGAGCCGCCCGTCTGGGCGTGGAAGCGCAGCATCTGCGAGCGCGGGTCGGCGGCTCCGAAGCGGTCGCGCATGATCTCGGCCCATAGCGTCCGCGCCGCACGGAACTTTGCGACCTCCTGGAAGAAGTCGTTGTGGGCGTTGAAGAAGAACGACAGCCGGCTGGCGAAGTCGTCGACCTGTAGCCCGACATCCACGGCCGCCTGGACGTAGGCGATGCCGTTGGCGAGTGTGAACGCCAGCTCCTGAGCCGCTGTCGACCCGGCCTCGCGGATGTGGTAGCCCGAGATCGAGATCGTATTCCAGCGCGGCAGCCTCTCCGTGCAGTAGCGGAACGTGTCCGTGGTCAGGCGCATCGAGGGCCGGGCCGGGAAGATGTAGTTGCCTCGGGCGATGTACTCCTTGAGGATGTCGTTCTGGACGGTGCCGGACAGGCGCGCAGGCTCGACCCCCTGTTCGGCCGCCACAAGCTCGTAGAGCAGGAGCAGCAGCGACGCCGGCGCGTTGATCGTCATCGAGGTCGAGACCTCGCCGAGCGGGATGCCGTCCAGCAGCAGCCGCATGTCGTCGAGCGAGTCGATCGCGACGCCCGTGCGCCCCACCTCGCCGCGCGCCAGCGGGTGGTCGGAGTCGAGACCGAGCTGGGTCGGCAGGTCAAAGGCAACCGACAGCCCGGTCTGGCCGCGCTCCAGCAACAGCCGGAAGCGGGTATTCGTCTCCTCGGCCGACGAGAAGCCCGCGTACTGGCGCATCGTCCAGGCCCGCGAGCGATAGCCGTCGGCACGCACCCCGCGGGTGTAGGGGAAGCTGCCAGGGTCGGGCCGCTCCACCGCGTCGGAGGAGTCGTAGTACGGCTTGATCGGGATGCCGGACTCGCTTCGGCGCGGCTGGTCGGCTGTCGCCATCGGACAGTCATCCTACCCAGGCGACCCTCCGCGGGGCGGCCGGTACGATCTGCCCATGCGGGTCACGGTCAAGCTGTTTGCGGCGCTTCGGGAGCGTGCGGGCTGGTCGCAGCGCGAGATGGAGCTGCCACCCGGCGCCGTGCTCGGCGACGTCTGGCCGCTGCTTGCGCTCGGCGACGAGCCTCCCGGCGTTGCCTATGCGCGCAACCGGGAGTACGCCGGCCGTGACGTGTCCCTTGCCGAGGGCGACGAGATCGCGCTGATCCCCCCGGTGTCGGGCGGCACGTTCAGCGTCCGCAGCGGCCCGCTTGATCTGGCGGAGCTGGTCGCGGAGGTCAGCGACCCCGCCGCCGGGGCCATCGCCACCTTCATCGGCACCACGCGCGACCATAGCCGCGGCCGCACCGTCACCCTGCTCGAGTACGACGCCTACCCGGAGATGGCCGAGGCCGAGATGGCGCGCATCGGCGACCTGGTCAAGGAGCGGCACGGGGTCACCCGCGTCGCCATCGCACACCGCACGGGGATCGTGCCGATCGGGGAGGCGAGCGTGATGATCGCCGTCTCCGCACCCCACCGCGCAGCGGCCCTGGACGCGTGCCGCGACGCCATCGACACCCTCAAGCAGACCGTCCCGATCTGGAAGAAGGAGGTCTTCGAGGGCGGCGAGGAGTGGATCGGCCGCGAGGGATCGGAGCCGTTATGAGGTGTGCCCGGCCCGGGCGAAGCCCCAGTCGAGCATTCGGGCGGCCGTCTGAAATTCGTTGCCGGTGACGTTCAGTGCGACCGCGATCACCGTATGGCCGTCGCGGGTCGCGGCGGCGTCGATGCTGGGGCCGCTGCCCGTGGTGAACCCGGTCTTCAGGCCGATGGCGCCCGTGTAGTCCCACAGGAGCTGATTGCGGTTCACGTAGTCGGAGCCGTGCGCCGGCGTGTACGCCTTGGTCTCGAGCAGGCTGGCGATCCGCTTGTGGCCGAGCACGATCCGCGACAGCTGGGCCATGTCCCAGGCCGACGAGTGGTTTCCTGCGTCCACGATGCCGGACGGATTGGAATACCGGGTGGTGTTCAGCGCCAGCGCCTTCGCCTCACGGTTCATGTCGCGGACGAACGTCGTGATCGAGCCGGCCGCGTGCACTGCCAGCGCGTTGGCGGCGTCGTTACCCGAGGCGATCAGGGCGCCGGCCAGCATGTCGCGGGCGCGAACCACCTCCCCGGCCCGGATCCCGATGGTGTAGCCCGCGACCTGGGTCATCGCGGGCGTGACGTGGAAGGCACCCGTCACTGCGCGCCGCTGCAGAGCGACCAGGGCGGTCATCAGCTTGGTCAGGCTGGCGACCGGTCGCGGTTCGTGCGGCCGCACCGCCCAGTACACGGCGCCGGTGGTCGCGTCGACGATCACGCCCGAGGTGACGTGCACGCCGGCGATCGGGCGACCGCTGGCATGGGCGGCCGACAGCGGCGTGAGGCCTCCGGTGCCCTGGGTCGCGCCGCCGCCTGTGACGGCCATGCCGGGCGGGATCACGCCGGCGCTGCGATCGGTCAGCGGCAGCACCGTCCAGACCACGAACGCCGCGGCGAGGGCGAAAGCGACGAGCAGCACCGCAAGCACGACGCGCAGCGGAGAGACGTGCGGCCGGGTCCGGCGCCGCGGGCCGGCGGTCATCGGGAACAGCGGCGGAGGATTCGAGCGCGTCAAGCCACCACGTACAATCGCATGTATGCCCGCGAACCCGCTGCGTGACCTGCCGTCGGTCGACGCCGTCCTGCGGGAGCAGGACGCCGAGGAGCTGATCGGCGCCCACGGCCGCAAGCCGACCACCGACGCCGTGCGCGCGGTGCTCCAGCGCGCGCGGGAGCAGGGGACGCCGCTGACGGCCGCCGAGGTCGTCGCCGGCGCGGCTGACCTGCTGACCCGGCCGCCCAGCCTGCGGCGCGTGATCAACGCGACCGGGGTGATCGTGCACACCAATCTCGGCCGCGCGCCGCTGGCCGCCGAGGCGCTGTCCCACATCACCGACACGGCCGCGGGCTACTCGACGCTCGAGTACGACCTGGACGCCGGCCGGCGCGGGTCGCGCCACCAGCACCTGGGCGCCCTGCTGCGGGAGCTGACCGGCGCGGAGGACGGCCTGGCCGTCAACAACAACGCCGCCGCGGTGCTGCTGTGCCTCGCCGCGACGGCGCGGGGCGGAGAGGTGCTGATCAGCCGCGGCGAGCTGATCGAGATCGGCGACGGCTTCCGGATCCCCGACATCCTGGTCCAGTCAGGCGCCCGCCTGGTCGAGGTGGGCACGACCAACCGCACTCGGCTGGCCGACTACGAGCGGGCATTCACACCCGAGACACGCGCCGTCCTGCGCGTGCACCAGTCGAACTTCCGCGTTGTCGGGTTCACCGAGCGGCCGGAGCTCGCCGCTCTGGCCGCCGTGGCGGCGGAGCGAGGAGTCCCCCTGATCGACGACCTCGGCTCGGGCCAGCTGCTCGACCTGCCCGACCTGCTGGACGAGCCCACGGCCCGCGCATCGGTCGAGGCCGGCGCCGCCCTCGTCTGCTTCTCGGGCGACAAGCTGCTGGGCGGCCCCCAGGCCGGCATCGTCGTCGGCACGGCCGTGGCTGTGGAGCGCGTCCGCCGGCACCCACTGCAGCGCGCGCTGCGCATCGACAAGCTCTCGCTGGCCGGACTGGAGGCGACGCTGCGCCTGTACCGCGACCCGACCCAGGCCGTGCGCGGGATCCCCGTCCTGGCCATGGCGGCCGAGCCGGTCGAGGCTGTCAGAGCCCGCGCCGCGGCACTGGCGGAGCGCCTGGGTGGAACGGTTGTCGACTCGGTCGCCCGGATCGGCGGCGGGGCGGTGCCGTTGCTGGAGCTCCCCAGCGCCGCCTGCGCCCTGTCCGGCGGCGAGGGACTGGCAGCCCGGCTGCGAGCGTCGGATCCGCCCGTGATCGCGCGCATCCACGAAGGCGAGGTGCTCCTCGACTGCCGCACGCTGAGCGATGACGATTGCCGGCTGATCACCCTCTGACCCTCGGCACCGCCGGCCACATCGACCACGGCAAGACGGCGCTGGTCGCGGCGCTGACCGGAGTCGACACCGACCGCCTGCCGCAGGAGAAGGCGCGCGGCATCTCGATCGAGCTCGGCTATGCGCCGCTGGTGCTCCCCTCCGGCCGGCAGCTGTCGGTCGTGGACGTACCGGGGCACGAACGGTTCGTGCGCACCATGGTGGCGGGCGCGACCGGCATCGACCTGTTCCTGCTGGTCGTGGCCTGCGACGACGGGGTGATGCCCCAGACCCGCGAGCACGTCGCCGTGCTGCGGCTGCTGGGGCTCGATCGGGGCGTAGTTGCACTGACCAAGCGCGATCTGGTCGACGAGGAGACGGCGGCGCTGGTCCGGCTGGAGGTCGAGGAGCTGCTCGGCGGCGCCGACGTGGTCGAGGTCTCGTCCCGTACGGGGCTGGGCCTGGAGGTGCTGCGTGAGACGCTCGACCGGCTGGCCGCCGACGCGCCGCCGCGAACCGCTGATGGGCCTGTCCGGCTCCCCATCGACCGCGTATTCAGCCTGCGGGGGATCGGGACGGTGGTCACCGGCACCCTGTGGTCGGGAGCGGTCACTGCAAACCAACGGCTCGTGGTCGAGCCGGGAGGGGTCGAGGCCCGTGTCCGCAGCGTGCAGGTGCACGACCAGGGGGTTGAACGAGCGGAGGCGGGGCAGCGGGTCGCCGTCGCCCTGGTTGGCCCCGAGCGCCGCCGGCTTCGCCGCGGCCAGACGCTGGCCTCGCCCGGCGTTCTCCGAGCGTCCTACCGGCTGGACACCGAGCTCACGGTGCTGCCGGACGCTCCGCATCCCCTGCGCAACGGCGCGCGGGTGACCGTGCACCACGGCACGGCCGAGGTGCATGCCCGGCTGGCGGTGCGTGAGACGGAGCAGCTGCCGCCGGGAACCCAGGGGCTGGTGCAGCTCCGGCTGCGCGGCCAGGTTGCCGCCCTCGCCGGTGACCGGCTGATCGTCCGGCTGACGGCGCCCAGCGCGACCGTCGGCGGCGGCGTGGTCACCGACCCGTCGCCGCCGCGCACTCCGCAACCGGAGGGGGCGGAGCCCGAGGCCGCGGTGGCTCCCCGCGTTGCGGCCGGGCCGCCCGAGGGCGTCGAGGAGCTGTTTTCGCGGCTGTCCGAGCACCCGCTCACCCCTCCGCCGCTCACCCCCGGCGACGAGGCGGCCGCTGCCTACCTTGCGCGAGAGGGCCGCATCGTTCGGGCGGCTCGCGACCTGGCGTTCACGTCCGAGGGGTTCGCCCAGGCCCAGGCCGCCGTGGTCGAGCTGGCGGCGGCGGGCGGCGCGGTGACCATCGCCTCGCTGCGCGACCGTCTGGCGATCTCCCGCCGCTACGCCCAGGCCATCCTGGAGGCGCTCGACGCTACCGGCATCACGCGCCGGATCGGCGACGAGCGGGTGCTTCGCCGGCGCGGGCGCGACCTGGCCTCCGAGCCGCAGCCGGGCCCGTGACGGTCGGCGGGATCGTGCTCGGCGGCGGCAGGTCGAGCAGGATGGGCAGCGCGAAGGCGCTGCTGCTCTGGCACGGAGAGCCGTTGCTTTCCCGGACTGCGGCCGTCGTCTGCCGGGTCGCGACCCCGGTGGTCGTGGTCCACGCCCACGACCAGACCCTCCCTCCCCTGCCGGAAGGTGTCGAGCTCGCCCAGGACGCCCGGCCCGACCGCGGCCCGCTGGAGGGGCTGGCCGCAGGGCTCCGGCACCTGCAGGGCCGGGCCGAGCTGGTCGTGGTGACAGCCACCGACCTGCCGTTCCTGCACCCCGACTTCCTGGCCGCGCTGATCGCCCAGATCGGCGATGCGCCGGTGATCGCTCCCGTCGCGGAGGGACGGCCCCACCCGCTGGCCGCGGTCTACCGGGCCGACCTGCTGCCCCGAGTCGAGGAGCGGCTCGCTCAGGACAGCCTCCGCGTCTCCCTGCTGCTGGACGAGCCCGGCGCCCGGATGGTCGAGGCGCAATCGCTCCCCCATCCCGAGTCGCTGCGAGACGTCAACGACCCCGGCGACCTGGCAGCAGCACGGGCCGAGGAGGCGGTATAGACGGGGTATCCTCCCCGCCGATGGCAGAGCCGTACGAAGCGATACTCGCGCGCGTCGCGGAAGAGACCGGTGGGCGGCAGATGACACCGGACGAGGCCCGCGAGCTGCTGGAGCTGGCGCGTCGCGTCGCCCACGTCTCCGGCGACCGGCGAGCCGCCCCGCTGGTCTGCTTCGCCGCCGGCGGCCTGACCGCCGGCGAGGACGACCCCGACGCCCGCCTCCGCCAGATCAGGGCGCTGCTCGACCTCTTCCCGGCCCAAGACCCAGAGTAGTCCTGGCGGCAATGCCGTTTCCGGCATGTTTGTGCGCCGCGGGTGCAGGAGAGCCATAGGTCGAGGCGAACAATGACGCCATGGGTATGGAAGCAAGTTCCGCTGCGCCCCACTTCGAGGGCATGGACGTCGCCGTCCTCTCGCGCATCGTGATCCCGTTCATGATGGTCGAGCGCGAGGAGATCGGGGGGATTCGCGGTCTGTCCCGCGAGTTCTGCCAGGTGCCGTTCCCGCCCGGCGCCCGCGTCGTGCAGGCCGAGAAGACCGAGGGTGCCTGGATCGTCTGGTACGTCGAGCGCGTCGAAGCGATCTAGCTGAGGCTAGTTCGTCGGAAACCAGTTCCTCGGCGGCTTGGGCGGCGGTGGCGCCCCTCCGCCCGAACTGGTGCCGGATGTGCTGCTCGAGCTGGACCCGCCGGTCGCACCCGGCGCGTTGGACGACGGCGTCGAGCCGCCCAGTCCCGCGTACTGCTGGGAGCCGGCCGACGCGCCCGAGCCGCCGAACGGGCTCAGAATCGAGCCGCCGCCGCCGCCACCACCACCGGTGCCACCAGTGTGCGGCACCACACCGCTCGTCGGGGTTTGTGACGCCAAGTTCGAACCACTCCCGCCGCCCGAAGCACTGCCCGGACTCGAAGCGCTGCCTACCGAGAGCACCCTGCCCGGGAAGTCAAGAATCGTACTCACGTTGAGCGACGTGATCGCGGCCACTCCGATGGCGGCATACGACAGCAACACGGCCACCGCGAGCAGCACCGACGCGCCCATCCCCCGCGACCGGGTGAGGGGAGACCGGGGCTCTGGTGGTTTCACCTCGCGCATCATTTTCAGCGTCTCACATCCTGAGGCCAGCGGGGGGCAGTAGCCGAAAACGGCCGCCTCGCCGGTATTGTGGCACGGATCGCGGCCGAAGGCGACTTTTACCAGTCATTTACATGGGAATGTGACTGGCGCCAACGATTGAACCCCCGGTGCCAGCGGCCGATAACCCCCCAGATGGCGTACGACTACGACCTGCTCGTGATCGGCTCAGGCCCTGCAGGGCAGCGGGCCGCGATCCAGGCGGCCAAGCTGGGCCGCCGTGTCGCGCTGATCGAGCGCGGTCACATGGTGGGCGGCGTGTGCACAAATACCGGCACCATCCCGTCGAAGACGCTCCGCGAGGCCGTCCTCTACCTGACCGGCATGAGCCAGCGCGGCATCTACGGTCAGTCCTACAGCGTCAAGAGCGACATCACCAGCGAGGATCTGCTCTGGCGCACCAAGCACGTGATCCAGCGCGAGGTCGACGTCGTCCGCAGCCAGCTGCACCGCAATCGGGTGACGATGGTGGCGGGCCAGGCGAGCTTCGTCGACGCGCATACGCTGGCTGTCCGCGGCGACGGCGGCGAGGACCGCGTGGTGTCGGGCAGCAAGATCGTGATTGCCGTCGGCACCCACCCGGCGCGGCCGTCGAGCGTCGAGTTCGACGGGCACACCATCATCGACTCCGACGATCTCCTGAGCCTGAGCTGGATCCCGGCCTCCCTGATGGTCGTCGGCGGCGGTGTCATCGGCATCGAGTACGCCTCCATGTTTGCCGCCCTCGGCACCAAGGTCACGGTCGTCGAGCAGCGCCGGCGGCTCCTCGAGTTCTGCGATTCCCAGGTGGTCGAAGCGCTCCAGTACCACCTCCGGGACCTCGGAGTCGTACTCCGCTTCGGCGAGACGGTGACGGCGGTCGAGAAGCACGCGGCGGGCGCCATCGTCAACCTGGGCAGCGGCAAGCGGGTGCTGGCCGAGGCTGTCCTCTACTCCGCCGGCCGTCAGGGTGCAACCGAAGACCTGCAGCTCGAGAACGCCGGCCTCGAAGCCGACAGGCGGGGCCGCATCCCCGTCAGCCCGCGGTACCGGACGCGCGTCCGCCACATCTACGCCGTCGGTGACGTGATCGGGTTCCCCAGCCTCGCCGCCAGCTCGATGGAGCAGGGCCGCCTAGCCGCCCTCGACGCCTTCGGCATCCGCGCGGCCCGCCCCAGCGAGCCGATGCCGATCGGGATCTACACCATTCCCGAGATCAGCTTCGTCGGCCGCACCGAGGAGGAGCTGACCTCGGAGTCGATCCCCTACGAGATCGGCATCTCGCGCTACCGCGAGCTGGCCCGGGGCCAGATCGTCGGCGACTCCCACGGCATGCTCAAGCTGCTGGTCTCGTCGGACGACCTCAGCCTGCTCGGCGTCCACGTCTTCGGCACCGGCGCCACCGAGCTGGTGCATATCGGCCAGATGCTGATGGTGACCGGCGGCACGGTGGACGTGCTCGTCGACGCCATCTTCAACTACCCGACGCTCTCAGAGTCGTACAAGGTGGCGGCCCTCGACGCGATGAACCGCGTCAGCGCCATCCGGCGACTCACCGCCTAGCTCCGCACTAGCGGCTTGTACTTGATGCGGTGAGGCCGGTCGGCCTCGGCGCCCAGCCGTGCCTTGCGGTTCTCCTCGTACTCGTCGTGGGTGCCCTCGAACCAGACCACCTGCGAGTCGCCCTCGAACGCCAGCATGTGGGTGGCGACCCGGTCGAGGAACCAGCGGTCATGCGAGATCACCACCGCGCAGCCGGCGAAGTCGAGCAACGCGTCCTCGAGGGCGCGCAGCGTGTCGACGTCGAGGTCGTTGGTCGGCTCGTCCAGCAGCAGCAGGTTGCCGCCGCTCTTCAGCAGCTTGGCCAGGTGGAGCCGGTTCCGCTCGCCCCCGGACAGATCGCCAACCCGCTTCTGCTGGTCTGAGCCGCGGAAGTTGAACGACGCCACGTACGCCCGCGAGGCGATCTCGCGCGTGCCGACCTGCATCCGGTCGTGGCCGCCCGAGATCTCCTCCCAGACGGTCTTCGCGGGATCGAGGTCAGCGCGCGCCTGGTCGACATAGGCGAGGTCGACGGTATCGCCGAGGCGGAGCGATCCGCCGTCGGTCTGCTCCTCGCCGGCGATCATCCGGAACAGCGTCGTCTTGCCGGCGCCGTTGGGGCCGATCACGCCCACGATCCCGCCCGGCGGCAGCGAGAAGCTCAGCGACTCGATCAGCAGCCGGTCGCCGTACCCCTTGCTGAGAGCGTCTGCCTCGACGACCACGTCGCCCAGCCGAGCGCCGGCCGGGATGTGGATCTCGACCGTGTCCAGCTTGACGTTCGCCTGCTCCGCCAGGAGCGTCTCGTATGCCGCGACCCGGGCCTTGGACTTGGCGTGGCGGGCGCGGGGCGCCATCCGCACCCACTCCAGTTCCCGCGCCAGCGTCCGGCGGCGTGCCGACTCCTGCTTCTCTTCCACGGCCAGCCGCGCCTGCTTCTGCTCCAGCCACGAGGTGTAGTTGCCCTGGAAGGGGATGCCGTGGCCGCGGTCGAGCTCGAGGATCCACCCGGCGACGTTGTCGAGGAAGTAGCGATCGTGAGTGACGGCGAGCACCGTGCCCTCGAACCGCTCCAGGAACTGCTCCAACCACGCCACCGATTCGGCGTCGAGGTGGTTCGTCGGCTCGTCGAGCAGCAGCAGGTCGGGCGAGGACAGCAGCAGGCGGCAGAGCGCCACGCGGCGCTTCTCGCCGCCCGAGAGGTTGTCGACCGCCGCATCCGCGGGCGGGAGTCGCAGCGCATCCATCGCCACGTCCAGCGTCTGGTCGAGGTTCCAGGCGTCGGTGCGGTCGATCCGGTCCTGCACCTCGCCCTGCTCCTCCAGCAGCGCGGTCATCTCCTCGTCGGTCATCGGCTCGGCAAACCGGGCGGAGATGGCCGCGAACCGGTCGAGCAGCTCCCGCTTCTCGGCCACGCCGAGCTCCACGTTGCCGCGGACGTCGAGGCTGGAGTCGAGCTGCGGCTCCTGCGGCAGCATCCCGACGCGCGCACCCGGCGCCAGCTCCGCGCGACCGTTCGACGGCTCGAGCTCGCCGGCCATGATCTTCAGCAGGCTCGACTTGCCGGCTCCGTTTGGCCCCAGCACGCCGATCTTGGCGCCCGGGAAGAACGACAGCGAGATGTCCCGCAGCACCTGCTTCTCCGGTCCGCGGAACAGGTTGACGCGGTGCATCGTGTAGATGTAGGTCGAGCTCACGGGCTGCAGGATAGGGCGTCAGGCCCGGCGGCGAGCCAGGGCGATACCGAGCAGCGCGGCCCCAAAGAACCCGATCGCCGACGAGAGGGCGACGACGAGCAGGCCGGCGCCGAGGTCGTGCAGCGCGTACAGCCCGGGGCCGGCGGTGAGGAACAGCGGGATCAGCACGAAGTAGCGGTCGCGCCACATGTCACGCGGCCCGGCAGCCCACCAGAAGATGCAGACCAAGCTGAGCACGATCGACACGGCGGCCACGACCTTGTCAGCGGTCTGGTGGTGGATGAACCCGAAGCGCGCGGCCAGCAGCAGCGAGCTCGTCCAGACAGCGACCAGCGAGCCGCAGCCGGCGAGCACGAGGTCACGCCGGACGAGCCGGCGGAGCTCTTCGGGGCTGGTGCTCACGGAGGCGGTGCTCACTTAAACGAAGGAGGGCGGTGCGGGCATTAGCCCGCACCGCCCAAGGGTACGCGAACTACGGGCCGCCGTGAATCGGGGGCGGCGCGTTCAAGGCCGCAGAC
>Ga0265338_10010330_pt1 | contig 10963 bp, 15 predicted proteins | sample 42126metaG_FD_193579 | JGI IMG/M metagenome (GOLD analysis project Ga0265338, IMG submission 193579) | Rhizosphere microbial communities from Carex aquatilis grown in University of Washington, Seatle, WA, United States - 4-21-26 metaG | ecosystem: Host-associated > Plants > Roots > Rhizosphere... | reverse complement strand
CGCTTTCGTCAACCTCGAGGACCAGAACCAGATCGCGGTGATCGACACCAAGAAGCAGACGCTGGTGGGGCGCTATGCGCTTGCCGGCTGCCAGGGTCCGGGCGGCCTCGCCTATGCGCCAGACGCCGGCCTGCTGATCGCCGCCTGCGCCAACAAGGTGGCCAAGGTGGTGAGCGCCGCCGATGGCCAAGAGGTGGCGACGCTGGCCATCGGCGCCGGCCCGGACGCGGTGATCTATGACGGGGCGCGGCATCTCGCCTTCATCCCCTGCGGTCGCGACGGCGTGCTGGAGGTGATCGCGGTGCGCGGGCCGGGCGATGTCGCCATCGTGCAGACGGCGACAACCCAGGTCGGGGCGCGGACCGGCGCGGTGGATCCGGTGACCGGCGCACTCTACCTGCCCACTGCGAAGTTCGATCCGCCGGCCACCGCGGGCGGACGGCCGACCGCCGAGCCCGGCAGCTTCGAGATCCTGGTGGTGTCGCCGGCCGCGCCCTAGGCGGTGACGGCCTCGACCTGCGGCACGGTCTGACTCAGCCGGCCGCCAACCCGGATGGGCTCGATGCGGCGGGCGAGGCCGGTGGCGTCGTCGGTTTCCAGGTAGAGGCCGCACACCGTCGCCTCGCCCTCGGCGGGCTTGTAGCGGCCGCCGGAGATGCGCGTGGTGAAGCGGCGCAGCGGCTCTTCCTTCTGGTTGCCGATGACGCTGTCGTAGTCCGCACAGGCGCCGGCGTCGGTCTGGTAAGCGGTGCCGCCGTTGAGAATCTGGCAGTCGGCCGTCGGCACATGGGTGTGGGTGCCCACCACCAGGCTGGCCCGGCCGTCGCAGAAGTGGCCCATCGCCATCTTTTCCGACGTGGCCTCGGCGTGCATGTCGACGATCACCGCATCGGCCGCCGCGCCCAGCGGGCAGGCTTCGAGCTCGCGATCCACCGAGGCGAAGGGATCATCGAGGGCGTCCATGTGCACCCGGCCCAGCAGGTTGATCACCAGCACCCGGCGCCCGCGATCGGTGGTGTAGATCTCGGCGCCGCGACCGGGCGCCTCGGCCAGGCGCGGATAATTCAGCGGCCGGATCAGGCGGGGCTCGCGGACGATGTAGGTCATCGCCTCCTTCTGGTCCCAGGAGTGGTTGCCCAGGGTCAGGCAATCAGCGCCGGCGTCATAGAGCTCGCGGGCGGTGTTTTCGGTGATGCCGAAGCCAGCGGCGGCGTTCTCGGCGTTGACCACCACGAACTCCAGCCCAAGTTGGCGGCGCAGGCGCGGCAGATGCTCGGCCAAGCCATCACGGCCGGAGCGGCCGACCACATCCCCGAAAAAGGCGAGACGCACGGGATCTGTTCCTTGTTCGCGCCGATCCTAGCGCGGCAATCCGCCGAGCGCACTCGGCGGCTGAAAAGGGTGGCGGCGCCGTAGAGAACCGTGGAGGCGTTTTAAATCCCCTCGGACCTGGACTTCCAGGTGGGCGCCGTGTGTCCGAGCCCACGAGCCCGGACAGGGACAGCTCCCGATGAGGTGAATTAAGGTCCCCGGGATTTGATGCCTCCGACGAGAGCCACAGCAAGACCCGCCGAGATGGAAGCTAGGGACTGCGGAGGCCCGGCACAAGCACCGCCTAAGCCCCCGCGAACTGTTCGATGCGGGCGGCGGCGCTGTCGAGGGCGGCGACGGCGGCGAGTTCGGCGCGGCCTTGCGCGGCCTGAGCCTCGGCCAGGCGCGAATTCATCGCCTCCAGCTGGGTGCGGAGCTCGGCGATCTCGTCGGCCATCACCAGGGCGCCCATCAGCATCAGCCGAGTCTCGCCCAGCGGGCCGACGTCGCGCGCCACCTGGCGCACCTGCGCGTCCACCGCCGAGGCCAGCGTCGCCAGCCGCCGCTCCTGGCCGTCCTCGCAGCCGATCACGTAGGGGCGGCCGTTCACCTCGATGCTGACCTGGGCCATCTAGACCTCCTCAGGCGCTGTGAGCGCCGCCTTGATCTGGGCGATGGCGTCGGCCAGCGCCGCCGAGGCCGCCGCGCCGGCTTCCTCGAGTTCTCGCTCACGGCCCCGGGCGCGGTCCAGCGCCTGGGCGAGCTGCGCCCGGTCCTCATCGAAAGCCGCGCCAGCGCCGGCGCTGGCCTGGGCGACGCGCTGCGCCAGCCGCTGCTCGAGCAGCGCCAGAGAGCGTTCCAGCCGCCGCGCCGCGAGTTCGATAGCGCTGTCGGCGCCTGCGTCGGCGGTCATGGGAGTGGCCACATGTGGGTCATGCGCCTTGTATAGAACGCGTCGCGGCGATCCTTAAAGCCGCTTGCTTGACGCGACTCCGCCCCGCGTGCGAGGCGAGCGCACCCCAAAACATCGGCGGGAGCCATGACCGTCCCATCCCTGACCATGGCCAACGCCATTCGCGCCCTTTCCATGGACGCGGTCCACCGCGCCAAGTCCGGCCACCAGGGCATGCCGCTCGGCATGGCCGACGTGGCCACCGTGCTCTGGACCAAGGCGCTGAAGTACGACGCCTCCGACCCGGCGTGGCCGGACCGCGACCGCTTCGTGCTGTCGGCCGGCCACGGCTCGATGCTGCTCTATGCGCTGCTGCATCTGACCGGTTTCCCCGGCATGACCATGGAGGAGATCAAGAACTTCCGGCAGTGGGGCTCGCTCACCCCCGGCCACCCCGAGTACGGCCACACGCCCGGCGTCGAGACCACCACCGGGCCGCTGGGCCAGGGCCTCGCCACCGCCGTCGGCATGGCCATGGCCGAGCGCAGCCTGGCGGCCAAGTACGGGCCGAAGCTGGTGGACCACCGCACTTGGGTGATCGCCGGCGACGGCTGCCTGATGGAGGGGGTGAGTCACGAGGCGGCGCACCTGGCCGGGCGGCTGAAGCTGGCGAGGCTGACCGTGCTGTTCGACGACAACGACACCACCATCGACGGCCGCGCCACCCTGGCCGAGACCGGCGACCAGATGCTGCGCTTCAAGGCCGCGGGCTGGGCGACGCGCAAGATCGATGGCCACGACTACGGCCAGATCGCCCGAGCGCTGCGCTGGGCGCGGCGGCAGGACAAGCCCAGCTTCATCGCCTGCAAGACCCTGATCAATCGCGGCGCCGGCCCGCTGGAAGGCGACGAGCACGGCCACGGCTACGCGTTGTTTGACAAGGAAATCGCGGCCGCGCGGGTAGCGATGGGCTGGACCGCGCCGCCGTTCGAGATTCCCAAGGACGTCGCCGAGGCCTGGAAGCGCGCCGGCCGGCGCGGCCGCGGCGCCAACCGGCGCTGGCAGAGCCACCTGAAGCGCGACGAGCACCGCGCGGCCTTCGAGCGCGCCATCCGGGGCGATTTGCCGGCGAACGCCTTCGAGGCGCTGGACGCTCACATCGCCAAGGCAGCGGCCGACAAGCCCGCCGCCGCCACCCGCGTCCACTCAGGCGCGGCGCTGGAAGCGTTGATCCCCGCCGTCCCAGAGATGATCGGCGGCTCGGCCGACCTCACCGGCTCCAACAACACCATCGTCAAGGGCATGACCGCCTTCGACGCCCCCGACTACGCCCGCCGCTATGTGCACTACGGGGTGCGTGAGCACGGTATGGCCGCGGCGATGAACGGTATGGCGCTGCACGGCGGCCTGATCCCCTATTCCGGCACCTTCCTGGCCTTCGCCGACTACAGCCGCGCGTCGATCCGGCTGGGGGCGCTGATGGGCGCGCGGGTGATCCACGTGATGACCCACGATTCCATCGGCCTCGGCGAGGACGGCCCCACCCACCAGCCGGTGGAGCACCTGGCGGCGCTCAGAGCCATGCCGAACCTGCTGGTCTTCCGCCCCGCCGACGCGGTGGAAACCGCCGAGTGCTGGAAGGCGGCGCTGCAGGAACGCCACTCGCCCTCGCTGATGGCGCTCTCGCGGCAGAAGACGGCCGCGGTGCGCACCTCCGGCGGGGATCTGTCGTTCCGGGGCGCTTACGAGCTGCTGGGCGCCGATGGCGACGCGAAGGTCACCATCTTCGCCTCCGGCACCGAAGTCGCCATCGCGGTGGCGGCGCGCGACGCGTTGCAGGCCGAAGGGATCGCCACGCGCGTGGTCTCGACGCCCTGCTGGGAGCTGTTCGAGCGGCAACCCGCCGACTACCGGGCCAGCGTCATCGGTCAGGCTCCGATCCGCGTCGCCGTTGAAGCGGCCGTTCGGCAGGGCTGGGAGCGCTTCATCGGCGAGGACGGGCTCTTCATCGGCATGACCGGCTTCGGCGCCTCGGCCCCGTTCGAGCGGCTCTACAAGGAGTTCGGCATCACCGCCGAGGCCGTCGTGGACGCGGTGAAGGCGCGATTGCCGTGACCACCCCCGCCGTCACCCTGGCGCCGGTTCCGCTGGCGGAGAAGGCGGCGCTCTGGGCGATGATGGCGGACTACCTGATCGAGCACGCCGCCCTGGCCGATCCCGAGGGCCGCTACGACCCGCTCGAGTACGAGTACTTCGACGCCTACTGGGTCGAGCCGGACCGGCGCCCGTGCTGGATCGAGGCGGACGGCGCGCGGGCCGGCTTCGTGCTGATGAACACCTGGTCGCCCTCGGGCCTCGGGACCCAGCACAGCATCGCCGAGTTCTGCGTTTTGAAGGCGCAGCGTCGCCACGGCGTCGGACGGGCCGCCGCCACCGCCGCGCTGCGCTCGCGCCGGGGGCAATGGGAGCTGCAGGTCTACCGGGCCAACCTGGGCGGCATGGCGTTCTGGCCCCGCGCCATCGCGACGGCCGGCGCCGTCTCGCACGAGGTCATCGAACGGGAAGACCGGCTGATCCACCGCTTCCAGATCTGAGTCTGGAATCCGACTGATCCGATCGCCGGCGTAGTGCGTATGCACGATGCGCGGTCGTGCGCAGCTTGCTCCTATGCCGTCAGGGTTGGGCGGCGAGCGTCCGGCCCCGCGAGGTGGTGACGCATGCAGCCAATCTCGACGCCGATCGCGGATGAGACCGCCCTCGACGCGCCGGCGTTCAGCCGCCGTGAGACCGACTGCATGGTGCGGCTGGTGCGCGGCCTCACCGACCAGGAGATCGCCCGCGACCTCGCCATCACCCACGCCACGGTGCGCTTCCACCTGGAAGGCGCGCGCCGCAAAGCCGGCGCGCGCTCACGCACCCACCTCGCCGCCCTGGCGGTGGCGCTGGGGGTGGCCAGCCCCTAAACCAGCGCCGCCGGTTCGATGGCGAACTCCTTCAGGAACGGCGCGGCGTGGTCGATGCGGCCGGTCATGGTTTTGTGATCGCCGGAGGCCAGCTGGAACACCGCCTCGGCGATGTACTCGATCGGCTGCACGCGGCTGCGGCTGGCGTCGTTGACCAGATTGTGGACCAGGGTGCCGGGGGTCTCGACCAGGCCCGGCGAGACCACGTTCACCGCGATGCCGTCGGCCGCCACTTCCGAGGCGAGGCCGGTGGTGAAGCGTTCGAGCGCCGCCTTGCACATGCCATAGACCGTGCCGCCGCGGCCCGCCGCCGCGTAGGGCGCCTTGGGGTGGAAGGCCGCGCCGGACGAGATGTTCACGATCCAGCCGGTGTGGCGCTCCTTCATCGAGGGCAGCACCAGTTGCGAGAGGTGGAACGGCGCCCAGACCTGCACCTCCATCATCAGCTTGAAGCGCTTCTCCGGGAAATCGACCACCGGGATGAAGTAGGTGATGGCGGCGTTGTTCACCAGAATATCGACCGGGCCGTAGGTGGCGACCGTGGTCTCCACCAGGCGCTCGCGATCGTCGTGCTGGGCCAGGTCGGCCTTGACGAAGGTGGCTTCGCCGCCGGCCTTCTGGATGCGGGCGATGGTGTCCTTCAGGGTGCCGGAGAGCCGGCTCTCGCCCTCGTCGGCGGTGCGCGCCGTGGCCACCACCTTGGCGCCCTCCTGGGCCAGCCGCGCGGCGATGGCCTCGCCGATACCCCGGCTGGCGCCGGTGACGATGGCGACCTTGCCCTTCAGCGGGCCATTCGGATTGACTTTAGCTTCGGCCATAATGCCGTTCCTCCCTTTGAAAATGCGGGCGAACGGATGCGCCGAACGGCTGGAGGGCGCAAGATCGAAGCGCGCCAGAGCCAATCCCGTCACCCCGGCCAAGCGGCGAGCCGCCGCGCCGAGCCGGGGCCAGACCCTCCGGCCCCTCATAAACACGTCCAGCTCGGTGGCGGGGCTTCCGGCCCCGGATCGGCGCTGCCGATGGCAGCTTGTCCGGGATGACGGGGGAGAGAGCGGTTAGCGCGCCGCCTGCGCCGCAATCTCCTCCTCGACGTCGCGCAGGCGGTCCTTGCCGAAGAAGAGTTCGTCGCCGACCAGGAAGCTGGGGGACCCGAAGACGCCGTGAGCGACGGCGGCCTCTGTATTGGCGATCAGCTCGGCCTTCACGTCGGGATCCTGGGTGAGGGCCAGCAGCTGATCGGCGGGCAGGCCGGCGGCGTCCAGCGTGGCCTTCACCACCGCCGGGTCGTCCATCTTCAGGCGGTCGACCCACATGGCCCGGTAGACCGCCTCCACGTAGGGCTCGAAGAGCCCCAGCCGCTTCGCCGCCACGGCGCCGCGCATGATCAAGAGGGTGTTGACCGGGAAATGGGGGTTGGGCGCGTAGTCGGCGATGCCGTGCCGGGCCAAGAAGCGGCGGGTTTCCTTGCCCTCGTAGGCCAGCTTCAGCGGGATGCCGGCGAAGGCCTCGGCCGGGGAGCGGTTGCCGGTGGCTTTGAAGATGCCGCCGAGCAGGGCCGGCACATAGGTGAAGTTCGCGCCGGTGCGGGCCTCGATAGCCGGGATCACCTTGTGGGCCAGGTAGGCGTTGGGGCTGCCGAAGTCGAAGTAGAAGATCACATCAGGCATCGGTCTCACCATTTCTCGCCGTAGGGCCGCAGGTCCAGCTCGTGGGTCCAGGCGTCGCGGTGCTGGTTGTGCAGCTGCCAGTAGGCTTCGCCGATCGAGGCCGGGTTCATCAGCTGGTCGGGCTGGATGTTGTCCACCGCCGCCTCGCCGCCCCGGGCGCGGATCCGGCCGCGCACAAATTCCGTATCGACACCGGAGTCGATGATCAGATGCGCCACGTGGATGCCATCCGGCCCCAGCTCGCGGGCCATGGACTGGGCGACGGCCCGGAGCCCGAACTTGGCGCTGGCGAAGGCCGCGTAGCCGACGCCACCGCGCACCGAGGCCGTGGCGCCGGTGAAGAAGATCGAGCCCGCGCCGCGCGGCAGCATGCGTTTGGCTGCCTCGCGGCCGGTGAGGAAGCCGCCATAGCAGGCCATCTCCCACACCTTGCGGAACACCCGCTCTGTGGTCTCGGTGATCGGGAAATTGACGTTGGCGCCGACGTTGAAGACGCAGACCTCCAGCGGCGCGGCGTCCTCGGCCTCCTGCAGGAAGGCGGTGATGTCGTCCTCGACCCGGGCGTCCAGACCGCGCGCCTCGCAGCGGCCGCCGTCCGCCTCGATCTTGGCTTTCAGCGTCGCCAGCTTGTCGGCGGTGCGGCGTCCGGCGAACACCAGATAGCCCTCGGCGGCGAAGCGTTGGGCAATGGCCGAGCCGATGTAGTCGCCAGCGCCGATCACCGCGACACTGGCATTGCGTGGCGTCATAGTGGGCTCCTCCTGGCGACCGGGCGCAGAGTAAGTTCACTTTAGCTATCCACTGGAGAAGCGCAATGTCGCGCGAACGGCTGAAAACGATGATCGAGGACGCCCAGCGGGTGGCGATCTTCACCGGCGCCGGTATCTCCACCGAGTCCGGCATCCCCGACTTCCGCAGCCCCGGCGGGGTCTGGAGCCGGATGAGCCCGATCTACTTCCAGGACTTCATGGCCAGCGAGGAAAAGCGCCGCGAGGCGTGGGACCGCGCCTTCTCCGGCCGTGCCGGCTGGACCGGCAAGGAGCCCAACGCCGGCCACTATGCCGTCTCGCGCCTGGTTGCCTCCGGCAAGGCCCACGCGGTGATCACTCAGAACGTCGACAACCTGCACCAGAACGCCGGCGTGCCCGCCGACCGGGTGATCGAGCTGCACGGCAACGCCAGCTACGCCACCTGCCTGGAATGCGGGGTGCGCCACGAGCTGGCCGACCTGAAGGCGCTCTACCAGGCCACCGGCGACCTGCCCTGCTGCCGGGTGTGCGGCGGCGTCGTCAAGACCGCCACCATCTCCTTCGGCCAGGCAATGCCCCACGAGCCGATGGCGCGGGCCGAGGCGGAGGCGCTGGCCTGCGACCTCTTCCTGGTGCTGGGCTCGTCACTGGTGGTCTATCCGGCGGCCAGCTTTCCGCTGATCGCCAAGCAGAACGGCGCCGAGCTGGTGATCCTCAACCGCGAACCTACCGAGCAGGATGTGGTCGCCGACCTGGTGCTGCACGACGAAATCGGCCCTGTGATGGCCAGCGTCGCGCCGGCCAACTAGCCGTCACATATGCATCCCGCCCATGCCACCGCCGGGCGGGGCGTCGAGGACGGGGAAGTCGACGGCGATGTCGCCTGTGCGCTGGAACTGCAGGACCACCTTCACGTGCTGGCCGGCGTGCAGGGAGCCCTTCAGGCCGATCAGCATCAGGTGGTCGCTGGCCGGGGCGAGGGCGACGGTGGCCGCGGCGCCGATGGCGAGCCCGCCCGGCAGCGGGCGCATGCGCATCACCCCGCCGGCCATGGACATCTGATGGATCTGGACCGTGCTAGCCACCGGGGTGTGGCCGCCCATCAGCCGGTCGGAGAGGCCGTGGTTGACGAAGGTGGCGTAACCGGCGGCGGTGGGGGCGCCGGGCGGCGTCGCCCGGATCCAGGCGCCTCTCACCTCGATGGTGGCCGCGCTGGCGGCGGAGGCGGCGAAGGCGAAAAGCAAAGCCGCAACGGCGGCGACTCGAAGCATGCGGGGCACTCCAGACTGAGGGGCCCGCCTCTCGCGCGGCGGACCCCTGGTCGTCAACCCTCGGGGGGCAGTCCATCGATCAGGCCGCGCAGATATCCCACGTGGCTCTCAAAAGCCCGGCGGCCCGCCGGTGTCATCGCCACTCGCGTCCGGGGCTTCTTGTCCACGAAGTCCTTGGCGACGGTGATGTAGCCGGCGGTCTCGAGGGTAGAGATATGGGCGCCGAGGTTGCCGTCGGTGGCCTTGAGCAGCGCCTTCAGCCGGATGAACTCGACCTGCTCGTCCTTCTTCAGGGCGTTGAGCGTGGCCATGATGCGAAGGCGCAGTGACTGGTGGATGATCTCATCGGGTCCCATGGTCAGACCCTCCGCAGCCAAAGGCCGCCCAGCACCAGCGCGCCGCCGCTGACCACGCCCATGTAGAGCGCGTACCAGGGGCCGATAGCGTAGAAGCCGACCAGGGTCAGCGCCACCAGCGCCACGCCCAGCGCGATGAGCCGCCAGCCCGTCCAGATGCCCATGCCGACGTAGAGGCAGCCGAAGAGCAGCCCGAACACTGAGTGGGTTTCCTTGTTGCTGGTCACCGGGACCACCAGGAACAGGGTGAAGATGAAGGCGATGATGGCTCCCCAGGTGGCGAAGTAGCGCCAGCTGTCCGACTTGGTCCCGGGCTCGGCCTTTGGCCGCGACATGGAGACGCCGAGGGCGATGCTGGCGACTGTGCCGAGCGCGATGCCGACCGGCCAGGCCGCCCACCAGGTGGGAGCGAACTGGTTGGCGAAGTCGGCGCCCATCCACACCAGGCCCCAGACGATCAGGTAGGGCGCGGCGTTGGCGTAGGCGGTGATTTCCTCGATGCGTCCGCGGGCGGCGTTGATCTCGCCGAGCGCCTGGGCGGCGTCGTCTCGGGTGATGTTCATGGGAGCGGTCCTTGTTGCGTCGATCTTGGTTGGTGGAGAACTCTGTATTATAGAGTGCTCTGACTGTCAAGCCGGGGGTACGAGGGCGCTCGTTCCCGTCACCCCGGACGGCGCGCAGCGCTGAGCCGGGCCAGACCCTCTGGCTCCTCATTCGTCAGCTCGGTCGCGGCGCGTCTGGCCCCGGATCGGCTTCGCGGCTTGTCCGGGGTGACGGGTTGGTTTGGCCCACGCCGGCCGCTGGCTATGATGAGCGCCGGCGCGCCACGACGAGGACCGCTTGATGAGGCGAGAACAGAGCAAGGAAGGCGGCATCACGGGCCAGGACCCGTTGCTGTTGCGTCGGCTGCTGCGCGCCAAAGATCGCATGGACGCGGCGTCGGACGAGGCGTGGCCGATCCCGCGGCTTGCCAGCGCCAGCGGCGTCTCCGAGGCCCACTTCGCCCGTTCGTTCAAGGCGGCCTTCGGCGTGCCGCCGCACCGCTATCTGCTCACCCGCCGCATCGAGCGCGCCACCGCGCTGTTGCGCGACACCGACATCCCCATCACCGAGATCGCCTTCCAGACCGGCTGGAACAGCCTTGGCACCTTTGGGCGCACCTTCCGCGATGTCACTGGCGAGAGCCCGGGCGATCTCCGGGCCCGTCAGCGCGCTGCGACCCACGACCTTGAACCGGTGCCGCCGTGCTTCGTCAGCGCCGCGCACCGGCCGGATCTCATCACAGCAGTTTCGGAGAAGCGGCGGCTGGAGGAGGACGCTAAAGCCACGCCCAGGAAATTGGAGGTCCCATGAGCCAGGGTGTTGGAGTCGTCGGCCTGTACGTTCGCGATCAGGACGAGGCGGTGGAGTTCTATGTCGGCAAGCTGGGGTTTCGCATCCACACCGATGCGAAGAACGGCGACTATCGCTGGCTGACGGTGCAGCATCCGGAGCAGCCGTCGTTCCAGCTGGGCCTGTTCGCCCCGCAGGCGCCAGTGCTGGACGCGGCGACGGCGCAGACCGTGCGTGAGATCGTGGCCAAGGGCGCCATGCCGCCGCTGGTGCTGGTGGTCGACGACTGCCGCGCCGCCTACGCCAAAATGAGCGCCAGCGGCGTCGAGTTCACCCAGCCGCCGGAGGAGCGCTACGGCGCCGTCGACGCCAGCTTCCGTGACCCTTCCGGCAACGGCTGGAAGCTGATCGAGGGGCGGTGA
>Ga0265338_10010329_pt1 | contig 10964 bp, 6 predicted proteins | sample 42126metaG_FD_193579 | JGI IMG/M metagenome (GOLD analysis project Ga0265338, IMG submission 193579) | Rhizosphere microbial communities from Carex aquatilis grown in University of Washington, Seatle, WA, United States - 4-21-26 metaG | ecosystem: Host-associated > Plants > Roots > Rhizosphere >... | reverse complement strand
AACCGGCGCGAAGCCAAGGCGAGCAGCCATCTTGCGGACGTCCGGGACGCCGCCCGGATCGCCATTGGCTTTCAGAAGGGCGGCCACGCTGGCCCGTTGGAGCTCGGCGTAGGGCAAGGATTGAAGCCGGTCGAGGCTCGACGGCGCCAGGCCGAGTTCGCCCAGGACCAGGTCCGCCAGCCGCTGCGACTTGTCGGGTGTGTTGTTAGAGGCGAAGGACCCGCTCTCGACCACCGCCCTGTGGAACAGGCCTTTGGCCGCGGGCATGCCCATCAGCGTGCTCACCTTCGCCCCGCCGCCCGACTGACCGAAGATCAGCACCCGCCCGGGATCGCCTCCGAAGGCGCTGATGTTGTCTCGCACCCATTCGAGCGCGGCGACGATGTCGAGCATGCCGACATTGCCGGACTCGGCGTAGGCGTCGCCGTATTTCGACAGGTCCAGGAAGCCCAGGATATTGAGCCGGTGGTTCAGGGTCACCACCACCACGCCGCCGCGCCGGGCGAGGTTCTCTCCATCGAAAGCGGGGATGTCGTTGCCGGAGCCGGCCTCGAAGCCGCCCCCGTGCAGCCAGACCATGACCGGGCGACGGCCTGCGTCATGGATCCCCGGCGTCCAGACATTCACTCGCAGGCAGTCTTCGCCTTCGACGCTGTCGTTCCACTGGAAGAGGAAGGCTTCCTCATCATTCAGCCGTCCCGTGCCCTTGTCCTGAGGCGCGACGTAGCCGTACTGGCGCGAACTCCTGACGCCCGTCCAAGGCTTGGGCTTCGCCGGGGGTCGGAAGCGATTGGGCGCCGCCGTGGTGTCGCCGTAGGGAATGCCCTTGAAGCAGAAGATGCCTTGGCGGACATAGCCCGCGACCTTGCCGGTCTCGATCTCCGCCGTGGCCGCGCCCGCCCCGGCGACAACGGCGTCCGCGCCCGTGCGCTCGCGGCGGGGGTGGTGCGGCGCGGGTTCGGCCGCCAGGTCCGAGGCGGCGCCGACTGCGACCGCGAGGCTTGCGCCCGTGAGGAGCGTCCGGCGGGCCAGCCGAATGGCCGGGTTCAGGTCGTCCGCTCGCTGAGTCATCCGTCCTAACGCCCCAAATGCCGATCGAAGAACCTGACCATGACGTCGTAGGCGTCCCGCGATTCCGGAACGTCGGGGTTGTAGAAGAAGCCGTGGAACATGCCGTCCCAGACGTGCAGCTCGGCGTCCACGCCCAGCTTCACCAGCTGGCTGTGGGTGTAGACGGCCGAGCTCATCTCGAACCCGCGCGTCGCGGTGATGATCAGGGTCGGCGGAAACCTGCGCAACACGTCGGCCGACACAGCGGGGGCCACCAGCGGGTCATTGGTGTCGGTCCCGGCGAAGTAGCCGAGCGGCGGGCCGCCAGGGGCGGAGGCGGGCGCGGGAGAAGGCGCCGGTGGGGGCGGGGCTGGGCGGGCTTCTCCCAGGGGCGAGGCAGTGTAGGCCGCGTCGCCGCCGAAACCGGTCTGAGCCAGGGTCGCCCCAGCGCAGAAGATGCCAACCGCGCCGGGTCGAGGCAGGGCATGCCGCTGGAACCAGGCCACCGACATCGCCGTGAGCATGCCGCCGGCCGAGCAGCCATAGATGCCGATGTTCGTCGCTGGGTATTGCTTCAAAAGATGGCGGTAGACCGCGGCGACGTCCTCGCTGGCGGCCGGGAACCGGTATTTCGGGCCTTCGCGGTAATCGAGGCTGATCACCTCGATGCGAGCCAACGCGGAGACAGGGATGGATTCCAGTTCGGCGCAGCCGGGGAAACAACCCGAGAAGCCGCCGCCATGAAGGTCGATCAGCACTCGGCGACGGTTGCGCTGGGCGATGCCTGACCGGGGCGTGTAGATGAAGGCGTGTACGCCCGCGATCGTCGTGTCCTGCCTGGCGACCGGGAACAGCGTCTTCTGCCTGGCGAGGTAGCCCTGCATGAAGCCGGGAACCCCGTCCTTCTGGGCCACGGCGTCAGGGTGCTGCATGTCCTTCAGGTGCTGGGCGAGATAGGCCTTGCCTTCGGGGCTGAGAAAACTCGAGGGCGGCACGGTCATGGCCGGAGCATGCACTGTTCCGTCATCGTCGATCTGGACGGCCGGCCGGGGCGCCGCCTCCTGCGCATGGATCGTCGCCGGCGCGGTGCAGGCCAGGGCCAGCGCGCTCGCCGAGACGATCCGCGCGAACCAACCCGCGGGGGACGCAAGTCCAAGATTCAACGACATCGCCGGAACCTTCCAAGAAACGCCGCCGCTGCGGCCCGCTAGGAGACAAGGCGAGGCGGCCGGCAGCGAAGCGGCCGCCCTGCAAGAACCTAGAAGCTGTAGGACGCCCTCACCCCGAACTGCCGGGGCGGCCCCAGGAACTCATTATTGATGAACTGGCCGCTGACATAGGTCTTGTTGGCAAGATTGGTGACGTAGCCTGTCAGGCTGTAGCGGGCCTGGGCGTAGGTCAGGTGGGCGTTCCAGAGCCCATGGCTGGGAAGGAAGTCAGTGGAGTTCTCCAGCAAGGTGGTCCACTGGGAGGCTTGGTATGAGTAGTCGATCCGCGGCGTCAAGGTCGCGCCACGCCCAAGGTCGAAGTTGTATTCAGCGCCGAAATTGTAAGTCCAGCGTGGAGCATAGGTGTTCGATCGGCCGGCGACTGAAACAAAGTATGGATCATAGTTGAAGCAGATCGGCGGATTGGACGGGACACCTGTCGCGCATTGAGGACCGAGGCCGCTTCCCCCGCCGGGGAGCAGACGGGTATTGATCAAAGTCACGGCGCCGATGCTGGAATCCACCCAAGCCGCGCCGAAGTCCACGGAGAGGCCGCCGAGCCGGCCTTGGCCCTGCGCTTCCAATCCCTTGATGATCGCACCCTTGGTGTTGCCGGTGCCGGACGTCCCGGTGGCCAAATCGATGATCCCGTCGACCTGGTAATTGCTGTAATTGTTGTAGAATCCGTCGAACTGCAGTTTCAGGTTGTGATCGAACAGCTGGGTCTTCCAGCCCGCCTCGTAATCCCAGACCGTCTCCGGAAGGAAGTTGGTGGCGCCATTCGAGCCGCCCGCCTTGGCGCCCTTGGACGCGAAGGCGTACAGGAAGTTCTCGTCGTTAAGCTTGTAGTTCAGCGCCGCCTTTCCGGTCCAATTATTGCCCGCGTAGTTGCCCCCGTTGGGGATCGTCACCAACGGCGGCAGGCCGGGGAACCCGATCTGGATCTGGCCGCCGTTGTTCACCACGTCATGGGTGTAGCGACCTCCGACCTCGAGCTGCAGGGCTTTCGTCAGGTCGTATTGGACCCGGCCGAACACAGCCTCGGACGTCTTTTCCGTAAAGATGGTGACGAAGGTGTGCGGCTGGCCTGCGGTATCCAGGTCGATGCCGACCTTGATGCTGTCGTGCCAGTAGAAGCCGCCGACGATCCACTTCAGCGGCCCGTTGTCCGGCGAGAGGATGTTGAACTCCTGGGTGATCGGCCGCTCCGAGACGTCCTGGGCCTCGTATTGGGCCGGCGGGCCGTTCGAGGCGTCGGAATCGTAGAGGTCGACGACCTTGTTGTACTGGAAGCCGGTCACCGAGCGCAGGGTGATTCCGTCCGACAGCTGGTACTTGAGCTCAAGGCTGTTGCGGATGGCGTGTTCGTTGTTCTTCTCGGGCTGATCGAAGTTCAGAGTCCGCAGGTCGATCGGCGCGAACTGCGCGTAGAAGGTGCCCGGGATGGGACGATAATCGTATCCTCCCGTATCCTTCTGGCTCAGGTCGACCTTGAGCAGCACGCTGAGGTTATCGATCGGCTCCCAAAGCATGCCGAGCCTGAGGTCCTGCTCATTCAGCTTCCCTGGGGTTTCGAAGGCCCCCCCGGTCGGTGTCGTCTGACCTCCGATGTCATGGAAGAAACTGTCGCGGCGCTCGACGTTGTAGGCGACCCGGAACGCGAGCTTGTCATTGACGGGCAGATTGACCGCGCCGCGCGAGCCGACGTCGGAATAGTCGCCGCCCCAAACCTCGACATTGCCGTTGACGCCCGTGAAGGTCGGACTCCTCGAGGTGATGAACACCGCGCCGCCGGTGGAGCTGGCTCCGGCGAAGGTGCCTTGCGGTCCACGGTAGACTTCCACGTCGCCGATATCGAAGAAGCTGTTGGTGCTCACGATCGGCGGCTGCAGCAGCCCGTCCAGATAGATCGGCACGCCGGGAACCACCGCGGGGTTGCCGCTGGACAGGCCGATGCCCCGAATGTTGACGTTCTGGGTCAGGGCCGCGCTGGTGATGGAAAGCGAGGGCGTCGCCTGTTGCAGGTCCGAGACCTGCAGGATTTCCTTCTTCTCGAGATCCGCGCCGCTCAATGCGGAGACGGCGGCCGGCACGGTCTGGATGTTTTCCGTGGTTCGGGACGCTGTGACCACCACCTCGCCCACGGTGGGTCCTGATTTTGTGTCGTTAGGCGTCGTCTGCGCGTCCGCCGCCGCGGCTGACAGCGCCACGGCGAGGGCGAGCGCCGACGAGGCGCCTAGTTGGTATGACTTGCGATTCACTCGTCCCTCCCGCGTTACCGGACGCAGCGGGGGTCTCTTTGGCTTTGCCTGAGCCGTCCCCTGACCGCGGCCTCCCTGTCCGCATCAGTAGCCGCACGTGCAATCGATTGCAAAAGCTTTTTCAGAGTATAAATCTGGACCGTAAGCCGAAATGCGCCGGTGGGTTCCTAAAGCCGGCCTTTGGCTTCCAAGCCGTGAGCGGGCGGCGGCGCAATCAATTGCGCCACCTGCCGTGGGAGGTTAGACGGTGACCGAGAGCGCAGTCGATTTGCGCCGAACCAGCATGGGCGTCCCCCGGCCAGTGGATCAGGCTGACATCCAAAGCCGCGTGGAGCGTTTCTGGCCGATCGCCGAGGCTTGCCTCAGGCGAGTCTACGGATTCCGCCCGGATTGCGAGGGCTGGCTGCAGAGCATCGCGAGTCTTGTCAGCGAACTTGCGACCGCTCGACCGGCCGAGCTTTGCCGGCGCGATCGGTCCGGCGGTCGATGGTGGCGCGACAGGTCGATGGTCGGCTACTCAGCCTATGTCGACCGTTTCGCCGGCGACCTGGTTCAAATGCAGGGGCGACTGCCCTATCTGAAGGACCTGGGCGTCGGCTACCTGCACCTGCTCCCGCTCTTCAAGGCGCGGGAAGGGGAGAACGACGGCGGGTTCGCGGTCTCCGATTTCACCGCGGTCGAGCCGCGCCTGGGCACGACTGCGGATCTGCGGGAATTGGCGACGGCGGCCCATCAGGCGGACATCCGCCTGGTGCTCGACCTTGTCTGCAACCACACCTCCGACGACCACGCCTGGGCCCGGGCGGCGCGGGCGGGCGACGAGTGCTACAGGGACTATTACTGCGTGGCGCCGGACTCCGCGACGGTGCAGCGATACGAGGAACGCCTGGTCGACGTCTTTCCCGAGGTCGCGCCCGGAAACTTCACTTATTGCAAGGAGATGGGAGGGTGGGTGTGGACCACCTTCTACCCCTTCCAGTGGGACCTGAACTACGCCAATCCGGCCGTCTTCTTCGAAATGACCGCCGCGATGCTCAGGCTGGCCAACATGGGCGTGGACGGGTTGCGAATGGACTCCGCGCCCTACCTCTGGAAGCGGCTCGGGACCGACTGCCGCAACCAGCCCGAAGTGCATTGGCTGCTCGCCGCCTGGCGCGCGCTGCTGTCGATCGCGGCGCCCGGCGTGGTGTTGAAAGCCGAAGCCATCGAACGTCTCGAGGAGGTGAAATCCTACTTCGGCGCCCGTCCTGGCGAGCCCGAGTGCCAGCTTGCCTACAACAACGGCGTCATGACCGCGCTGTGGGCGTCGCTGGCGCTCGCCTCCGCCGAGCCGGCGAGCCGCCTGATCGAAGCGGCCGCGCAGAAGCCGCCGTGGGGCACGTGGGTGAACTACGTCCGCTGTCACGATGACATCATCTGGTCGGCCCTCAGCCCTCACGTGCCATTGGAGGACCAGGCCAGGTGTTCGTCCGTCTTCTCCGGGGCAGGGACGGCGCAGAGCGCGGCGGCGATCGCCCCCAGCACCAACGGTATGGCCGCGACCCTTGCCGGGGTCTCGGACGACGACGCGGACGGTCTGGGCGTCAAGAAACTGCTGCTGCTCTACGGCGTGACCTACGCCCTGGACGGTCTTCCCGTGGTCTGGATGGGGGACGAGCTGGCCCTGGGCGACGACCGGGACCCGCCCGCGCCGGCGTCCGGACCCTGCGACGGGCGCTGGCGACAGAGGCCGATCATGGACTGGCGCCGCGCGGTTCAGCGCACCGCCCCCGATTGTTTGGCGGGCCGGGTGTTCCAGCAGCTCGTGGCCATGGCCCGGACCCGCGCGTCTCACCCGGCGTTCGACGCGGCGCACACCGCCCGGCCCGGCACGACCAAGTCTCCCGCCATCCTGAACTTCGTCCGAGGGGAGGGGTCGGTGGCCATGCAATGTCTCGCAAACTTTACGGCCGAAATGAGCATCGCGCCGGTGGAGCTCGAGCCGACGGGCGGGACGTGGACCGACCTGCTTTCGGGCGAGACAGGATCGGGGAGCCAGGCTCCGCTCGGTCCGTATCAGCTGCGTTGGCTCAGCCCGACGCCATGAGCGGACGCCACGCCGCCGTCGAACTCGGCGGAACCCGGGTCGCGGTCGTGGTGGGCGAGAGCCCGGACTGTTGCTCGGACATCGTCCGCTTGGACACCTCCGCTCCGCAAGAAACCCTGAGGGCCATCACCGACGCCCTCATGGGCCTCAGGGCCCAGGGTTGGGACTTCCAATCCGCGGGGGTGGCCTGCTTCGGGCCACTGGAGCTCGATCGATCCAAGGCCGGCTACGGCCGCCTGCTATCGACTCCGAAGCCGGGCTGGACCGGGACGGACGTAATGGGCGTGCTTGCCGCCGGGCTTGGCGTCCCCGTGACCATCGAGACCGACGTCAATGCGGCGGCGGTCGGGGAGGGCCGTTGGGGCGCCTGCCAGGGGCTCGGCCAACACGCCTACCTCACGGCGGGAACAGGCGTCGGCGCGGGTCTTTGCGTCAATGAGATGCCGGTTCACGGGCTGCTGCACCCTGAGGCGGGACACCTGCGGCCGTCTCGAGATCCCGATCTGGATCCGTTCGGGGGCGTCTGCACCTGGCACGGCGACTGCTTCGAAGGCCTGGCCAGCGGTCCGGCGATCGCCGGACGGGTCGGTCGCGATCCCGCAGGTCTCGAGCCGGACGATCCGGTATGGGATCTCGCCGGCGGCTATCTGGGTCAGCTCTGCGCGGCGCTCGCGTTGATCGTATCGCCCCAACGAATCGTCCTTGGCGGCGGCGTGGGGCGCCGGCCCAAGGTGCTCGAGGCCGCCCGCCGCAGCCTGGCGGTGCAGCTCGCCGGCTACCTCGCCCGGCCGGGAACCGAGGATATGGAGTCCTTTCTGGTCGCTCCGGCCTTAGGGGCGGATGCGGGGTTGTACGGCGCCCTGGCCCTGGCTCACGGCGAGCAAGCGAAGCTGCCTGCAGACGCGGTATCACCGGCCTTGTAACGGGCGACCTTCGGGTAGGGACACAGGGGCCGCGACTGGCCCGGGAAGGCGGCGCCCGTTGCGACGATCCGGTCCGGCGGCTGACCGCCCTCCACCCAGGCCTCAAGCGTCGCGAGGGCGTCAAACCTGTCGGTCGCGGGACCGCCCTGGCAGTGGTTCATGCCGGGAACGAGGAAGAGACGCGCCCAGTCCTGCGGCGGTCCCGACTCTCTGGCGAGCTTGTCGTACCAGCCGATGATGTCGTTTGCCGAGAAGACCGGATCGCTGACGCCCTGGTAGATGAGGAGCCGGCCACCGTGCTGGACGAAGCTGGTGAGGAATGTGGAGGTCGGGTCGTTGATCGTCCCGGTCTCCGCCGTCAGGTCCGCCGCCTTGTCGAAGTCGAAGTTCGCGGCGCTCGCGGCTGGTGTCTGGGGAGACGCGAAGTAGCGACGCAAGGCGTCCAGACCCATGGTCTGGTTGATGCCGTTGGCGGCGCCGGTGGGGGCCGAGCCCATCTTCCAGATCCGCCAGCCCATGTCGCCGACTCCGGTGTCGTACGGCCAGCTCGCATAGATCGGGCGGCCCTTGGAGTCGTGCGCACCGGCGAATATCCGCTCGATCGTCGCAATCTTGGCCGGGCTCATGCAGCCGGTGGTCGCCCCGGCCTTGCAGTTGAGAACCCGCGGGCTGAACCGGCAGGCGCGGACGTCATTGATCAGGCCGTCCTTCAGACCGTCCAGGCCGTCGCAGGCGTCGAGCGTCGCCTTGGCCAGAAGCTTCAGGTCGTCTGGCGTCAGCGCCTGGCTGACGATCGGCCGTCCTTGGGCGTCACGGGGCGCGATCTTCACAAGCTGGGCGGTATCCCAGAGCTCGCCCACCGCCGCGCGGCTGAGGCGGAATCCCGGGTCGCCGGCGATGATCCCGTCGAACTCGAGGGGATAGCGTTCGGCCGCCATCATCCCCTGGCGGCCGCCGTTGGAACAGCCCATGAAATAGGACCGCTTCGGCCCCTGGCCGTAGAACCGGGCAATGATCGCCTTGGCTTCGGCGGTCACCTTGCCCAGCGCCTGATAGGCATAGTCCAGCCGCGCCTGCTGGTCATCGCCGAAGCTGGCGTCTAGGCCCTGGTGTCCGGCGTCGGTGGTGACCACGGCGAAACCCCTGGCCAGGGCCGGCTCGCCAACGCTCGAGCCGCCTACTGCGGGATTGACCACCCCGTCCAGGCCGCCGCCGCCCTGGAACAGGAAGCGGCCATTCCATTTGGTCGGCAACCGCAGTTCGAAGCCAATGCCGTAGTTCTTGCCGCCCACACCTGTGCGGGGATCCAACGTGCCGCGGATCCGGCAGTGTTCGGGAAGCATGATCGCCGGGCCCCCCGGCGGGCCGAAAGCCGCCTTCATCGGCCCCGCCGCCGTCAGCTCCGCCGTCTCGACCCGTAGGGTGGGTGAAGCCAGGGCCGTCAGCGCACGACAGGCGTCGCCAGTCCCGTCCTGGGCGTGCGCCAGCGACGCGCCCGTCAGCGATGAGGCCGCCGCGAGGACGGTTATCAGGAGCAATTTCACGGCGGGCTTCCTCCGAAGGCTCTGGTCTTGCTGGTCAAACGATTGCATGAAGGTGCGACAGAGGTCCATGGGCGTGCGCTCAGGGCCCGGTGGCCTGGGGAGGCGAACATGATCTGGCGTCTGATTGCTGGCGGCGTGGCGACGGGCTGTGTGCTGGCCGCGGTCCTGGCGGGCGGAACAAGTCGAGCCCAGCCGGCCCCGCCGTCGCAGGATTTCCAGAAGGCCATGGAGGCCTACAACAGGCTGCCGGACACCCCTGGAACCGGTCCGTTCCCCGCCATGAAATCGGTCGACCCTGCGTTCCCGGGCCACGTGGTCTATCGGCCCGCAGATCTCGCCGGACTGGGCGCCAAGAAACTTCCCATCGTGCTTTGGGGCAACGGCGGCTGCACCGACGACGCTGCGGCCGAACGCCTGTTCCTCGAAGAGATCGCCTCCCACGGCTATCTGGTCCTGGCGCCGGGTGCGATCCTGTCAGGTCCCGGCGCGCCGCCGCGAGCCGCAGCCCCACCCGCGCCGCCGGCTTCGCCAGGATCGACGCCGCCGAAGCTCTCGGTCCGCACGTCCGTCGCCCAGGTCGCACAGGGTCTGGAACAGGCGCTCGCCGCCAACCGCGCGGACGGGCCCTGGCATGGCCGGCTCGACGAGAGCCGGATCGCCGTCTCCGGCTACAGCTGCGGCGGCCTGCAGGCGCTGGCGATCGCCGGCGATCCACGCGTGAAGGCCGTGCTTATCCTGCACAGCGGCGTGTTCAACACCGGCAGTCCGATCCAGGGCCTCCAGGTGGATAAGGCGGTGCTGAAGACGCTCCACACCCCTGTCATCTATCTCCTGGGGGGCAAGACCGACATCGCTTGGCCGAATGGAACGGACGACTTCTCCCGGATCGACACGGTTCCGGCCCTGCTGGCCAGCCACGACGTCGGCCATGGCGGCACCTTCAATCAGCCCAACGGCGGAGAAGAGGCTCAGCTCATGCGCAAGTGGCTCGACTGGCAGCTGCTGGGCGACGCCGGGGCCGGCAAGACCTTCGTCGGAGCCGACTGCGGACTTTGCCGCGACCCGCAGTGGACGGTCTCCCGCAAGGGCTTCTAGAGCGGATTGCGATCTGACGGAATCGGATCGCCCGCTCTAGACTTTTGTATTCACGCGCGTTTTGTCCCGAAAACCGGTTCCCACTTTTCGGAACGCGCTCGAGTTCCATCCACGGCGGGAGATCGCCATGAGGTTGCTGATCGTCATTGGCCTGGCGTGGCTGGCATGCGGGGCGGGCGTGGCCGCTCAAGCCAGCGAGACCGGCGATCGTTGCGCCGCGCTGAAGGCCTTCGCGTGGCCGCATCTGAACGTCGAGGAGGCGAGCCTCGTCGCGGCGGGACCAGCGCCCTCGCCGGGCGGTCCCGCGCCCCCACAGGTCGTGCAGCTTCCCGAACACTGTCTGCTCCGGGCGGTGATTTCTCCGCGCCTCTCGGCCTCGGGGCAACGGCTTGGCGTGGGGTTCGAACTGCGCCTTCCGACGGCCTGGAACGGGCGGTTCCTGTTTGAAGGCGGCGGCGGGCTCGATGGCGTGCTGAACCCCGCCATCGGCGCGATGGCCGGCCGGATCCGCCCCAGCGCCCTGGCGCAGGGTTTCGCCGTGGTGACCACGGATGGCGGCCACCTCGGGGCGTCCATGATGGATGCCCGCTTCGGCGTCGATCAGCAGGCGCGCATCGACTACGCCTATGGCGCCGTCGAGAAGACCACCTGGGTGGCCAAGGCGGTTATCCAGGCCTTCTACGGCCGCGAGCCGGACCGCTCATATTTCGTCGGTTGCAGCAACGGCGGCCGCCAGGCCCTGATCGCCGCCGAGCGGATGCCGTTTGAATTCGACGGAATTGTCGCGGGCGATCCCA
>Ga0265338_10010328_pt1 | contig 10964 bp, 10 predicted proteins | sample 42126metaG_FD_193579 | JGI IMG/M metagenome (GOLD analysis project Ga0265338, IMG submission 193579) | Rhizosphere microbial communities from Carex aquatilis grown in University of Washington, Seatle, WA, United States - 4-21-26 metaG | ecosystem: Host-associated > Plants > Roots > Rhizosphere... | reverse complement strand
TACGACTGAGAAGGGGCGGCGCTCCCCCGCGGCCTCCCGCCCAGCCACCTAAGCTCACTGGCAGCAATCTGCGGATTCAGTCACGAGCTCAATCACAGCGATCTGCGGATTCAGTCACGCCGTTCAGCGACATCGACATCCTCAGGAGACATCGCCTTGACGATCCGCTCCAGGTCATCGATCGTCGCGAACTCCACCACGATCTTCCCCTTCTTCGCCCCCATCTCGACCTTGACTCGCGTCTCGAACAGGTCAGACAGCCGGTCGGACAGGTGCCTGAGTCCCGGTGCGCTTGGCCGGTTGGCCGCGGCCCGGCGGGTCGGCTTGGCCGGGGTGTCGTCGCTGCCGACGATGACGATTTCCTCGACCGTGCGGACCGAGAGTCCTTCGGCGATGATGCGGTGGGCGAGGCGCTCCTGAGCGAGGGAGTCGTTGAGTCCGAGCAGCGCCCGGGCATGGCCGGCGCTGATTTCGCCGGCTGCGATCTTCGCCTGGACCGTGGGCGGCAGGCTGAGCAGGCGCAGGGTGTTGCTGATGTGCGGGCGGGAGCGGCCGATTCGCTGGGCTAGCTGCTCGTGGGTGGCACCGAAGTCGTCCAGTAGCTGCCGGTAGGCGGCCGCTTCCTCGAGCGGGTTGAGCTCCTGCCGGTGCAGGTTTTCCAGCAGGGCGTCGCGGAGCATGTCGGTGTCCGGCGTCTCGCGGACGATGGCCGGGATGAAGTCAAGGCCCGCCCGCTGGGAGGCACGCCAGCGGCGCTCGCCCATGACGAGCTCGAAGTTGCCGTTGCCGATGCTGCGCACCACAACCGGCTGCAGCAGGCCCACCTCGGTGATGGACGCGACTAGCTCTTCGAGGGCATCCTCGTCGAAGTGCCGACGCGGCTGACGCGGGTTGGGCACGATGGCGCCGACCGCGACTTCCTCGAAGTAGGCTCCCGCGACCTGGCGGAGACCGGAGTCAGCCGTCTGCGGGCCGGCCGCCGGTGCGCCAGCGGACGCGCCGTAGCCGGAACCTCCCGTCCCGCCGTACCCGGGGCCGGCAGTTCCCGCCGCCGTAGCGTGGAAAGCGTTATCCGCCGTCGCCGTGCCGGTCGCGCCGCTCGGGCGAGGTGCCTCCGGGATTAGTGCTCCGAGACCCTTGCCTAGACCTCGCCGTTGCTGCGCCACTGCTTCTCCTGTGTTGGTGCCGGTCGTGCTGCGACGACGGCCGCTGACTTGACGAGGCAAGCCGTGGCCGTCCTTCCAATCTAACTGCAATCAGCGCTAGATTCGGCGCGTTCGGTGAGCCTGGTTTCACGTGAAACATGCGCAGGGGTAGTCCGGCTGGCCACTGTTTCACGTGAAACAGTGACGCCGGAGGTGCCGTCGACGGCACGCGGCTAGACCGGGGCCGTGGCCGCCCTGGCGGCGATATCCACCAGGAAGGCATCGACGTCGTCCTGCTGCGTGTCGAACGCGGTCATCCAACGGACCACCGAAGCGGCCTCGTCCCACACGCCGAACGTCCAGTCGCGCTGCAGGGCTGCGACGTGCGCCGGGTCCAGCCGCGCGAAAACCGCGTCGGCCTGGACCGGGTAGACGATCTCGACGCCGGAGATTTCGGCTAGGCCGGCTGCGAGCCGTGCGGCCATCGCGTTCGCGTGGGCCGCGTTCGCGAGCCAGAGATCGCCGTCGAGCAGCGCGCCGAACTGCGCGGCGAGGAACCGCATCTTCGATGACAGCTGCAGGAACTGCTTGCGGAGGTAGGGAGCGCTGGCGGCTACGCGCTCGTCCATCACGATGACGGCTTCTACTCCCATCCCGCCGTTCTTGGTTCCGCCGAAGCTGAGCACGTCGGCCGTGGCCGCCAGGTCCGCCAGCGTGCAGCTCAGGTAGGCGGCCGCGTTTGCCAGCCGCGCGCCGTCCAGGTAGACCCGCAGTCCGTTGGCGGCGCAGAAATCCTTGATCGCCCGCAGCTCGGCCAGGGAGTAGCAGGTACCGAACTCGGTGGACTGGCTGACAGCGACCACGCCAGGTTGAGCAAAGTGCTCATCCCCCCGCCCGGCCAGCCGGGTCTCGATCAGCTCCGGGGTCAGCTTCCCGTCCGGGGCAGGCACGGTGAGCAGCTTGGTACCCAGGACCTTCTCGGCCGCACCGCACTCGTCGGTGTTGATGTGCGCCGACTCCGCGCAGATGACCGCCTCGTGCCGGCCGAGCAGCAACCCCAGCCCGAGCACGTTAGCGCCGCTGCCGTTCAGCGCCAGGTACACCCCGCCCCGGGCACCGGACAGCCGCTGGATCTCGGCCGTCACCTGCTCGGTCCACTGATCGGCCCCGTAGGCGACGGCGTCGGCGGTATTGGCCGCCACGATGGCGCGCATGACGGCGGGATGGGTGCCCGCGTGGTTGTCGCTGCCAAAGCTCTTCCGTACTGCCGCCATTCGGGCCCTCCAGGTAGTTATTTCTAGATCACGGGTCACAGCATTCCCTGCCACGAGCGGGGTACCATGCCAAAATAGTGGCTAGTTCACGCTGACCTGATCGGGGATCTCAACGGGATGTCACGCCGACTTGTTAACATCACGCTGGATAATCTCGGTGACCTGCCGCCGAGTTGCCGCTCCTGCGTTTTCTGGGAACTCGACCCGGTTAGCAAGGCCCGCGCGGAAGCGTCGGACCCGGGACTGGAAAAGGAGTCCTGGATCTCCTCGGTCCTGCTCGAGTGGGGCAGCTGCGGAAAGATCCTCTACGTCGACGGCGTGCCTGCTGCCTACGTGCTCTTCGCCCCGCCGCAGTACGTGCCCCGTTCGGTCGCCTTTCCCACCAGCCCGGTCAGCGCCGACGCGGTGCTGCTGATGACCGCCCGGGTGATGAGCGAGTTCTCTGGCGGCGGCCTCGGCCGGATGCTCATCCAGGGCATGGCCAAAGATCTCACCCGGCGCGGGGTGCGGGCGATCGAGGCCTTCGGTAACAAGGAGTGGACCGCCCCGGCCTGCGTGCTGCCGGTCGACTACCTGCTGGCGGTCGGCTTCAAGACCATCCGCCCGCACCACCGCCACCCGCGCCTCCGCATGGAGCTCCGCTCCACCCTGAGCTGGCGCGAAGACGTAGAGGTAGCCCTGGAGCGCCTCCTCGGCACCATGACGCCAGAACGCGTCCTGCGCCCGTCGCCCGCCGTAGTCAGCGGTCAGCTCCAGGGCCTTCGCTGACGCCGGGGGATAGCCGCCTTCAGCGCACCATCCGGATCTCGGCCTGGCTCCCGAACTCGGGCCCGAAGACGTGCCGCGCGCCGTCCGGCCCGAAGCCGTGCCGCGCGTAGAACCGCCGGGCACGCGCGTTGGCCTCGAACACCCACAGCTCAGCCGGAACCTGCCCCGGCAGCACCCCGTCCAGCAGCCGGTCCGCCAGTCCCGAACCGTACTCGCGAGCGCGCAAGTAGAGCGACCAGAGCTCAAGCTCCCGCACGGTCACCACCGCCGTCGGATTAACCCGCGCCGCCCCCGCGGTGGCAAAGCCCACCACCTCGTCGCCTCGAACCGCCACCAGGGTAGAAGTCCCGGGCTCCGGCGCCCGAACGCGATCCACCCAGCTGTCCACCAGCCGCCGCTTCCGAGCCTCCCCCCAGAACTCGGTCGGCAAGAGCCCTGCATAGGCCTCGGTCCAAGCCGCGTAGTGCATCCGCCCAGCCCGCTCGGCGTCATCCAGGGATGGCTCGCGTATCTCCAGGTCCACGAAGCGCACCCCCAGCGCCGACGATCATCAACGATTTCGAGCAACGTCTGCTCTAGGTATCTGAACAGAAAACAAAAGCGGGGGGCGAATTGCTTCGCCCCCCGCGACCCGCAGCTACGAAGAAGCTGCGGTAAGCCGAATTAGATGAACTCGGCTAGGTCCTTCAGGAGCGCCGACTTGGGCTTGGCGCCCTTGATCTGCTTCACGACCTCACCGTTCTGGAAAACGTTGAGGGTCGGGATCGCCAGGATCGAGTACCGCTGCGCGATCGCCGGGTTGTCGTCGACGTTCAGCTTGACCACATCGATCTTGTCGCCGTACTCGCCCGCGATCTCCTCGAGGACCGGGGCGATCATCCGGCACGGGCCGCACCACTCGGCCCAGTAGTCGACGATGACCGGCTTGTCGTTCTTGAGGACCTCGGTCTCGAAGGTCGCGTCGGTGACGGCCCTAGTGGCACCCATGGGTGATCACACCTTTCGTTTTGGATCTGTGGAGATTACGCGTTCGCCTGAGTGTGCTCTGCCAGCCAGCGCTCCGCGTCGATCGCGGCGGAGCAGCCGCTGCCAGCCGCGGTGATGGCCTGCCGGTATACGTGGTCTACGACGTCGCCGCAGGCGAAGACGCCCTCGATCGCGGTCCGGGTAGACCGGCCCTCGACCTCCAGGTAGCCGTCGGGGCTGATGGCGAGCTGGCCCGCGAAGAGCTCGCTGCGCGGCAGGTGGCCGATCGCGATGAACACGCCGCCGACCGGGAGAACCGACTCCTCGCCGTTGCGGGTGTTGCGCACCCGCAGCCCGGAGACTTTGCCTTCGCCCTCCATCCCGAGGACCTCGCTGTCCCACTGAAACTTGATCTTCGGGTTAGCGAACGCCCGGTCCTGCATGATCTTCGACGCGCGGAGTTCGCTGCGCCGGTGCACCAGGGTGACCGTCTTACCGAACCGGGTGAGGAAGAGTGCCTCCTCCAGGGCCGAGTCGCCGCCGCCGATCACCGCGATGTCCTGCTGGCGGAAGAAGAACCCGTCACAGGTCGCGCACCAGGACACGCCGTGGCCGGACAGCTCCTTCTCGCCGGGAACGCCGAGCTCCTTGTACTTGGACCCGGTCGCGATGATCACCGCGTGGGCCAGGTAGGTCTCGGTCTCGGTCTTGACGACCTTCGGCGACGCGGCCAGGTCGACCTCGGTCACGTCGTCGGATACCAGCTCGGCGCCGAACCGCTCGGCCTGCTTGCGCAGCGAGTCCATCAGCTCCGGGCCCATGATCCCGTCCGGGAACCCGGGGAAGTTCTCCACGTCGGTGGTTTGCATCAGCGCACCGCCCGCGGTCACCGACCCCTCGAACAGCAGGGGCTGGAGCTTGGCCCTGGCCGCGTAGATAGCGGCCGTGTAGCCCGCTGGGCCTGAGCCAATGATGATGACCTCACGTACGCCGGTCACTGCACGCGCCTCCTCGTTATGCTTCCCGCTTAACCGATATTAGGGCGCGGAGATTCCCGGGTTAGCCTGCCAGTGGTACCGACACGATGAGCTGCGGGTCGGTTGCGCTGCAGCCGAGTCCCACCACCCACACGCGGCTCGAACCGGCAACGACATACACAGGCGTCCCTTGATACGTGGCCCGGTCAACCAGCTTAGGCAATCCGCCGCCGGTTAGCCGCCGCACGCAGCCGAGCAGCCGGTCTGACGGGGCTCCTCGCTGCTGCGAGGCGGAGCCCGCGGCGGCCGACGACTTCGCCCCCGGCACCGCCGTCCCGCCCGCGGTGGCCGCGGCGATGACCGCCTTCACCTGCCCGGCCAGGTCGGTGCCCGCGTAGCTGGTGCCGCTGTGGGTGACCGCGAAGGGGGCTGCGGCCGAGGCCGCCGCGGTGGGTGCTTCCGCGCCGGACGCGGCCGAGAACTGCGAGTTCTCCGGCGCGGCCACCGCGGTGCTGGCCGAGGACCCGGCCGCGCTGCTGGAGCTTTGCGAGCCGCCGCGTGACAGCGCCAGCCCCAGGCCCGCCACGATCAGGCAGGCCAGCAGCACCGGGGCCGCCGCCAGGAACCGCCGGTGCCGACTGGACCGCCGGACGCGCGCCCGGCCGGGGCGGCGTCCAAGCGTCCGGGCGCCCGGGTGCCCGGACGGGGTGGCCGGCCCGGACCCGTCCGCCTGCGCTGTGCCGTCCGCCTGCGCCGTGCCGTCTGCCTGCGCCGTCCCGGCGTCCCCCGCCGCTGCCTGGCCGCGCGCCCCGGCCGCGTCCCTGGACGCTGCCTCGGCCGCGATCGCCGCGCTGATCCGCGCCTCTACCAGGTCCGGCATTACCGGGGCGGGTACCGAGGCCAGGTAGGCGGAAACGGCGGACAGCCGCCCGTCCGCTTCCTCGTCTGGCTGGTCAGCCTGGCCCGGCACAACCTCGTCCGGGTCGTCCCAGTCCGGGGGCCATTCCCCGTTCATCCGCCTCCTCCCTGTTCAGATGGGACGCTATCGGCGGCCGTCTGGTTCCGTGCGCCCAGGTGCGAGACGTACGGCAGCAGTCTGGTCCGGCCGCGGGCGCACCGGCTCTTCACCGTGCCCGCGGAGACGCCGAGGATCTCGGACGCGTCCGCGACCGAGTAGCCGAGCATGTCCACCAGCACCAGCGCCGCTCGCTGGGGCGGCGGCAGCAGGCGCAGCGCCGCCTGCACGTCGAGCCGCGAGTCGGCCGCCCCGGTGCTGTCGGCTGGCTGCCCCGGCTCAGCCGCAGGCAGCTCGTCGGGGTTTCCCGACCAGCTAACGGAGCCGGACGGCCGACGGCGCAGCAGGTCAAGGGACGCGTTAACGACGATCCGGTGCAGCCAGGTGGTCACCGCCGACTCGGCGCGGAAGCCGGCCGCCCGGCGGAAGGCCGAGATCATCGCGTCCTGCAGCGCGTCCGCCGCGTCGTCGGGATCGCAGGTGATGCGTAGCGCTACCGCCCACAGGCGGCCGGAGTGCCGCTTGAACAGCAGCCCGAACGCTTCCGGGTCTCCCTCGACGTGCCGCCGCAGCAGCACGGCGTCCGGCAGTCCGGGGTCCGCGGGCTCGCCGGGAGCCAGGTTCGACATTCCGCGGCCGGCCGCGGTCAGGAGCTGCCGGCTGCGGTGCCGCGTACCACGACGTTGTAGACGAACCCCTGGTAGTAGGTGTGCCCGCCGGGCGCGCCCGCGGGCGCCTTGGCCAGCTTGGGCAGGCTGGTCAGCCAGATCAGCACGTAGCGCCCGGTGGCGGTGCTGCTGACCGGGAACACGTGGTCACCGGAGACGGAGGCCGAGGGCGACACCTTGGTGAAGTTACCGAGCGCCGACTTCGTCATCGCGGCCGAGTTGCCCAGGTAGATCTCGGCGGTGGTGGTGCCGGACGAGCTGAACAGCACCTCCACCTGGCTGAGCCGCACTTGCTTGCCCATGTCGAGGAGCAGGCCGGTGCCCGGCTTGAGCCCGGCGAACTTGGGGTCGTCAAAGTAGTAGGACGTCGACCAGGCGGTGGACAGGCTGCCGTCGATGGCGCCGCCCTCAGTTGACTGGTTCTCGGTGTTGCCGGCCGGCTGGCCGAAGATGTTGAAGGTCGTGTCGGACTGGGGCTTGATCACCGTGCCACCCGCGGCCGGGGCAGAGGTAGACGGGCTGCCGCCGCTGCCCGTGCCGGTGGCCGGCTTGCGGAAGCCGACCAGCCACACGGTTACCGCGACCACCGCCAGCACCAGAACGATCACGACCGTCAGCAGTAGCCGGCCTCGCCCGCCGCGCTGACGGCCGGCGGCGTACTGCGCGCCGGTGTACTGGTGGCCGCCGCGCTGCCCGCCCTGGTACCCGGCCGAGGGCGGCGGCTGGTAGGGAGCGGTGCCGCTTGGCCCGCGCTGGGGCATCCCCCAGGAGTCCGGGTTGTTCGGGTCCGGCCCGTAGCCGGGGTAGCCGGCCGGCGCAGGCGGGGCGGGCTCGGGCAGCGGCACCGGCGGCGCCACCGCGGCGAGCTCCTCGGCGAAGTCGGCCGGCGACTGGATCGGCGGCCCGTGCCTGGTCGGGCGCTGCAGCAGCGCCCGGGTGATCAGGCTGTCGAGGGCGGGTGACACGTCGGCCGACACCTGGCGCGGGGTAGCGACGGCGCCGTCGGAGATCGGGGCCGGGGGCAGCCGGGTGGGCTCCTCGCCCGGCCAGTACCCGGTCAGCGCCGCGTAGAGCAGCCCGGCGACGGCGATGGTGTCCGCTACCGACGGGTCACTGGCGGCGGCGCCGGTCAGGCCGTCGCCGGCCAGCGCGGCGTCGATGCCGAGCCCGGTGATCTTGATGCCGCTGCCGCGCGTCCACCACAGGGCGTCCGGGGTGAGCCGCAGGTGAGCCTGGCCGAGCGCGTGCGCGCCGGCCACCGCGCGGGCCGCGTCGCCGACCACCGAGCAGGCGAGGGCGAGGTCAAGCGGGCCGCCGTCGAGCAGGTCGGCGAGCGATTCGCCGCCCACCCACTCAAGGACGATGTAGGCCTGGCCGCCGCCGTCCTCGACGTCGAAAACCTGGGCCATCCGCGGGTCGGTAAGCCTGCTGGCCGCCCGGGCAGCGGTCACCACCTGCGCGATCCGCGGGAAGCCGGGGGCGAAGGTCAGCACCGAGACCGGGCGCGCGAGCGTCTCGTCGATTGCCTTCCACATGGTCCAGCCGTTGCCGGCGGAAACCTGATCGACCAGCCGGTACCTTCCGGCGAGCCTCGTGCCTGGTTCAGAGGTGTAGGTGCTCATACGCCGTCGTCAAGAGCGGGCCGTCTCTCGGCCTCCTTCCAGCCCCTGATATCCCACGATCACCGTCCCCATCGTAGTCACTGGCACGGTCGCGAGTTGGCGACCGTGCCAGGAACCCCGACAAGGCGTCCTACCGTTATATGCGAATACCGTCAAAGTCGCACGTCCGGACACGCTGTGCTTTCCCAGTTGAGGCCCGCGGACGCGGATGTTCGGCCAGATGTCATCGGATCGTCATCCGGGAAGGCCCGCGCCGGTGCGTCCACCAGCGCGCTAGCCCAGCCGCCCGGCGACCGAGCGCATCAGGGTGCGGAATTCCTCGATGCCGAGCAGCCGGGAGAAGACCGCGTAGAGCAGCAGCGCGCCGCCCCCGCCGACGACCGTGACCACCAGCCCGTACAGGGGGCCCTGGTGCATGAAGGACCGCGCGACCCCGGTAACCACAAAAGCGAACAGCAGCCCCGGAATCGTCGCGAGGAACATCCGCACCAGCGACCGGGTGATCCGCCAGCCGTCCAGGCTGCCCACCCGGCGCAGCAGCAGCGGCCAGCCGATGACCGCGCCCGCCAGCGTCATGATGTCGAACGCGAACGCGAGCCCGATCACGATCTGCCCCGGCGCCAGCGTGTACTTCGCCACCATGTAGCCGATGACCCCGATGCCGAGCATGATCATGCCGAGCACGGCCGGTGTCCGGCTCTCGTGGAACGCGTAGAACACCCGGAGCTGGAGCTGAGTCACCATGAACGGCAGCAGGCCGAGGCAGAACGCGCCGAACACCTCGCCGATGTACCGGGCCGACTCCCACGAGGTGTGCCCGTAGCCGAGCAGGAACTCGCACAGCGGAGGTCCCAGGACGCCCAGGAAGACCGCGGCTGGCACCACGATGACCGACGCTAGCCGGACGCCCTTGGAGAAGTCCTCCCGGACCAGGGAGTAGCGCCGGTCGTTGGCGTGCCCGCTCATCCGCGGCAGCAGCGCGCTGATCACCGAGATCCCGACGATCGCGTACGGCAGCTGGAAGAGCTGGTAGGCGTAGGAGTAAGCCGAGATGCCGGTCTGCGCGGGCGCCGAGTTCGCCACCCGCGTCACGACCAGGTTGCCCAGCCACTGGCTGAACACGTAGCCGAGCATCCAGCCCGACATCCGGCCGATCTCTGCGATCTCGCTGCGGCGGAAGCGGAAGGTGAGCTTCATGTCGAAGCCGGCCCGCCACATCACCGGGAACAGCGCGACCGACTGGATGACGATGCCGAGCGTGGTGCCGATGCCGAGCAGGTCGACGCCGTAGCCGGAGATCGTGTTGGACGCGATGCCGGGCCTGCCGACGGTCACCGCGAAGAGGATGCCGACGAGGATGACCACGACGTTGTTGATGACCGGGGTCCACATGTTGGCGCCGAACCGGCCGCGCACGTTCAGGATCGCGCCGAGCAGCGAGTCCATCCCGTAGAAGAAGATCTGCGGGATGAAGAAGTAAGCGAATACCACCGTGAGGTGGTACTCGTTGGGCGACCGCAGGTTGCCGCCGTAAAGGCTGGCGATCGGCCGGGCCAGCAGCGTGGCCACCAGCGTCACCGCGAGCAGGCAGATCACGCCGAGCGAGTAGATTCGCTTCGCGTAGCCCTCGCCCCGGTCGGCGTCCTCCTTGGCCGCCCGGACCAGCATCGGCACCACGACCGAGGTGAACACCCCGCCCAGCATCAGGTAGTAGATCGTGTTGGGCAGCGTGTTGGCCGTGTTGTAGGCGGCCCCGGTGGTGAAGACGCCGAGTGCGTAGATGAACACGAACGTCCGCAGGAACCCGGTCCCCCGGGAAACCAGCGTGCCGACGGCCATCGCCTTGCTTGAGCGGGCCAGGTTAGGCGAGGTGTTGTCCGCTCGCTGCGGCCCCGTCGGCTGGCCCCGGCCAGCGTCAGGCTCGAGGATCCTGGTCCGGTTGTCCTGCCCCTCGGGCGGCGCGGCGGGGTCGGCCGGCACGAACCGCGGGGCGGGCCGCGGCGGCGCGTCCTGGTAATCGAACGGCTGGAAGGACGGCTGCGGGTAGCCCGCCGGGGCCGGCGGCAGGAACGACGTCGGCGCCGCGGCAGGCCGCTCGGAGCGGCCTGCGGACGGGACGTACCCCTCGCGCGGGGTGAACGTGGGCCGCGGGCGGTCCCGGCCGCCCCGGCTGTGCCGCGGGCCGGTGGCGCGGGGATCCCCCTCGGGCGGGCGCGGGGTGAACGACGGGCCGGAGCCGGCCGGGGCACTGTGAGCCGGCGTCCCGCGCGGCGGGGCGGTCCCAGCCGGCGGCGGGGCGGGCGGCCGGTAACCCGGGGGAGGAGTCACCATGGTGGGCGGCGCCGCCTCGGGCGGGCGCGGGGTGAACCGGGGGGCGGCCGCCCCCGGGTCCTCGTCCTCGGGGAATGGCGGCTCCGGGGGCCGGGTCGGCCTGGTCATCCGGCACCTCCAGGGTCAGCGGTCGGGGCGGTCCCGGCCCCCTCGCCAGCCCCGCTGCGCTGGGCGGAGCGGGCACTCCGCTTGCGGCGC
>Ga0265338_10010327_pt1 | contig 10964 bp, 7 predicted proteins | sample 42126metaG_FD_193579 | JGI IMG/M metagenome (GOLD analysis project Ga0265338, IMG submission 193579) | Rhizosphere microbial communities from Carex aquatilis grown in University of Washington, Seatle, WA, United States - 4-21-26 metaG | ecosystem: Host-associated > Plants > Roots > Rhizosphere >... | reverse complement strand
CTCACGGTCCTGCTCGAGCGCTCGTGGGCGATCCCGGGCTGGCTGGAGAAGGCGCTTCCGAACGTCACGATCGAGGCGCCCGGCGAGCGCGAGTCGCGCGGCACGGTGGCGCACGCCGAGCCCGAGGTTGCTCCACCGCTGAAGACGTAGGCCCCGCGCTAGGCGGGACGCACGCCGACGACATGGACGGCGCTGCGGAGCGAGCGATTGCCCGCGACGTCGATGCCGACCACCCAGATCCGGTGGTGCCCGAGCGTGACGCGCGGGCCGTCGGGGAAGCGCTCGTCCCAGATCAGCCGACCGCTTCCGGGGCCGCGCCGGCTAAAGACGGCCCGCCGCCCGTCGACGAACAGCACGGCACGCGCGGGCTCGTCGAACGCATAGCGCACGAGGATCCGCGACCCGGTCGTTCGAACCGTCAACCGGCGCAGGCGCGGCGGTCGCGTGTCGAGCTTGATCGGGTCAGGGAGCCGGAGCGTGCGATGGAGCAGCGGGAACGTGACCTGCGGGAAGTACGAGCCGTTCGGCAAGACGTGCCGCGCCCGAGTGAGACCGTTCCACACGAAGTGCTGCCAGCCAGAGCGAAGAGCGTGATCGCGGAGGAACGTGGTGACCGGTCTGCCGCCCGAGTTGACCATCTGCACCGTCACCCGTCCGGCCTGGACGAGCCGGAACGTCACGTGCGCGACGGCAGTCGAGCAGCGGCAGATCGGTGAGAACGCCTCGTCGACGCGTGTGCCGTCAACGGGTGCGGGCTGAATCTTCCCTTGTCCGGTGACGAGCAGTGCGGATGCTCCCGCCACCAGAAGCGCGAGGACGACGACGACCGGAACGCGTCGTGCGCCGTGCAGGAGGCGGCGCAGGCCGTGGTCGAACAGGCGGTCCTCGTCGGTCGTGCGAACGATGAGCTTCTCCGAGGCGCTGTCGGCCAGCTCGAGCGCGCGCGTCGGTGTCTCCGCGGTGGCGACGACATAGCCGCGCCGGTCGGCATCGACCTGCAAGGGGCCGATCGTCGCGCCCGGCCCGAAGTAGAGACCCGCCGCGAGCACGCCGGGTGCCGCCTGTACCTCCTCGAGCCCCTCGATCGCGCTGACGGTGCCGAGCGGGAGCAACCCGGGGCTCGCAGTGAGGAAGCGGATCGCGATCGGTGTGGTGAACCCGGGCGTCACCAGCGCGTCCGGCACGTCGTGCCCGAGCGCCTGCTCGATCGCGACCTCGAACAGGTTGATCCCCGTTCCGAAGCGGACGAGGTCGGCCATCTGGCCTGCAGGGATCCGTGCCGCGATCTCGACCACGCGGACGCCTCCGCGCTCGTCGGCGATCAGCTGCGGAAACGCGATCCCGTCCTCGAGCCCGAGGGCGCGAACCGTCGCGACGGCAACTTCCTCCGCCTCGGCCAGGGCGTTCTTCGGCAGTGAGGACGGGAACGAATGGATCCAGCCGACACCGAACCCCAGCCCGGCGGGCCGCAGGCGGTCGGACAACGTGACGAGCGTGGGCTCACCACCACGGGCGACGAGAATGCCGTTCAGCTCGATGCCGTCGACGTACTCCTCGAGCATCGCTCGGCCTGACCGTGAGAAGGCGAGCGTCCCCGGCAGCAGGCTGCGCACCTGGTCGACCGATTCGATCCGGAAGACGCCGCGCTGCCCGCCCGAGTCGACGGGCTTCAGAACGGCGGGGAATGTGACCTTCGCGCAGGCCTCCTCGAGGTTCGTCGCATCGGTCAGGACGACGTGGCTGGGCTGCGGGACACCTGCTGCGGCAAGTCGCGCGCGCATCAGCGCCTTGTCGGTCATCGCCTGCGCCACTTCGACGCCGATCCCCGCCAGCCCGAGCCGCGCCGAGATCGCAGCCGCCGGCGGGACGGCTCGGTCGGTCGAGATCGCGAGCACTGCCTCGACGCCGAGCCGCATTGCCGCCGCCGTCACGCGATCGACATCTGCGAAGTCGACGGTCTCCGCAAAGTCGCAGAACGGGAACGCGACCGCGTTCGGGTCGCCGTCAACCGCGATCACGCGATGACCCGCACCGCGCGCGTAGCGAATCGCGGGCAGCTGGGAGACGCTCGCGCCGAGGAAGAGCAGCGTCGCCATCGTTGGAGCGAAGTATGACCGGCCGGGTGGCCGGGCTTTGCGCAGATTTCGCGAAGCCCGGCCACCCGGCCGGCGAGTCTCGGCTCTAGGCGGCCGCTTCGAACGCGGCCTCGGCGGGAGCCTCTTCCCGCACCTCGGCTGCGTTCGACTCGGTCAGGACAGCCGCCGCCAGAGCGCCGGCTGCGGCGATGCCCGCGAGCACGTAGAACGTGATCTGGAAGCCGTGCGTCAACGCCGGGCGACGCCGATCGCGCCGCCAACCTGCTGGCTCGTGTTGATCAGCCCAGAGGCGACGCCGGCCTCGGACTGGCTGACGCCGGTAAGCGCCCCGATCGACATCGGCACGAACGCGAGGTGCGGCCCGGCTCGCTGAGCTGGGCTTAGGTCGTTTCGAGCGCCGTGCGGCCGGAGAGCAGCCGCTCGGCCATCAACTGGTGCGCGTCCTCGTTCGGGTGGAAGCGATCGGCAGCGAAGAGCGCGGGCGGCAAGCCGGCCGATGGCGGGAACCAGGAGTAGCTGACGTTCGCGTGCCGGGCCGCCACGCGTTCCATGCGGGCGATGTAGTGGCGCATCCGCCAGGCGGTGAAGCGGCGGAGCCAGAAGGGGAAGAGCGGCACGCCCGAGATGTCGCAGGGGCCGTAGAGCAGCACCTCGCCCACGTGGTCGAGCGTGGCGAGCGTCTGCTCGAGCTCAGCTTCGAAGCGGCCGAGCGGCGTGTGTCGGGCGACGTCGTTGGCGCCGATCACGATCAACGCCACGTCGACCTGCGGTGGCTCGGGCAGCTGCGCGCGCAGATCGCGCGTGGCGGCTCCCGGTTGCGCGAGGTTCCGGCAGCGCACGGGCCGTCCCTGCTCGGCGGCGAGCGCGGTGGCGACGAGGCCGCCGAGCGAACGTTCGAAGCGCTCGATGAAGAGCCCTGCGGCGATGCTGTCTCCGAGCACGAGCAGGTTGAGCGGGTTGTCGCCCTCGTGGATCTCGAACTCGCCCAGATGGCGGATCGCAGCCGACGCGAGTTGATGGGCGTGACGGAAGCGCCTCCGTAGCCAGGCGGCCTCGACGGCCGGCAGCGCCGCGGTGGAGATCACTCCAAGCGCAAGCGTCAGGCGTTTCACGTGTGGGTCAGTTTACGCCGCTTTTGTCGAGGTTTGTTGGAAGTTTCTGTCGCCGAGGCGCGTAAGGTGATGCCCGTGGCTGGGTCTGCGGCACTCCCGGAAGGGCGAATCGGGTTTCCGGCACCCTCAGGATCGTCATACACCGGTCGAGAGGAATCCGCCGTCACTGCGCGACGACGCGGCGGCTGAAGGTGCGGAGCGCGAGGAACCCGAGCCCGGCGGAGCCGCCGACGAGCGCGAGTGTGAACGCCCACACGGGCATGTGTGGGAGTTGTGGCGTCAGCGATGCACGCAGCCCTTCGGTCATATAGACGAGCGGGTTCAGGAGCACGAAGTATTTCAGCCAGGGAATCGGCGACAAGCTCGCCCACGGGTAGTAGACGCAGCCGAGGAACGTGATGGGGATGACGATTACGCTGAACAGCAGCGTGATCTTTCGCGGGTCGAACACGGTTCCGATGAGTAGGCCGCCTGCGCTGGCGAGCAGCGACGCGAACACGATCGCCATGATGAAGAGCGGCCAATCGTGGATGTGGACATGTGGTGCGGCGCCTCGGGCGTGTACGAGGTAGACGATTGGGAAGACGACGACGGCGGCGAGGACCGACTGCAGCGCACCCGCGACGATCTTCTCGAGCCCGACGAGCCAGACGGGGACCGGTGCGAGCACGCGGTCCTCGATCTCCTTGCTGACGCTGAACTCCTGCACGAGCGGCAGCGCCACTGCCTGGATCCCCTGGAAGTTGATCGCCACGGCGATCAGGCCGGGGACGAGGACCGTCGTGAACGAGCCCGAACCGCCGCCGTGTCCGCTGAACCCTTGGCCGATTTTCGGGAAGACGTACGCGAAGACGAAGACGAAGAGCAGCGGCTGCATGATCGTGCGCAGCACGAACTGCCCGACCTGTCGCCGGAGCACGCGGACATCGCGGGCCAGCATCGCGCCGAACGTCGCCAACCCGTTCATTCCCGGTACTCCCGGCCGGTGAGGTTCAGGAAGACGGTCTCCAGGCTGGGCGGCTGGCTGGCCACGTCGCGCACCTCGAGCCCGGCCGTCCGGGCTGCCTCGACGAGGCTCGTGAGTACGGGTCCGGCGCGCTCGGTGAGAACGCGGATCGTCGCTCCGTCGCGCTCGGTGTTGCGCACGCCCTCGGCTGCCTGAGCAATGCGCTCGAGCGGTGCCGCGTCGCCGTCGACCGTGATCGTGATCAGCGTCTGCGAGCCGTACTGGCGCTTTAGTTCGGTCGGGCTGCCGAGGGCGAGCAGGCTGCCGTGGTCGATGATCGCAACCCGCTGGCAAAGGGTGTCCGCCTCCTCCATGTAGTGCGTCGTCAGCAGGATCGTCTGCCCTTGCTCGTGGAGCTCCTGCAGGATCCGCCAGAGGTTGATCCGGGTCTGCGGGTCGATTCCCGAGGTCGGCTCGTCGAGGAACAGGATCTCGGGCTTGTGCACGAGTGCGCGGGCGACCATCAGGCGCTGCGCCATGCCGCCGGAAAGCTCGTGGATCATCGCCGTCGACCGGTCTGCGAGCGCGAACTGCTCGAGCAGTTCGTCCGTTCGCCGGCGCGCATCGAGCCGGGCGACGCCGAAATAGCGGCCGTGGTAGTAGAGATTCTCCCAGACGGTCAGCTGCCGGTCGAGCGTGTTGGTTTGCGCGACGACGCCGATGCGTCGCTTCACCGCCGCGGGATGGCGGCGCGCGTCCATGCCGGCGACGAACGCGCCGCCGCTGGTGGGCACAATCATCGTCGTGAGCATCCCGATGGTGGTCGATTTGCCGGCGCCGTTCGGGCCGAGCAGTCCGAAGAACTCGCCGTTCTTCACCTCGAGGTCGAGGCCCGCGACTGCGCGCACCTCGTGGTCTCCGCTTCCGTACACCTTCACCAGGCGCTCGGTCCGGATGGGTGCCGGAGTAGCAGCCACCTGGCCAACAGTACCGCCGAGTACGCCTGTGGGGTGCGCAAAGTCGTTCGTGGATGAGCCCGCCGAGGCGGTCTCGACGCTCAAACTGCTCGGATTCAGAGGGACGGATGCACGACTCTACGATCGCCGCACCCTCGCCGAACTGGAACCGAGTTAACGCACCCCACACGCACAGCTCGAACTGCGACCTCCCTACGTCGCTCGCCGACTGCCGGTCTCGGTGTCGATTACGATGTGGGTGACCGGCACGGCAAGGCGCTCCCGTGCCCGGGTCACGACGCCGCGCTCGAGCCAGTTCGAGCGATCTTCGGAGTGAGTGGAGATGATGATCTCGTCTGCGCCGAATGTGCGCAAGACGTCCTCGATCGCGCGCAGGGGATCCTCGTCTCCGATCTCACCCTCGGCCTCGATGCCCGCCGCGTGGAGCTGGCTGAGGGTTTGGTCGAGGCGCTGCTGAGCCTGCGCCCTCGCGCCGTCCACATCGGATACCCAATGACGAACGGGTGAGGTGAGCGCAGGGCAGACGACGCGCACCTGCTTGCGATACCCGGCGCCCACCCGCTCGATCTCCTCGACCAGGCTCACGTCTGCCAGCGTCTCGTTTGCGACCATGAGAATTCGCCGCTCGTCTGCAGCGCCCACGTGTGCAGGCGCAGTCCTGACCGGGCGCTCCGCCTGTCCCCGCCTCAGGTAGAAGAAGGCCGCCGCGACCGTCACGACGGCGAAGGTCGGCACACCGGCCCAGGGGCCGCCGAGGAGGCTTGCCAAGGCGATCGCCGCGAAGCCCGCGACCGTGAGCAGAAGGAAGTGGAAGGCTTCGACTTCGCTGCGAAAAGGGTTGCGCATGCTCAGCTCGGAGGCGCGTCGGGGCGGCTCTTGGCAAGCGCGGCGCTAACGCTGGCCACGAGCTCCTCGGGTTGAACAGGGGATGCGATCACGTCGCACCCTTCGAGCAGGTCCTGCCACTCGGCGTTGTCGCCCGGAGGAACCTCGACGATGAGCGGCGTCCCCGGCCGGTGCAGCCGGAGCGCCTGCAGCACTTCTCTCGCCTCGGGCCGCTCGACGCCGAGGCTCGAGACCACGACGTCGGCGCCGTGGGCGACCGCGCACCCTTCCGGCCCGGTCAGTGGGCAATGCTCTGCCTGCTCGGGGCCTGGGCAGACAGCCACCGCATAGCCGGCTTGTCGCAGGATCGACGCGAGCGCCAAGCCCGCCGACTCGTCCGGGTGCTCGATGAGGACACGTGGCTGCCCCACCCAGGGCCAGGGCTGGGGACTCAGCCGCGTCGCTCGCGATCGCATTGCAACCTCCGCGTAGATTGTTCGCCGCGGTCGCGCGGACGACATCGGGGTTCCCCCGTACTAGAGGGTTGATGTGAAAGTCGGTCGGTGTGCGGTGCGTAAAACGCGATCCTGCTGCAAATCGCACCCCACGGGCTCAGACACACGGTTGGACTGGGTGAGGAGAGAGAGGGCGCACCTGGGATCGAACCAGCCACGGCCGCGCGGTCCGCTCCGGCGGACAGATGGACGTCGTCTTGCGGCGGGCGGGCGACAGGCGCGTCGCACAGACGGGGCGGCAGGGGCGCAATTGGGCTTTCCACCTTGCAGACGTGACCGCGTGCCTCTTCGCGACGTTGAGGGCCTTCACAGGAACAGCGCGATCCTCGTGGAGAACGACTCGAGTGAGTCGCGGGGATGGCTCTTGCCGTCGCAGGCAGGTCGTCGCACGATCACATCGTGGCGAGGGCGATCAGGAAGGCGGCGTGACGACCTCTGGTCGGGCTACTTCGAGTTCGAGAAGCGGTTGCGGAGATCTGGTCTTGCGGAGTCAACATACGCGACATACCTTTCACGGTCGGAGGAACGCTGAAGGCCCGGTACGACCCGGTGGTATTCCGAACGCAGATGAAGTTCGAAGCATTACGTTCAGGTCGAAGCTGCTCGTACGGGATAACGAACTGATCGATGCGGGGTCAACTCAACGCGCAGTTTGTTGATCTCCTCGGCGCGAGAGGTGCGCTACTCAGAAGACTCACCCGTTCTCAGCCACGTCTGGCGCGTCACCGAAACGCCTGTCGGATGGAGTCCAGCCGATCGATGCCCGGTGACCAGACCTGCACTGGACCAAAGCTGGCTAAAGCGCGTAGCGGATCGTGCCGATAGGGCGAGGAGTGAAATCGGGCGGACAGCAGCTGCATTCCAGAATGCCGCTCCTGCGAGCGCATCGGCAGACCACGGACACCTCGCCTCTACGCACGAAGGAGCCTTCCAACTGGGTCCGAGCGGCGCGTTTTGCGGTCCTCGTGGTGCTTGGGCTCTTGAGCGCAGGTGTAGCGGCGGCAGATCTGCCACCCAGTTCCCCTGACTCGAGCTTCGGCTCGAGCGGCGAAGTGATGACGCTCGTGCCAATGAACACCGGACCCAACACAAGCTTCAACACTGGAACGGAGGTCGACGGTCTCGTCACGCAACCTGCCGGCGGCCTTTTAGTTACCGGAGTTGACGCAGATGGCCTCGTCGTCGTGCGTTACAACCGCAATGGCTCGCTCAATCCACGATTTGGTGTGGGCGGTGTCGTGACGACGCCAGTTGCGACGCTTTCATTTGGCTCCCCTCAACCCTTGGTCCAACCCGACGGCAAGATCGTCGTCGCTGGAACGACCATCGCCCAGCATGGGAGCGGTCTCAATGTCGGGACGTTCGGTGTGGTCTTGGTTCGGTACAACGCGAACGGAACGCTCGACTCCAGCTTCGGGAGTGACGGACGAGTGAGGTCGCCGATCGCGATGGGCGTCAACGCCCTCTCGCTCCAAGCGGACGGCAAGCTCGTGGTCGCAGGCGAGAGCGAGGATGATCCATACACCCACTATGTCCGCCTAGTTCGCTACACCGCCGACGGCTCACTCGACCGAGGCTTCGGGCAACGTGGAGTCGTGACCGTGTCCGCGAGCGCTACCAATGCCGGCGTCGACTCGGCAAACGCCCTCGCGGTCCTGCCGGACGGGAAGCTGATCGTGGCCGGATCCACCGCGCAGGCTTGTCCACGGGGGTCAGTCCCAAGCTGCACGGACGACCAGCTCATGCTCGCTCGCCTCACCAGCGCCGGGGCCCTCGATCAAAGCTTCGGAGACGGAGGCATCGTCAGGACGCCGATCGCGCCCTTCAACGCGGACGGTGCATCGATCGCGATGCAGCCGACCGGCAGAATCCTGATTGCCGGTGATCTCCATGATCATTCGAACGGCGTCCAAAAGACCCTTGGCTCGGTTCTGGCTCGGTATGACGCAGACGGCTCGCTCGATTCAGGCTTCGGTGATGGTGGAATCACGACCACGATGGGCCTAGATCGCGGCAGTGCGCCACTATCCGAGGCAGACGGGACGATGATCGTGACCGGCCTGGATAAGGGCCTCGTCCTCGCCCGCTACAGCGCGAACGGCTCTCTGGAGACGGCGACACACCTCGCGGCGCCCTTTGCCAATGCCTACTGCTGCCAGTCTGCGATCGACCCGGACGGCAAGCTCGTCCTCGCCGGCGACAGTCAAAACGGCGCAAACCCGTTTCTCGAGCTCATCACGGTTGTCAGGTACAACCTTGGCGGAGCGAGCGGAGGCACACACAAGTCGCTTCCCTCAGCGGGCAAGCCGAGGCTGACTCAGTTCGAGGTCACGCCGGCCTCCATGGTCAGTGCGCACGTGGGGGCCGCGAGAGTTCGTTACGTCGTCAGCACGAAGAACGTGGTCATGGCTTTGGCTATCGCCCAGAAGTACCTCGGATATCAAGCGAGGGGCACATGCCTCTCGCCAGGCTGGGGATCGTGGTACCCATCCGCTCCACGCTGCACGTACTGGAACTGGGCCAAGAAGAGCATCGAGGTTGCAAGCCGTACCGCCGGCCCTCACTCCATCCCACTGTCTGCACTTTTCCCTGGACACCACCCGGCTGCCGGCGAGTATCGAATCAGTATCGGCTTCAGCGGAGTGGTCCGCGCGCTTCGGACAGCGACCTTCACGGTCACCCCCTGACGCATCGGTTCGAGCCAGGCGCCGAGGAGTTACTCGAAGGTTCCAGTCCCGCATCATGCGGTGGTACACAGCGGAGAAGATCTCCACCAGCATCCATGGCGCCGCTGATTGTGTGCTTCCTCTGTGACTTTCTGCATGTCTCATGTCCGGTCAGCGGCACTGAGAGATGAGCGTTCGGCGTCGGCTTAACAACCGCCGACCGGCAGGACCTGACACAGATCTGACACCACGCCACCGATCCGCGGCGAAGACGGCTCAGACAACGACGAGCGCGCCATCGGGGGTGGCGAGGGTGAAGGGCATGGGCTAGCGCCGATTTGCCGAGTCCGGCATTGCCCGACGCAGCCGATGGCACCGGCCGGCGAGACGCCCGCGTGTGGCCGGCCTCTGGCTCGGCGGGACGCCTCGAGACTGGGCTTAGTCGACTCGTAGGCGTTCTTCATCATCCGCTTAGGAGGCGCGGGTTGTCTTATGTCCATGAGCGTCATCACAGACATAGCCGGCCGCATTCCGCGTGCCGTCGTTCCGGCAATCCGGACGACAAACATCATCTTGGCGGCCCTTGTTGCCGCGCTTGGCGTCGGTGTGTACTTCGCCCTGCACACCACCGCGGCGTCGACGAAGGCGACCCCGACGACGTCAGCGGTCGCCCGCGGGGTGGTGCTGGCGTCTGTGTCGGCGTCGGGAAACGTGCAAGCCGCTTCCGACCTGTCGGTCGGCTTCTTGACCTCAGGCCAGGTCGTCTCGGTGAACGTCAAGCCGGGTGAGCGGGTATCGAAGGGTCAGGTAATCGGCCGCCTCGATGCGACCAGCGCTCAGGCATCCGTGGACCAGGCTGTGGCGTCGTTGGCCACCGCGAAGGCCACTCTGGCGCAGGCCGAATCTGGGGAGACGGCGCAGCAGCGGCAGGCTGATGCGGTGTCGGTGAAACAGGCACGGGCGTCGATCGGACAGGCGCAGACGTCAGTGGGGACGGCGCGCGCCCAACTCCGCCTTGACGAAGCGACGACCAAGCAGAGCATCGCGACGGCGGCGAAGTCAGTGGCACTGTCGCAGAACCGGACGCAACTGAAGACCGATCGGGGTGGCCTGGCGGGCGCGGTTGCGAATCTGAAGGCCGACACGCTGAAGCTGACGGTGAACGGGACGACCTACGCGACTGCCGACGAAGCGGTGAGCGCATGGAACAACATCGTCAACCAGGACAAGACGACGCAGCAAGTGCAGACGCAGACGAACTACGACCTGCAGGCGCAACAGACGACCGACCAGCAGCAGCTCTCCGCCGATCAGGCCTCGCAGAAAGCCGCTTCGACGTCCCAACAGTCGTACTGGCAGAACAAGGTCAACGCCGATCAGGACGCGGTCAACTACGACGCGCGGCGGCTGCAGGATCAGGCGAAGCTGATGAACGCGACGCAGTATCAGCTTTCGCAGGACCAAGCGACGCAGCAGACGATGCAGACACTGCAGACGACGCTGAGCCAGGACCAGACGTCGGTCACGACCTATGAGGCGAAGGTGGTCTCCGATCGCAACCAGATCGCATCGACGGAGGCCTCGGTGAAGAGCCAGGTTCAGACGGCCCGCTCGACACGTACCTCGACGCTTGCCAAGGACCGGCAATCGATCGTCACGGCCGCCCAGCAGCTCGCGTCGGCGAAGCTCTCGCTGCAGTCGACGCTGGCGAACAACGCCACCAAGTCGACGACGACGCCGGCGTCACTGGCACAGGACAAGGCTGGTGTCTTGCAGGCCCAGGTCTCCCTGGAGACTGCCCGCCGTACGTTGGCGCAGACGGCGCTC
>Ga0265338_10010326_pt1 | contig 10964 bp, 9 predicted proteins | sample 42126metaG_FD_193579 | JGI IMG/M metagenome (GOLD analysis project Ga0265338, IMG submission 193579) | Rhizosphere microbial communities from Carex aquatilis grown in University of Washington, Seatle, WA, United States - 4-21-26 metaG | ecosystem: Host-associated > Plants > Roots > Rhizosphere >... | reverse complement strand
GAGGATGGGATCGAGGGCGGCGGCTATTTGATTTGAAACGTCCTGTCTAGTCAGTCCGATGGACTCGTAGTAAACGTTTGTCGTTGAGGCTATGATGGGGTTTTCCGTAATCGGGGCCGTATACACGGGCTCGTTGTTCGCGACGACGCTTGTTGTTGCGACCGTGATTGTCGGCACGAGATTTGTCACCACCTCTGTTTCCGTATGTGTGTTTGTTTGAACCGCGAGCGTTTGTGTTTTTGGAGCGAAGAGTGCGGCCAGAGCATTTTCAAAATTGTTTATGAGCGAATGGAATGTGACATAGACGCCCAAAGCGACTGTTTGAGCTTCGTGCAAAAAAAGATTTTCATTGGACACCGCGGCCATTGTCGCTCCCGGAATATTTTGAATCGTTCCGGAAAGATCTTGGGGGTTGACTATATTGGCAAAACCGACCGCCCCGCCGACCAAGGCAAAAGAAATAATCAATGTTCCCAGTCCTTGAAGCGGTTTTTTCGATAAAAAGGAAACTGGTCTAGCGACGGCTCCCGAAAGTTTTTGAGAGCTTTTTTCGTTATTTATCAACCTTTCTCGGTCAACCGAGAATTTTTTTTCAACCAATACAGAATTGCCCGAAATATAATCTCGGAAAGAATTTTCTTCTATGTACCAGGACCGACCAATCTTTCTGGCTTCGATTCTTTCAAGGCGAACAAGCTGACCGACATAGTCTTGAGTGTAACCGGCGATCTTCGCGGCTTGTTTCGATAAAATATAAGATTTTCCCTCAATCACAACAGGGTCTTCCATTGGGAATAATTTTATTTCCATTACATCCTTTCTCTTAGCCAAAACTGTGGACAAACAAAGGTTCTTTTTTTGGTTTTAGAAACAAATTCGCCGATGTTTGAATATATTTTTCGAGTTTTTGACTTATTACTTCGGGAAGATCTTTGCATCAAGGTAAGATTGAGCGGTAATGATTTCTATACATTGATAAACATTGATACTTGAAAAATCATTTTAAGCCATACAAAAAGACCGTTAAATTTTTAAAAAATATTTTTTAAAATTTATTTTCCTTCAAAAAATATGACAGGGATATTTCACATACCGTCTGTCAAATCGATTCGCACCAAGATTTAATCACCAGGAAACACAAAACGGCTCTTTGCAATGCCGCGGCTTTCTTTTTATTCCCTTGTCTGCTATAGTCTCTTGACGGGCCAAAGGGCTCTCCGCCAGCTGGCGGATTTTATTTTTACGGAAAGATTTATGGAAATCAGAAACATAGCCATTATCGCTCACGTCGACCACGGAAAAACGACTTTGACCGACGCGATTCTCAAACAAACCGGCGCCGCGCAGGAAGGCTTTTCCATGGACACGAACGCGCTCGAACAAGAGCGCGGCATTACCATATATGCGAAGAACGCTTCCGTCTTTTACAAGGGCACGAAAATAAATATCGTCGACACGCCGGGACACGCCGATTTCGGTTCGGAGGTCGAGCGTGTTCTCCGTTCCATAGATACCGTTCTTCTCGTCGTCGACGCGCAGGAAGGTCCCATGCCGCAGACGCGTTTTGTTTTGAAAAAGTCTCTCGAACTCGGTATGAGGCCGATTGTTGTCATAAATAAAATAGACAAGCCCGCCGCTCGACCGAAAGAAGCTCTCGATGAAGTTCTTGACCTCTTTATCGAACTCGGAGCAAACAACGAACAGTTGGATTTCAAAACCGTGTACGCGGTCGGCCGACTCGGCGTCGCGAAAAGAACGCTCGAAGAAAATTCTTCCGACCTTTCTCCCCTTCTCGACACCATACTCGAAAACGTGCCGGCCGCGAAAACCGACAGCGCCGCGCCACTTCGAATGCAACCGTTCAATCTCGCCTACGACAATTTCGTCGGACGACTTGCCGTGGGAAGGATCTACGAAGGCACCGTCAGAGTCGGACAAAACGTCGTCATAAAGAAGCCGACCGGCGAGTCGCGAACGGGCAAAATAACCAAAATATACGCGTTTAAAGGCCTTGACCGCGAGGAAGTAAACGAAGCGACCGCCGGCGATATAGCCATGGTTGCAGGCCTTCCGGACATCTTTATAGGTGAAACCATATGCGAATCTGTCGAACAACCCGCTTTGCCTGCTATCGCTATCGATGAACCGACAATCGCTCTCAATTTCCTCGTCAATAATTCCCCGCTTGCCGGTCGCGAAGGCAAATTCGTTACTACGCGACAAATTCGCGAACGGCTCGAAAAGGAACTCGAAATCAACGTGGGGCTCAAAGTTGATTTTTCGGGAGGCGACGTGTTCAAAGTCCTCGGTCGCGGCGAACTTCACATTTCGATTCTCTTGGAAAATATGCGTCGGGAAGGATTCGAACTTCAGGTATCCCAGCCGCAAGTCATCACAAAGGAAATCAATGACGTCGTGTGCGAGCCGTTCGAAGAAGTTTTTGCCGATGTCAAAAGCGAATTCTCCGGTGATGTCATCAAGAAACTTTCCACGCGCAAAGGCGTCCTGACGAACATAAAAGAAGAGAACGGTCTCGCGAGGCTGACATTCGAAATCCCGACGCGCGGGCTTCTCGGCTACCGCGGAGAATTTATCATTGACACGAGAGGCGAAGGAATACTTTCCTCGCGCTTCATTGAATTCCGACCGGAAGTCGGAACGATTGAGAAACACGAATTCGGTTCGATGATTTCCATGGAGAAAGGTAAATCGGTCGGCTTCGCGCTTTATAACCTTCAGAATCGCGGCATGCTCTATATTTCTCCCGGAGCGGAAATCTACGAAGGTATGGTTGTCGGCAATACGTCCAAGGGCGACGATCTCGACGTCAACCCGGCGAAAGAAAAAGTTATGAGCAACTATCGCAGTGCCGGCAAAGACGACGCCATCCTTCTTACCCCTCCGTTTACGCTTTCGATAGAACGCGGTCTCGAAATCATGAAAGACGACGAATATCTCGAAATCACGCCGAAAACCATTCGTCTGCGCAAACAATTTTTGAAAAAATCGGACAGAGACAAAGGAAAATAAAAGACCCGCCTGTGCAGACAACAAAAAACCACTCTTGCGAGTGGTTTTTTGTTTAGGAGCTTAGTAAGCCCGGCGCGGACCGAAGTCGCGGCGCGGTCTTTCCTCTCTCGGCTGGGCTTCGTTAACTTTGATTGCGCGGCCTTCAAAGTCCTTGCCATCGAACATCGAGATCGCTTTTTCTGCGTCGGCATCCTCCATAGTGACGAAACCGAAACCGCGTGAGCGGCCCGTCATTTTGTCAGTAAGAACGATAGCGTCAACAACAGTACCAGCTTTTTCAAAGCCGGCCTTGAGTGATTCCGAAGTCGTGCCATAGGAAAGGTTTCCTATATACAATTTCTTAGCCATTTTGTTTCTTCTTTTTATAATTCGTCTCCGACCAGTCCCCTCTTGGCTAAGAAAACTCTTATCCTCCGAGAACTTAAGACCGCGCAAGTATGGCACATAGGACGATTTAATGCAAGGGCTATGGGATTTGTTTTCTTGACAACCCCAAATAAGTACATAGTATAAGGGCAATATGGCGGAACAAGACGACAAAGACCACTATATGAAGAGTGTTATGCGGTTTTATTTCACTCCTCACCCGAGAGCGGCCTTAACCGTGCTCTTCATTTTGATATACGGATATTTCGTCCTCTACTACATAAATGACGCCCACCTTGCCGAGCGATTCATTATCTATACACTGACGTCCGGTACGGCGCTTCTTTCGATAGAATATCTCTTTTGGTACACGTCTTTCGTTATGACTCTGCTTGCCCCATTTATTGTTTCCGCGTATGCCATTTTTGTTTTGTATGAATCTTGGCACGAGAAACGAAAATGGGAGTCGCATTTTCGAACACTTATGACCGTTGCTCTCGTCGTCGGCAGTATCTTTCTAATTGTTTTCACGAACAATATGTCGAGAGTCATCGCTCGACAAGACGCGTTGAAAACTTTCATCACCAATAACAATTTGTCCGGAAGAATTTAACCAACGCGAACGGAGTCTTTGATTGCGTACTTTCCGACTCTCGTGCGGGCTATTGCGAATGTCACGGCGCCAGTCTTGAAATGCTCGCCTATATCACGGACAAACTGTCTGACATAGAAGCCGGAGCTGACGGAAATTCGCGCTTTGTGAATGACATACGTTTCCCTTTCGGATTCGGAAAAGACTTTTTTCCAATCGGTCATTATTTGTTTTTGTCTGAAGTCGCCATCTACCGATGATACAGTTTCTCGTATGAAATCCTCTAAAATTTTCTTGTCCAGATTTCGTTCACCCAAATATTCCGCGGAAAATATTTCCACTTCGTGCGAAGGCAAATCTTTTTCGAAAATCCTTCCGGCTTTTGCCAGAGAAAACAAACTCTTGCCTCCAACGACTTTCGAAGAGAACGGCGGATATTTTTGAGAAAATTTGCCGTTTTTGTTTTCAATGTAATCTTTTATAAGCGAAGAAGTTGCGAATGTGTTTTTTGAACTGTTTGAGCTTCCATCTGATCTTGGCGAGTTTTCAAAAAACACATTCGCAACCTTCGGAGCTTTCGGAAGTCCTAGCAAATCGTAAGTATCCGTCTCAAGTCCGAGGATGAACTCAAAAACATATTCTTTCGGCAGATCGGTGTATACTTCCCTGTTTTTCGTTTCTTCGCCGACCAAAGCGAGAAGCACGCCTTCGGCCATCGGGTCGAGTCGTCCGGCATAGGTCATTTTCTCCGCGGTGTATTCCGGATGCGCCGTCTGAAATTTTTCGAGCGTTTGAAGCGGCGTCTCGCCCCGCGGCTTATAGAGATTTAAGACTTTTTCCATATTCGTATGATACAATGCTTTGACGTATTTTCCACGCTATGCGCACCGTAGTATTTGATGTAGAAACAAAAAATATCTTCCAAGACGTCGGCTCGAACGACCCGGCGGATTTGGATATTTCCGTCGTCTGCGTATACGATTCGGCGACCGACCTCTACACGAGCTATCTCGAAAAAGATTTCAAAAAACTCTGGCCGATTTTCGAACACGCCGATATTCTTGTCGGATTCAACAGCGACCATTTCGACATTCCTCTTTTGAACAAGTATTACCACGGCAATCTCGGCACGATCAAAAGCGTCGACCTTCTCAAGGAAATCCACAAATCGCTCGGCCGTCGGGTGAAGCTCGACAATGTCGCCGAAGCGACCTTGGGTAAAAACAAAAGCGGTCACGGACTCGAAGCCATTACCTGGTGGAAACAAGGCGAGATTCAAAAGATTATCGATTATTGCACCGACGACGTGAAAATCACCAAAGAACTCTACGAATACGCTTTGAAAAACAACTCGCTCAAATACAAAGATTTCGGCGGGAAAATCCTCGAGGTCAAATTGGACACATCGAATTGGGACAAGAAAACCGGCAATTCAATGAATTTCTCGCTTGGGTTATAATGTCAGTATGAATAAAAACCTTCTTATTCCCATAGCAATCGTCATAGCGGGAATTTTCATTGCCATAGCTGTTTATCTTGTCGGCGGTCAGACGCCGGCGGTAAACACAAACACTCAAAATCAAACCGCAAACGGAAATATCGTGGTGAGACCGGTGTCCGCAAGCGAGCACATCCTCGGAAATCCGAACGCTCCGATAAAAATGATTGATTACTCCGACACCGAGTGCCCGTTCTGCAAACAATTCCACACAACGCTCAAGGAAATCTACCAGACATACGCGACTTCCGGCGAAGTCGCCTGGGTATATAGAGACTTCCCCTTACCCATTCACACCAAAGCCGAACACGAAGCGGAAGCGCTCGAATGCGCCGCCGACCTCGGAGGCAACCAAACGTTTTGGAATTATCTCGACGAAATATTCGCCATCACGCCCTCGGACGACGGACTCGATCCGGCACAGTTGCCCATCATAGCCAAAGATGTCGGTCTTGATGTCACGGCATTTAATGCCTGCCTCGCAAGCGGAAAAGAAGCTCCGAAAGTCCAAGCTGATGTGAACGACGCGACGGCTGCCGGCGGCACGGGCACGCCATATACCGTTTTCGTCACGCCGAAGGGTAATATCGCGAACACAAACGGCGCCATCCCCTATAGCGCGGTCCAAAATTACATCCAAATTATTCAGAGCAATCTCTAGCTAAAGAATTCCGTCGAGATGTTTCCAGATCGCGTACATAGCGAATGTGTCAAGTTCGCAATATCTTTTTAAATTTTCGGCAATTTCGTTTCTTTCTTCTTTGGTGATATGCGTCGTGGTAAGCTCGTTCCATTTTTGCGACGCGGTGCCGCCTTCTTGAATTTCGAGTTTCTTGTAAGAAAGTTCCGGCGCTAGAACGGGTAAAACATATTTTATGGAAGTCGAGCCCTTGAAGTCCTTGTGCACGTAAAATTGTTTGGAGAAAATATCCATGAGGTCGTAGACGCGAGCGTTCAACGCCTCAAGAAAAGATTTGGCTTCGGGAATCCTTTTCGCAAGCTCGTTATTTATCTTACATTCAAATTTCTTGTTCCAGACGATGACGTTGCCTGTCGGTCCAATGTGATTTTGAAGCGATTTCACAAAATGTTCGCTCGGATTATCGCTTCCCGTGTGAAGAAACTCTTTGTGAACAGGTTCCACGCCCGCTTTTTCGACGATATGAAGCGAGTATTGAAAAGGAATTTGCTGGTATGGCGAAAAGTCGTCGAATCGAGGAATGGCTGACGGATACGTCTCGTAATCGAGAAAATAGAGAGGAAAAACAAGGTTTTTTAACTCTTTACTTATTTCCACTTTATTTTTAATTTCTATATTTTCGACATACGCTCTGACTTGATTTTGTTGGATTTCCGAAAGTTCAATATTGTCCGGCAAGTCTTCGAGTTTGAAAATACCCCTGTCGGCGAATTCTTGGAGTTTTTTCTTGCTCATACCGATGCGAGCGATGTCGTGAATGCCGTATTCGGGAACTGTCGGGTTTGAATAAGTAAACGTCGCGCAGTGAGCCGAACGACCTTTGTAGACGCAATCGCAATATCCTGGTGGCTCTTTCTCTTGCGACAAATATTCTTTCGCTACGTTCATTTCGAATTCGACTTTGGGTAGAAGTTCCTCTATCTCTTTCGTTTGATTGCTTATGGTGAAAAGCTTTTCAATATCAAGCTCGCCGTGTCTCTCATATTTCGAATTGAGATGGATAATATTCGCAACATCGATTTTGATTCCGCATTTTTTTAGAAGCGCGACTTGGAAAGACAAATCGTAAAGATGGGTTTTCTCGTCCACATCGTTACTTGCTTTGATTTCGAATATAGAATATTTTCCCGTTTCTTTGTCGTATTGCAAAATGTCGAGCGCCGCGAGAAATCCGTCTTTGAGAAATACCGGCTGAAAAAGAGTCCGCTCTTTTTCAGCAATATATTTTTGTGTAAGCTTCTGCGCCTGCTCGTCTCGGCCCTCAATCAAAACACCGGTCGGAAAAAGTCTCCTTGCAACGATTTCGACTTCGTTTCCGGTCTCGATGATTGATTTTTCGAATTCCGAAAGCGGAAAAGAATAGAAAATTTTCGGCTTGTGAAGCTTTAACCATGCGTTTTTCTTGCATTCCCGCCATAGCAAATACTCTGTCTTAGATATATTCACATCAAAAATATACCACAATCGCCTTACCTGCCTCGCCGGCAAGGCGGGTTTTTCGGCGTTTTTAAATGCTTGACAAATTATCTTTATATGTGTATTATATGGACAGAGTTTTGATAGGTAGCCCCTTTTGGACGCACGCTTCAAGCGTGGAGAATCCGACTGGAATAAGCTATCGTCTCGCTCGTTGATAGAAAAAACGAAAGGTAAAAAGTGAAAAGGATACTAACAAACATCATACTCATCGGAGCCGGTTTCTACTTCTGTCTCGGAGCAAACCAGACACTCGAAGTACTGCTAAAGGAGAACTTGTCGACGTGGTCTGTTGGATCAGAGACCTGTTTTATCATCTTCATGGGTTTCATTATTGGCATGACTGGATTCATGGGAGTCCTTTCCTTATCCTATTTTGGAATGGGGAAGAGCAAGCCGGCAAGGTACGCCCTCAGCCGCGGCGAAGTCATAAAAATGGGAGTATTCGCCGCCGGTTTGAAGAACGAAATGATTATATATCGGTACCCCTTCGGCGAGCCAATGTTCTTCCGTTTCAAGCAGAAGGAACTCCCAGAAGGTGGAGCAACCGAGGGATGGAAATACATATGGGACGGCAAGAAGCTCGTCTCGGTGAAGGGCTAAACACCCATCACCTCACGGCGGCGTTCGAAAGAGCGCCGCCGTATTTGTTTTAATAATTCTTCAATCTGTTTATTTTTCCGTGCTGGCGGATTTTTTCGTGGGCTTTGGCTTCGATTTGGCGGATGCGTTCGCGCGTAACGCCGAACTCCTTCCCCACTTCTTCAAGCGTGTGAGTGATGCCATCGTTTAATCCGTGTCTCATTTCCAAAATTTTCCTTTCTTTCGGCGAAAGCTCGCCCAAGATTTCTTTCACTTGGTCGGCGAGAATGCGCCGCGAGGATTCTTGGTCCGGAGAAAGGATTTTGTCATCCGATAGAAAATCTCCGAGAGTCGACTTGCCTTCGTCTTCGTCGCCGACCGGTGACTCGAGCGACACCGTGTCTTGGTCGATTTTTTCGATTTGATACACCTTTTCGACGTCGATGCCCATTTCGGTAGCGATTTCGTCGGCGAGAGGGTCGCGACCGAGGTCTTGAGAAAGACGACGGACGACTTGCTTGTATTTGGCAATCGTCTCCACCATATGCACCGGCACGCGGATAGTGCGGCTCTGGTCGGCCAAGGCGCGCGTGATTGCCTGTCTAATCCACCACGTGGCGTATGTCGAGAACTTGTAGCCTTTTGTCCAATCAAACTTGTCCACGGCCTTAAAAAGGCCCAAATTGCCCTCTTGTATAAGGTCGAGAAGGGTCAAATCTGGGCTGCGGTTGACGTATTTCTTGGCGATTGAGACAACGAGGCGAAGGTTGGCTTTGGCGAGAAGACCGACGGCTTCTTTGTCGCCTTTTTCGATGCGTCTCGCGAGTTCTTTTTCGCGAGCGGCGTTGACGAGAGCGTATTGACCGATTTCCTTGAGATACATTTGAATGGAGTCATAGGCTTTTTCCCTGCCGGCGAATTTGTATTTCTTGCTGGTTTCCTCTTCCGGCGTGTCGAGCATGCCGCCGGAATCGAGAATGTCGATACCCGCTTGCTGAAGTTTTTCGTAAAGATGGTCGAGGAAAGTCACATCATCTTCGACTGTCGGAAATTCCTTCAAAATTTCATCATAGGTAACGAAGCCACGCTCGCGACCTCGATGGATAAGCTTGGCGGCTTTTCTGTTCTGGTCTTCGGCTTTCTTGGAGATTTTCTTCTTCGGCGTTTTCTTGATTTTTTTAGCTTTTATCTTCTTTGTCTTAACTTTTCTTAATTTTGTTTTCTTTGTTTTCGTCTTTTTCTGTTTCTTTTTCATATGTTTATTTTCTTAGGTTTTGCTTTATTTCGTTGAGCCGTTTTGAAATCTCACCGCATTCTTTTAAAAGTTCTTTCGCTTTGTCCACGTCTTTTTTCTTTTCCGCTTTATACACCGCCGCAAATTTCTCTTCCAAGAGAGACGTTAATCGTCCTTCCTCAAGGTGAAGGACGAGTTCGTCAAAATTCTTTTGCAAATCTTTGACATCATACAACACTTCCGCTTCAAAGGCGAAATCGTTTTTCTCATCCGAGGACATTGCCTCGAAGCGAGCAAAATCTTCCGACGACACAGCTTTCAATTTCTCAAAAAAAGCCGTCGCATCGCCTTTTTCGGAAACAAGAATCGCGATTCCCAAAGCTCTCTTAAACGCGGAAGAATCGCCAAGATTTTTTTTCTCAAGCGACGGCACAGGCGAATTCTGAAGTGTTTTTGGCATGGATTTCAAATCTTCCCAAAGAGCCGTCTCACTTATGCCGGTCTTCTCGTGAATTTCTTTCACGAATCTGTCTTGGTCCGTTTTGCTTTCCATAAGAATAATGAAAGGAAAAGCTTCTTCACGGATGGAATTCCTGACTTTTTTCAAATCATTCGTCTTTGCCATAATCGAATCGACCAGAAAAGAAACAACGTTGGAACTTTTCGCCAACGTTTCTTTCCAGATTTTCGGGTCGCGTCGAATCGTGTCGGCCGGATCTTCTCCGTTTATGCCGGCGGTAATCTTGACGTCCATACCGAGGGAAAGGCCGATTTTCGCGGCACGAAGCGCCGCTTTTATGCCGGCCTCGTCCGGATCAAAGGCGATTTTTAAATTTTTCGAAAGCCGGGTGATGAGAGAAATGCCCGACTCGCTCACTTGCGCCGCGTTCTCGGAAAGCGCCGTGCCGGAGACGGCAACGGTGTTCGTGAATCCCGCTTGGTGCGACATTACCAAATCCATTTGGCCTTCGACCAAAATCGCGTGGTCGAATTTCCGAATCGACGATTTGGCTTTGTCGAGACCGAAAAGCGTGCGGGACTTCGAATAGAGTTCCGTCTCCGGCGTGTTGAGGTATTTGGGCGGATTTTCTTTTTCGTCGAGCGTTCGCCCGCTGAAAGCCACGATGCGACCGGACGAATCGGCAATGGGAAACATAATTCTCCCGCGGAAGACATCGTAGGCGTCGCCTTTTTCGTTTCGTTTGACGAGCCCTGCGGAGAGAAGCTCGTCCGTGGAAAATCCCTTCCCTTCAAGATACGTCCGAAGGCTCCTCCAATCGGACGGCGCGTAGCCGATGCGAAACGAATGAATGGTCTTGTCGGTGATGCCTCGGGAAAGAACGTACTCGTGAGCGGTCGGATTCTTCGAAAGTTCCGCTTCGAAAAAATCCGTGGTGGCTTCCACCGCGGCATAGAGACGCTCCTTCCTCGTCTCACCCGCCCGGTCGCTTCTTTTGAGTTCCACACCCGAGCGGGCGGCAAGACT
>Ga0265338_10010324_pt1 | contig 10968 bp, 8 predicted proteins | sample 42126metaG_FD_193579 | JGI IMG/M metagenome (GOLD analysis project Ga0265338, IMG submission 193579) | Rhizosphere microbial communities from Carex aquatilis grown in University of Washington, Seatle, WA, United States - 4-21-26 metaG | ecosystem: Host-associated > Plants > Roots > Rhizosphere >... | reverse complement strand
CAACGGAAACCGATTCGCGCAAGCAGTTTGGGCATGAAGTTGTGGTGAGATTGCGTGCGGCGCGGACAGGAGTGTCCGCGCCACACGAGCGATGCCGATTAGCGCCAGGCGATCAGAGGTTCTTGCGGGTCCACTCGTCGATTCTTGCCAGAGCCTTGTTCAGGTTCTCGAGCGAGTTGGCGACGCTGAAGCGGAGATAACCTTCGCCGTATTCGCCGAACGCGGTACCGGCGAGGCACGCGACTCCTGCCTGCTCGAGCATGGCATCGGCAAGTTTCTTGGAAGGCCATCCTGTCTTCGTGATGTTCGGGAAGGCATAGAACGCGCCTTTCGGCATGCGGCACGAGAAGCCCTTGATCTTGTTCAGGCCGGCAACGAAGACGTCGCGACGGTGCTTGAACTCGGCGTTCATCTTGTCAACGGATGTCTGATCCCCGCGCAGGGCCTCGATCCCAGCGATTTGCGTGAAGCTCGCCGTGCAGGAATTGGAATTCGTCATCAGGCGGGTGACGTGCGTGGCCAGGTCGGGACGCATCACGCCGTAGCCCATGCGCCATCCAGTCATGGCATAAGTCTTGGAGAACCCATCGAGCAGGATCGTGCGGTCTTTAAAGCCGGGCACGCTCATGATCGAGAAGTCTTCACCTTCGAAAATCAAGCGGCTATAGATTTCGTCCGAGAGGACCATGATGTTGCGATCGCCAATCGCATCGGCGATGTCCAAAATGTCGCGCTTGGTGAGAACCCCGCCGGTCGGGTTGTGTGGCGAGTTCAGGATGATCAGCCTGGTGCGCTCCGTAATTAGCGAAGCCAGTTCTTTTACGTCGACAGAAAAATCGCGCTCTTCGCGAAGTGGAATTGGGATCGCGTGGCCGCCGACATAATTGATCATCGACTCGTAAATCGGGAATCCGGGATTCGGGTAAATGACCTCATCTCCCTCATCCACCAGGGCGAGGATGGTGAAGAAGATGATGGGTTTGCCACCGGGCACCACCACAACTTCCTCGGCGGCGACCGGCACCTTGCGCGTGCGGCTCACATATTCCGCGATGGTCTGGCGGAGATCGGGAAGGCCGGCGGCGGGGCCATAGTGGGTCCAGCCTTTGCGCAGGGCGTTCACGCCGGCGTCGATGACATTGGCGGGCGTGTCGAAATCGGGCTCGCCAATCTCCAGGTGAACGATGTCCTTCCCTTGCTTTTCAAGGGCGCGAGCGCGGTTCAGGACTTCAAAGGCGGTTTCGGTACCAAGCCGCGACATACGGCTGGCAAGACGCAGTTCGAATTGTGTAGTGGCTGGCATAGCGGCGGATGGCATTATAGCGCCTCGCGAAGTGACTTGGCCCGATGATGGGGCTAACTGAGTTTGCTCGGCTGGTGCGTCTCGATTGACCGCAGAGACGCGAAGGTCGCCGAGAATTTCCACTGAAAAGCCTAGTTAACTATTTGGTAATTGGGGCTACCCCCTCCCCCCATGGTCTATTAGGATCAACACTTTAGCGCGGTATTTTCCCGCAAAGTCTTGAGGCGCAGGGACTTAAAAGCAAAGTCTTGAAAACACGAAACTTGGCGCACGAATCAACGAATCAGAAGTTCAAAGTACCCGAGGGAAATCAACCCTACAGGCCTGTTTCCGTGCTCGTCCAACAAAACGAAAATCTACCCTGTTGTGACTTCCTATTTTCTCGCGAGCCTCGGAGTGCAGCAATGATTTGGGTCACGTTTCGGAGTGACCTGCTTCACGCGGTGGAGGAAATTGGGGACCCGTGGCCGCAGGCCGCCCCTCGATTGGGGCGAAGGCAACGCTCGTTCGGCGTGCCCGAAGGCATGCTCCGGACTACTCGGAAATCGTGCTCTCTTCGCTTTGTGCGCGGAGGATGCGATCGACCGAATATGGGGCGCGCTGTGTAGGCTCGTGGTAGTGGCGAACCTGCATTTCTCCGAGCAGCCCTACCGCCAACATATTCAGGCCGGCCAGGAGCAGAACGGCAGAGAACAACATCAACGGACCGTGCTGATACATGATGTCGGTGTGGTGAAGGATCTTCTGGAGAACCAACCAGAAGGAGACGGCACATCCCGCCATGATGCTGAACATTCCCACCGTACCGAAAAAGTGTAAGGGGCGTGACAGGTACTTGAGCAGGAAGCGGATGGTGAGCAGATCAAAGAAGACCCGGAAGGTGCGAGAAATTCCGTAATGCGAAACACCGCGTTCGCGATTGACGTTCTTGATGGGAACTTCAATGATCGATGCACCGTGCCACGAAGCCAAGGCTGGAATAAAGCGGTGGAGTTCCCCGTAAAGCGGCACCTGGCCGAGAATCTCGCGGCGATAGGCTTTGAATGTGGTACCGAAGTCGTGGATATCCACACCGCTGAGCTTCGCCATGAGCCAGTTGGCGCAGCGTGATGGAAAGCGGCGCAGCCAGAAGTTGTCGACGCGATTCTTACGCCATCCGCTGACGATGTCATAACCCTCGGCGATTTTCTCGAGGAAGAGCGGGATGTCGGCGGGATCGTGCTGGAGATCGCCATCCATGGCAATGATGTATTCCCCACGGGCGTGATCGAAACCAGCGGCCAATCCGGCGGTCTGGCCGAAATTGCGGCGGAGCTTGACCACGGTCACGCGGCTGTCCACGGCGGCAATTTCCCGCAACAGAGCAAATGTGCCGTCGATGGAGCCATCGTCGACCAGGACCATCTCAAAAGTTTCGCCGCTGGCTTCCATGACGGATTTCAGCCGGGCGTACAGGTCGGTGACGTTCTCCTGTTCATTGTGGAGGGGAACCACGATTGAATATTTGAGCACAGTGCCTTAATTATACGGCAGCGAGTGGGGCGGTCGAAGTGCCTCCTATGGGACGGGCCACTCTAAAGGGTTCAAGGTACGGGGAGCCCGTCGCGTGTGCGCGGAGTCGTGCTCTGATCAGGAATTGCCCGTCAGGATGCGCAGCAGGAGGAGCCAGCGGCGCAAATCCGTGGTCATCAAGAAGTTCTCTTTCACGTGCTCGTGGCCATTCTTCCCTAGTTGAGCGGCAAAGTCAGGATGCGCCAACAGGTACCGAATCTGGCTCGCGCATCCCTCCACGGAATGAACAAGCATGCCAGTCATCTTGTCGATGATCTGGTTAGGTATGCCTCCGACGGCACTGGCCACGGTTGGTTTTTCCTTCCACAGCGCCTCGGTCACGGTAAGGCCGAATCCCTCTTTGGTCGATTTTTGAACGATCATGGTCGACGCGCGCTGGAGCGCGTTCACCTCATGGTTACACCAGGGAGGCAGGTCGAGAATGATGATGTCAGGGTCATTAGCCGCCGCCTCCTGAACTTCTTTAAGGACCGCAGCGCCTTCGGGATCGTCGGTCGCTCCTCCCCCTACGAGCAAGAGCTGACAATCCTCATGTTTCCTGGCCAGCTTGAAAGCCTGGATCACGCCAACGGGATCCTTCGCACGATCGAAACGCGAGACCTGGGTGACGATGGGACGGGAGCGGTCCACTCCGAACTCATCGCAGACCTTCTGGACTTCACTGTCCGTGAGTGGTTTATTTTTCTCCGACAGGGGGTCGATACAGGGATAGAAAAGATACTGCGGGATCGGCAATTGCCGCGAAAACGACTGCGAAGAAAAGATAGCGGCATCGTACTGTTCGACAAATTGCTTGAGAAACTCCCAGACCTGCGGGTTGGGGTTCGAGAGATCGATATGGCAACGCCAAACCCAGCGCGAGGGCGATTCACTGCGGGCACGGACCAGGGCAGCCGGCTGAGGATCGTGAATGACGATCAGGTCCTCTGTAAAGCTCATAGCCCGGCGGTTGCGATCGTTATATGCGAGAAATGTTTCCTCCGCCTCGCGGGTCAACTTGTAGTCGCCACCCTGCAGCGCATTGTGGAACGATTTGGTGACCGCAAAGAAATCGGCTTCACCCTTGATGACATCCCAATGCGTGTCGATTCCGAGTTCCGCAAGAAGAGGCACGAGGCGAATCAACATCTCGGCCACTCCACCCCCCACGGCGGTGGAATTCACCATCTTCACGGTTTTCCCTTTTACTTCGCGCGCCAGGACGTGCAACTCGTCGAGCATGGCCTTTCCAACGATGGCTTCATATTCCTGGAGATGCGGCGGCGGAACGGGAGCGGGAGGCTTTTCCCAGGAGTGCGAGGCACCAGTTTTTTGGGGGCGGTGTGAGATCACCGGTTCTTTACGAGCAGCCGGATCCTGGGTGGCTGGATTTTTCAGGAATTCCGGTTTAGCGGGCGTCATGACCGGCTCTCCCGACCTTCCCGTTCCAGGATGAGTATGATTTGCCGCCGTACATCCTCGAGAGTGACGGAATAGATATCAATTTGATTGATGGCATGGGCGGCATCCTCGAGGCCAAGCCCCTGCCGCAACCATTCTGAAAAGTCATTCGAGAGAAGCTGGAGTCTGAGACGCGCTTCGATGAAGTGGTGGTGGATCGAATGGATACTCACGGACTTGAGGCCGTGCGCGAATTCGGCAAGAGTGCGCGCAACAAATTTCGTCGGAATCACGACGATGTCGGAGGCGCAGAAATAAAAGGTCTTTCGGGCCGGCTGGTCTGCGTCCGCGGGATACGATTCCAGATGTTCCCCGACAAGCTCAACAAATTGCTCCCGCAGATCTCTGATCGACGTGAAATCCCGCACATCAACACTCGCCAGTTGTTCGGCGAGCGCGGGCTGGTTGCAGTCGGTCAGAATCCATTGGGCAAAATCGTTGGAAAATCCCTCTCGAATGAAGTGATGTTCCTGCAAGGTTCGGAAAGTGTGCTGAAAGATGGAATCCTCGGGGCAGGCCTTTAGATCGGCAAGGAATTCATTCAAGGTGTCAGCTTTGAAGGCGGTGATGCGCAACAGATGGGCGGAAGAATTGAAGTAGAAAGCCTTGGTTTGCGTTCGCAGGCCAGCTACTTCTGCCGTGGCTGTCATCGAGTCGCTACCTGAGCCGCCCTGCCTCTGATGCCGCTGCGCAGCCACATGTCCAGGAATTCGACGATCTCGTCTGGGGGCTGCAGCCACAACCGCGCGGAACTTCTCCGCCACTTGGGGCGAACAAGGACAGTGACTCCACGCTCCCCCATCGCATGAAACGCCGATTCGTCGGTCGTGTCGTCGCCCAGATAGGCAACGGGTACGTCGGGTCCCTCCTGATGAAGGAAATCGCGAACGGCCTGGCCCTTGTTCGCTTCGCGGGCGTGAATCTCAATCCCACCATCGAAGTCCAACAATTCGAGGCCACCTCGGGCGGCGATGATGCGCCAGCCCAGGAGAACACGAGAGCGAATGTCCTCCATCGTCAACTCGTCGAGCCCCCGCCAGTGGACGGCGATCCCACCCGTCTTGAATTCGGCAGCATCGCGGAGTTGCTGGTAACTCAACCAATTCTCAGCGTCTGATAGGGAGGTAAGAGTCAGGTCATTAAGACGTGGCATCTTGATCGTTCCGTCGACGCCGCGGCGTTGCAGTCCATGGCTTCCCCAGATTTCGGGAACGGGCTGGAGATTGAGGAGAGGCACGAGATCGGCCACATCTCTGCCGGAGATGAGAACGACTCGCGTGCGACCGTTGCGGATGATTTCCTGGAGGAGCGCGGAGACGCCCGGATAGGGGAACGCCTGGTCGCGCTGAATGTGAAAGGGGGCCAGGGTGCCGTCATAGTCGAGTAAAAGAGCGGACCGAGACGCGAGAGCAACGGTGCGAAAAAAGGGTTCGAAGACTGTCTTAACTTCCGGACTCAATCCCAAAGCTCCTCTCCACAAAAAGTTGCGTTGCTATCATGCGGCGCCTGCGCTCGCGCGGAAGGGCTGTTGCGCATCCTCCTGCGCATCTAAACGGACTTCGCAGAGTTCAGTGATCAGATTGCCGGCCCAGCGGTAAATGTTGTTCTCCTTGATCACACGGCGCATGCGCTGCATGCGCAACTGCTTGTCTTCGGGTTCCATCTCCAGTGCCGCGCGAATGGCATCGGCAGTCTGGTCAATGTCATAGGGATTGACCAGGAGCGCATCGCGCAATTCGCGGGCGGCCCCGGTGAACTGGCTGAGGATCAGGACGCCGCGCTCGTCCTTGCGGGCGGCAAGAAATTCCTTAGCCACGAGGTTCATGCCATCGTGGAGCGACGTGACCAGGCAGAGGTCGGCGGCGCGGTAGTACGGTTCAATCTCCTTGTGGCTATGCTGGCGATTCAGGAAGACGATCGGTCTCCATTTGCCCGACTGAAAGCGCCAGTTGATGCGCTCGGCTTCCGCCTCCACTTCGGCCATGAGGTCGTGATAGCGCTTGATGTGCGTGCGGCTGGGCGCGCCGATTTGCACGAAGGTGAACTTCCCCTGATAGCTCGGATATTTCTCCATGAAACGCTCGATCGCGAGGAAGCGCTCGAGAATGCCCTTTGTGTAGTCGACGCGGTCGACGCCGATCCCCATGAAAGCTGTCTCCACGCCCAATGTGCGCATGAGTGACGATCGCTCTTCGTAGGTGATTGCGGGCTGATCTTTGTCGGTGACATCCTCGTCGGAAAACCCCACACTGATGGGAAAAGGGCGAACGAGCGTTCGATGGTCCTGGCGCAGGACGGAAAAGTGTTCCCAGTCGACGCGCGACTCGACTACGCGGTCGACGGTTTGCAGAAAATTGTTGCAGTGCGATTGAACGTGAAAACCGATCAGGTCAGCTCCGAGCAGGCCATCGACAAGTTGGCGCTGCCAGGGACAGATGCCGAAGGCTTCCGGGTTGGGCCATGGGATGTGCCAGAAGATGGCGACGCGAGCATCGGGACGCTTATCTTTAATCATGCGCGGGACCAGCGCGAAGTGATAATCCTGCACGAGAACCACAGGCTTGTTAACGTCGGCAATTTCTTCGAGCACCGCGTCGGTAAACTTCTGGTTCACTTCCTGGTAATACTTCCAGTCGTCAGCGCGGAAAAGCGGACGGGTATGCGCGATGTGGCAAAGAGGCCAGAGGCCCTCGTTGGCGAAGCCGTAGTAGTAGCCTTCCTCTTCTTCCTTAGTCAGCCAGACGCGGCGCAGGGTGTACCTGGGATCTTCGGGCGGCACACGGAGGCGATCGTGGCTATCCACGACGTCCGCATCGGCGTTGCCACTGCCGTGAGCGATCCAGGTGCCGTCACATGCATCGAGAATGGGCTCGAGCGCGGTCACCAGTCCGCTGGGAGGAACCACGACATCGATGTCCTTGCCGTTGCGCCGGTGCATGTAGGGCTCGCGGTTGGAGACGACAAAGAGATTTCCGTCATTGAGACGTGTACGAACGTGGACGGAGAGGCGATCGGGAGTCCACATGGACTCGGCAGCGTCGCGCAAGCGAGCTTCGTTTTCGGCGGCGTTGCGGGCCTGATTAAGGCTCTGGGCCATGGTGGCAACTTCCCGCGCGAGTGGCCGGAACATGGCCAGATCCGGCACTTCCTGACGGTAGGATACTTTTCCGGTCCGCAGGGCACGCATCCAAAGTGCGGCGCGGGCGATAGGACCGGTGATGCTCCAGCGAATGATGAGGAGCGTGATCAGAACAATAAGGAACACCTGGGCTAAGACGCGGAAAAAGGATTGGCGCCAGACCAGGAGAATCTGGTCTCGAATGTAGCCGGCGTCGTGCACGACGGCGAGGCCGCCCACCACTTCGTCGTCGCGGTGTATCGGCGAGGCGAGAATGTGGACCGACTGTTTCCCCAGGCGAAGAAAGGCACTCTGTTCTCGGCCGTCGGCGACTGCCTCGGTCACGGGCGCAGGGCGCTCCGTAAGCATCTTGCGAAGATCCGGAGTGATCGCGACGAGGTCGCCCTTCTTGTCATAGACCGCGACTCCAAGAAGGTGCTCGCGATTCCCGAAGCGCTGGACCAGGCGTTGCAGCTCTTTCTCAGAGCCAAGGTTCCAGGAGCGCTCAACATTCGACACCAGGCTCTCCGAAAGAACGGTGGCACGATGCTCAAGGTCACTGCGAAGGGCGCGCTTTTCCCCTAAAACCTCGTAATACGAGAACGCAGATGAAACCAGGGTAATGCCAACAATGAGAGAGACAATCAGGCGAACGCTTAACAGTCGCATGCGTGCTCCTCAGATGCAGGAATTTTGACCCGGGTAGTCCAGAAGACACGACGAAAAGCCCATATCGGAGCATTTGTCAGCAAACCCGAAACAGGTGAGAAACGAAGGGCGGCGGTGAACCGCCCCACGGAAATCGCGAAAAAATGCTCGGCCGGCCGGTTTAGACAGGATCGATCGAGGCGACGCGAATCGTGCCGGTAGCGGCATCCAATGTACCCGTCACCTTCACGTTCTTGTTTACGAAACTGGTTGCTTTGTCCTGATCATCAAGCTGATAGCTGGTCTTGCTCGATGTATCAGTGAGCACGTACTTATCGCCGGACTTGGTGATCTTTCCGGTGAACGTCTTCTGGGTAGATGTCTGATTCTCAGGCTGCATGCCCTGCTGCTGCGAGGCGCCATTCTGGGAAGGATCGGGGCTCTGGGCGCGCATCAACTGTGACGTGAGGAAAACGGATGCCGTCAGAGCAAGTACAGGCAAAGCTGTAGACAAGGTGCGTTGTAATTTCTTCATTGCAGTCTCCAGGGAGAGGGATTTGTCTTCACCGAGTGAAGAGTGCAAGCCCCATGCCAAACGGGGGTTGTGATCTCAAGTTGTTGAAACGGTGTTGGGTTCGGGATGGTGGGCGATTTGGCGCTGCGCAAGGATGACAGGAATGCAGAAAATTGTTCCGGGCAGGCTTGCGCTGGGGTCACACAGCGAGTTGTTTAATTTTCAGCGAGATGACTGAATATATCTCAGGCAACCCTGTCGAGCGGTCGGCCAATGCGCACAGGGCAGCCGGTTTCGGGCGAGTCGATTTGGGTCTCGGTGAAGCTTCACACAATGAGCTACTACTTCTGGAGATCCGTCAGCGCCGCCAGGACTTCTTCGCTGTGTTTGTTCGGATCCACTTCGGTGAAGACTTTCACGATCTTGCCTTCAGGGTTGATGACGAAGGTGTGTCTGGAGGCATATTTCACGAGTCCAAGATTAGTAAGGGAACCATATTCGCTGGAGACTTTGTGATCCGTGTCTGCGAGTAGCTTGAAATTCAGGCCTTCCTTGGCGCAAAACTGCTTGTGCGAATCGGCGCTATCGACACTCACCCCGAGCACGACCGCCTTCTTTTGCTGATACTGCGCCTGATCGCGCTGAAAATTGTGGGCTTCGATGGTACATCCACTCGTGAAGTCTTTCGGGTAGAAATAGAGAACGACCCAGCTGCCGCGAAAGTCTTTCAGGCTGACCGGCTTGCCTTCCTGAGACGTAAGAGTGAAATCAGTTGCCACCGTTCCGACAGCAGGAACATCGGAGGCCCGCGCCTGCATGGCCACCGCGCCGAAAAATGCGATGAGAAGTGTGAGACTTAGAATGCGAGAAGTCATTCGTTCCTCCTGGATTCTTAACTTGCTAAAGGAGTTCGTTGAAGGCCTTGTACGGGCCTGATTCTCTGCGAGACCGTCTGCTGAGCGCGAGCAGAGAGTTTCTCCGCAGACCGGGAACGACGGCAGGCGGCGCTGCAAAATTGGATCTCGTCCCAGTGCTTGGAACTTCGGCGATCCCGAACCATTGTTTCACCACACACGGCACACGCTTTGATCACCGGACGGTGCTGGGTTCTGATAACGGTGGCCCTTGCCGACATTAGCTTACGCTCCTCGCTTTGCCCACTTTCCCGGCCTGGATTTTCAGTCGGTCCATTCAAGAACGAAATTACAATTTGGCACTGTTCATGGTCCATCACGACGCAGCGTTCCTAGGCTTCATAGTTGGCGAGGCAGCAATCCACAAGCGAAGGAGCTGCGCTCAAAGCTTAACCTTTTGATGCCGACAAGGCTCTCGAGGACCCGCCGCCGCAATTCGCCAGGCCGCAATCGATCGATGTCTTCATGACTCGGGGCCGCCCTTTGTGAAATTCCCAGCCGAACCCACTCCCAAGTACGCTTCAGCGTGCGCTTTTGGATTTCCCTCGAAGAAGTTAATGACGATCGGGGCCAGGTTTTAAAGTACGTTGTCCAGCATGTTGCGCCAGAAGGCCCCATCCGGCAATTGCTGGTGAGGCCATTTTGGTTTTGATAGGATCGATTTGCGGCCCCGTCGTTCAACGGATAGGACTTCAGTTTCCTAAACTGACTATGCAGGTTCGATTCCTGCCGGGGCTACCACCCGTCTCTACTCCCTCACCTTTCAAGTCTCAGGCAGCCTCCACTGATAACAATTGTCGCGAGCGTTCGCTCGCTTGTATCGAAGGTCGGGACGCGACCGCCTTGCTGATTCGCTCCGCGTCTCTTCCCACTCCAACCAGCGTGGCCGAGGTCATGGAGTAGAGAAAGTGCAGGCCGACAAAATACATCCCCGGCACGTTCGTCACGATTCCCCGGTCATGCAGCGGTTCCCCCCGCCCTTCCCCGTCATTTGCAAAGATCGGCAAGTCGACCCATGGAAAATCATGCCGATATCCTGTGCACCAGATGACGTTCTTCACGTCGAGCGCGTGACGGTCTGCCAAGAGCGGCAGACCATTCTTAACGCCGACAACTCGGCCCAGTCGTTCAATCCCGGCTTTGGTCAGGTCGCCGGGTATTTACTCGAATCAACGGAGCAGCGCGGCGGAGCATTTTTGGACGCAGCCTACGGCCCACCGGCGTATTCACTGTCAAAATGTGATGCCCCAGGAAGCGGACCAGGCGCACCAGAACGTGTTTCGCCATGAAGCTATCGATCGGCCACGGAATGTGACCGGACTCTTTCCCTGCAATCCACGTTGGGTGCGAGCGAACAACTTCGAGTGCGATGTCTCCGCCGGAGTTCCCTACTCCAACAACCAGCACTCCGCCCTCCTGCAGTTGGGAAGGATTGCGATATTCGTGCGAGTGCAGTTGG
>Ga0265338_10010323_pt1 | contig 10971 bp, 11 predicted proteins | sample 42126metaG_FD_193579 | JGI IMG/M metagenome (GOLD analysis project Ga0265338, IMG submission 193579) | Rhizosphere microbial communities from Carex aquatilis grown in University of Washington, Seatle, WA, United States - 4-21-26 metaG | ecosystem: Host-associated > Plants > Roots > Rhizosphere... | reverse complement strand
ATTGGCTACTCAATCTACGTGTATTGGGTAAACGCACAGTGGTGGAAGTGACCAACTACACCGGCCAACCGTTACTCGGTCTGTCCTTCTTCTTCATGGCCGGTGAACTCGTCACCGCCTTCCTGCTTCATGCGCTTAAGCACTTCCGACATGTCTTCGACGGCGTTGAAAACCCTGGCGGCCACGTAGATGGGGCTTTTCTGCTGAACAGCCAGTGCAATGCAGTCGCTGGGACGCGAGTCGATTTCCAGAATCTTCTTCCCGAGTTCGTTTTCCGACCGCAACACCAGCCGCGCGTAGTAGGTGCTGTTCTTCAGGTCGTTGATGACAATGCGTTCGACCTTCACACCCAATCCCGTGAAGATGTGGCCGATGAGGTCGTGTGTCAGCGGACGTTCCTTCGGTGTACTGCGCAGGAACATCGTAATGGCTGCGCCAACGCTGTGGTCGACGTAAATTACAAACGTCTTCTCGTCGTTGCCGACGAAAACGGCGCAGCCGTTGGTGGTCGGCAGCACCCCCTTAACTTCCACCTCAACTACGTCGTTTTTCACAGGCGTATAATAAATGCCTTTGCGAGGAAAGGCAAACCGCGACGTCCGGGCTCAGAACAGGCAAATAGCGGCCGTGATAACAGTCGAGTACTGCCCCTGAGGATGGCCGACGGCCGTCTGTGTGCAATTACTGGTGCGCACAATCTTGCCGCTCATCCGAAACACCTGTTCCTTTTCGTCCCAACCGGCGTCCTCGTTAAAATCAACCCCCAACGTCGTCCCGAGCATCGCCGCCGCCATGTCCTCCGAGAAATTGCCAGCGGTAGTGTCATTCATGCCATAGGCATGGAGTTCGCTCAGGTAACCGTACGCATCCTCGTCGGCAGGTTGCGCCACGCCGATGGAGGCGGCGATGAGCCGATGCGGTTCGTTGGTGGAGATGCGCGCGATCACTGCGAAGGTGATCTGCCCGGGCTGCAGCAATTGTTCGCCCTGTTTGCGGGAGATGATCTTGCAGCGTGGCGGCAGGATGCTCGACACGGTCACGAGATTGCACTTCTCGATCCCCGCGTCCCGCAGCGCCAGCTCGAAGCTGCGCAACTCGTGTTTGTGTGTGCCGACCCCTTTGGTCAAAAAAATCTTCGACGGAACAAAATGCATGTGGTTCTTTCTCGCCTCCGCAGCGAAGAGAAACAAATTTCTTGCAGCAATGCAAGAAATTCATCATGGTTTCACCGTATTTTTTCACATGGCCTCGAAAAACAACATCGTCACCATCGGCCTCATTCAGATGCGCTGTACGGCCCAACCGAAGGCGAACCTGAAAACGGGACTCGCCCTGGTTGACAAGGCGGCGAAACGCGGCGCGCAAATCGTTTGTCTACCGGAACTCTTTCGGTCGCTCTACTTCTGCCAGAGCGAGGATCACAGCCAGTTTGCGCTGGCTGAACCGATCCCGGGACCAACCACCGTGGCCCTCATCCGAGCCGCGCGCCGAAACCGTATCACCATTATCGGCTCGATTTTTGAGAAACGCTCCGCTGGCGTTTACCACAACACGGCGGTCATCATTGACGCGAACGGCAAACTCGTTGGCAAATATCGCAAGATGCACATCCCGGACGACCCGCTATACTACGAAAAGTTCTATTTCACGCCTGGCGATCTCGGGTTTCAGTCGTTTGCGACTAAACGTGCGACCATCGGCGCGCTCGTGTGCTGGGACCAATGGTACCCGGAAGGCGCCCGCATCACGGCACTGAAAGGAGCGCAAATCCTCTTCTATCCGACTGCCATCGGTTGGCATCTCAGTGAGAAGAAGAGATTTGGAGCGAAACAGCACGACGCGTGGGTCACCATTCAGCGCTCCCACGCCATTGCCAACGGCGTCTTTGTCGCTGCCTGCAACCGTGTGGGGCAGGAAGGCACCCTGCAGTTTTGGGGGGGTTCGTTTATTTGCGACCCGTTCGGCGAAGTTCTGGCCGAGGCGAGCCATGACAACGAGGAAATCCTCCTTGCGAAGTGTGACCTCCGCAAGATTGAGGAGACACGTCAACACTGGCCATTCCTGCGCGACCGACGGATTGACGCCTATGGAGGCATCGCCCAACGCCTACTCGATTGATGCCCGCGACAACTCCACGTGAACTCGGCTACCGTATGCCCGCCGAATGGCATCCGCATGCGGCAACGTGGCTGAGTTGGCCACGGCCGGACGGCGTCAGTTTCCCCGACCGTTACCATGAGATGCTCCCGACGTTGGGCGATATGGTCCGGACATTGGCGCTGCATGAGCACGTTAATATCAATGTCCGCAATGAGGAAGTGGAAGCCATCGCACGCCAGACGATCGGTGACGTACCGAACGTCTCCTACCACCACATCCCTTCGTATGAGCCGTGGTGCCGCGACCATGGGCCGATCTTCGTGAAGCACAACCACGACCTTGCCGTCGTGGATTGGGGCTACAACGCCTGGGGCGGAAAGTATCCACCCTACGATGATGACGATGCGGTGCCGCAGCGCGTTGCCGAGGTTCTCAGGTTACCCGTGTTCAGTCCCGGCGTCGTCATGGAGGGCGGCTCCTTCGACGTCAACGGCGATGGGACGCTGCTCACGACCGAAGCCTGCCTGCTGAATCCAAACCGCAATCCCCATCTTGATAAGGAACAAATCGAGCAGTGTCTGCGCGATTACCTTGGCGTCACCAACATCTTGTGGCTTGGCGACGGGATTGTGGGTGACGACACGGACGGACACGTGGATGACTTGGCCCGATTCGTGGCGCCGAACACGGTCGTCACGGTCGTCGAGCAGAACCCCCAAGACGACAACTACCAGCCTCTGCAGGACAACTTGAAGCGATTGCGGGCCATGCGCGATCAGGACGGGAGCCCGTTGCGCATTGTCGAACTGCCGATGCCTGGCATCATCGAGTACAAGGGGCAGCGATTGCCGGCGAGTTATGCGAATTTTTACATCGCGAACAGCGTGATCCTGCTGCCCACCTATCGCCATGAGAGCACGGACATGATCGCCGCACAAACGTTGCAACAGCTCTTTTCGGATCGGCAGGTAGTGGGGATCGACAGCACGAATCTAATTTGGGGATTGGGTTCGTTCCATTGCCTGACCCAGCAGCAACCGGTAGCCTAGCATTTCACTGCGCAACAACTATTGCCACGTGTTGTTGACGGTCGAGACCATATTGTTAGTCTTGCCGCCGATTCCTTGAAGGATAACGATCGCAATGATGCTGACGAGGAAGAGAATCAGCGCGTACTCAAACAGGGTCGCTCCTGACCTCGTTTTGAGCTTTCGAAACAAGCTCTGTGATCGATAGCGCAACTGGCCCAGCCGTTCAGTTTGGCAGTCCATTTATAAGCCACTTTCGCAATAATTACCAGCAGATTCCATTCCAGTGCTTGGTGTGCGTTCTGAGAGTCGCAAGGTTGTGAATGCGGTGTAAGTGACTGACCTCCTGTGCGTTGCGATTGTTCGCAATCAAGCGAACGGCTACAAAAACAGCCAAGATCCCCTGAGAAAGCCTTCGGCGCCCCTCTTACCAGAAGCCCCTTTGGCACCCGCTATCTTCGTTCTGCCCAAGAGGGTGTGTGAGTCGTCTGCTTAGGGTTCTGCCCCCATTTGCAGGAGTTTCCCCCAGCGCGGTTCGCTGACCGGCATCACACTGAGTCGTCCTATCCGAACAAGTTCAAAATCCCGAAACTCCGCACAGGCTTTGACCTCGGCCAATGTAACCGGTCGCGGCAACCGCTCCCGCGGTTTCAAGTCGACAACCACCAGCCTCGGGTCTTCCTCCTTCGGGTCAGGATAGGCATTGCGTGTCACCGTGGCAACCCCAACGATCTGCTTTTCAGCGCCGGTGTGGTAGATGAACACAAGGTCGCCCCGCTTCATCAACCGCAGATGTTTCAACGCGACAGGATTTGAGACGCCGTCCCACACCGCGCTTCCGTCCCGTTCCAAATCAGCGAACGAATACGTGCTCGGCTCGGTCTTCAGTAGCCAGTGGTTCAACATGATAGTTCACCTCGCTCCATTTTCGGCCGCACGCATCGAGTGTGGTTACTCCGGGACCCCAACGCGATCCCACGGCCAATAGATTTTTGTCACGTGCCCGATAATACTGCGCCGTTGCATCGGCCCCCAGAAACGGCTGTCGAGACTTGACGCCGAATTGTCTCCCAAAACAAAATACTCGTCATCCCCCAGTTGCACTGAATCGGTCTCGTCGTGGAGATATTTCGCAGGTGGATAGGTACTCGGCAGGACATAACCCGAATATCCCCTTTCACGATTCTGAATCGCTTCCAAAATAGGTGGTTCGGTCACGCGTTGTCCGTTGATATAGAGGAAAGGCGGTTTGATGCTCACCCGCTCGCCCGGTAACCCGACGATGCGTTTCACGTAGTATGCCGCCCTCGAGGATCCAACCAGCGCAGCTATCTTGTCGGTGCGGAACACAACAATATCGCCCCGCTTTGGCGCACGGATTCTGTACATGAACTTGTCCACAAAGACATGGTCGCCCACGCTCATGAGTCCCGACGGGAGCTTCCGGATGCCCCGCAGCGTGGGTTCCATCGTCGCCGTGGGAATCTTGAATGGTTGAACGAGAAACGTTCGAATCCCCAAGACCAAGAGCAGGACGACCACTAGGTGTGCGAGCCATGTCCAAACAAATACCGCGACCGTAGGGCGATCAACATTCTCCCGCCAACGACGTATTCGAAAAGCGTGCGCCGCCGAGTAAATTTGCAACACATAGAACGCGACGATCTGCAGGCCCTTGGGCAATGTCCCACTGCCTATCGTCATAACAATGAACAGGCTTCCCCAAGCTTTTTCTCCAGCGTAAAACTGACCCAGACCGGGTATGAGACACGAAAGCAGCGCTCCAATCCACGGCCTATTGGCGTCGACCTCGCGCGAACCTGTCGACACGCGATAGGTATGGACGAGCATGCAAATCCATATGATCGACAAAAGACCAGCCAAGCACAAGGCCGCAATCACATCAGGAAATTGTGGCGAAGCCGCCACCCAGATGACGAGAACCACCCCGATTGCCATGCCAACCAACCACGCTACGCCGCTGACGAGCCGTCCTTCGGCGATTTGACCGAGGCCCGGTATGAGGTAGGATGCGACCACCCCACCCCACCGCGGCAGACGTAACCGCTTCGCAATTGGTTCATCCACGCTCGAAGATTAGCGCCCCGGCCTGCTTCTTGTCCACTTCCGCCTTGATCCTGTCACCCTCCTTGAACCTGCCGGACAAGATTTCCAGTGAAAGGGCGTCGAGAATCCTCTTCTGAATAACTCGCTTAAGGGGCCGCGCACCATACACGGGGTCGTACCCCTCGCGTGCGAGCAAGTCTTTCGCCGCGTCGGTCACATGCAGCGTGATGTTCTGATCGGCCAGCCGCTTCTGGACGCGGGCAATTTGGATGTCCGCGATCTGGGTGATGTCCTCGCGCGTCAACCCATGAAACAGTACAACCTCGTCCACGCGGTTCAAGAATTCGGGTCGGAAATGCGCTCGCAACTCGCCCATCACTTGTTGCCGGACTGCCTCGTCATCGCCCCGCCCTTCCGCAAAGAACTGCGAACCAATGTTACTGGTCATGATGAGCACTGTGTTCTTGAAATCCACCGCGCGGCCCTGTCCGTCTGTCAATCGTCCATCATCGAGCACCTGCAACAGCACGTTGAACACGTCCGGATGCGCCTTTTCAATCTCATCAAAGAGCACGACCGAGTACGGGCGGCGCCGCACCGCTTCGGTCAACTGGCCGCCCTCGTCGTAGCCGACATAGCCCGGCGGCGCTCCCAGCAACCGCGCGACCGTGTGCTTTTCCATGTACTCGCTCATGTCGATGCGGATCATCGCGTTTTCGTCGTCGAACAGAAACTCCGCGAGGGCACGGGCCAACTCTGTCTTCCCCACCCCGGTCGGGCCGAGGAAAATGAACGAGCCGATCGGCCGATTCGGGTCCTGTAACCCACTTCGGGCACGACGCACGGCGTTGGACACGGCCGTGATGGCTTCTTCCTGACCAACCACACGCTGCCGCAGCCGCTTCTCCATGTACACGAGCTTCTCGCGTTCGCCTTCGAGCAACCGTGACACTGGAATGCCCGTCCACGCGGCCACGACCTCGGCAATGTCGTTCTCCGTGACTTCTTCGGTCAGCATCTTCGAAGTCTTCTGGAGTTTTGTGAGTTTCTGGTCGGCCGCTTCCAGTTTCTTTTCCAATTCCGGTAATCGTCCGTACTGGATTTCACTGGCTTTGCTAAGATTCCCTTCCCGCTTCGCCTGTTCGATCTGCTCCTTCGACATCTCGATGGCGGATTTCAGGCTGCGAATCTCGTCGACCACGCCCTTTTCATTCTGCCATTGGGCCTTCAGTTTCTGGCTCTGTTCCTGCAAGTCGGCGAGATCCTTTTCCAATTTCTGCAGCCGGTCCTTGCTGGCCTTGTCACTCTCCTTCTTCAATGCCGTCCGCTCGATCTCCAACTGCATGACGCGTCGTTCGATCTGGTCAATCTCCGTCGGCAGGGAATCTAACTCGATTCGCAATCGCGACGCGGCTTCGTCCATCAGGTCAATGGCCTTGTCGGGCAAGAACCGGTCCGCGATATATCGGTGGGAAAGAACGGCGGCGCTGATGAGCGCACTGTCCTGGATGCGCACGCCGTGATGCACCTCATAGCGTTCCTTCAATCCGCGTAAAATGGCGATGGTGTCTTCGACGGATGGCTCTCCCACGAGCACCGGCTGGAACCGCCGTTCCAGCGCGGGATCTTTTTCGATGTATTTGCGATATTCATCAAGCGTGGTGGCGCCGATCGTGTGCAACTCGCCGCGGGCCAGCGAAGGCTTGAGCATGTTGGCCGCATCCACCGGCGCACCCTCGGCTTTGCCCGCGCCCACCACGGTGTGCAACTCATCAATGAACAGGACGATCTGGCCTTCACTCGCGATGACTTCCTTGAGGAACGCCTTCAACCGATCCTCAAATTCGCCGCGGTACTTCGCACCGGCCAGCATCGCCCCGATGTCCATCGAGATCAGCCGCTTGCCCTTGAGTCCCTCGGGAACGTCGCCACTGATGATACGCCGCGCCAGGCCTTCGACGATCGCGGTCTTGCCGACGCCCGGTTCGCCAATCAGCACCGGGTTGTTCTTCGTCCGTCGTGACAGCACCTGGATAACGCGGCGAATTTCCGCATCACGCCCGATGACCGGATCGAGCTGCCCCCGCCGCGCCTCCTCGGTCAGGTCGCGACCGTACTTCGTCAGTGCCTGATACTTGTCTTCAGGATTCTGGTCGGTCACTTGTGCGGTACCACGGATGTCGCGCAGCGCCTTGAGAATTGGCGCGGACGTTACGCCGTGCGGCTTGAGGAGATTCGTCGTCTCGGAGAGGCCGAGCAAGATGTGCTCCGTGCTGACAAATTGATCCTTGAGTTTGTCCGCCTGTGCAAACGCACCGTCGAGCGCGGTGCGCAGCGCCTTGCTAAGATAGACCTGGGTGGAATCGATTCCATGAACCTGGGGACGGCGGTTCAAGTTATCGTCAACGGCGCGCAGAATTGCATCGGGATTCGCGCCGAGTTTGTCAAGGAGTGGACGCACCAGCCCGTCAGGCTGCTCGATCAGCGCCGACAGCATATGCTCGCAATCAACCTCCTGATGGTTCCGCTTCTGCGCGATCTCCTGCGCGGACTGCAACGCTTCCTGAGCTTTGATCGTGAGTTTGTCGAACCGGATCATACGCTTGTAAACAGTTTAGCACCTTAGCACGTGAGATGCCATCCGGCAAAAAGCTTTACCGGCACGGGTTTTCTGACAACGCACTGGTGCACACTGTCACAACCGGCCTCCACTGTCACAGTCCAGTCTGCCAGGCTGACTCACTCGGAAGCGGCCGCGAGATGCGCCCGCATCTCGGCGAGTTGTCGCTCCAACTCGTGGAATTTATCGAGTGTTTCAGGAAGACGCTGAAACGCCGCGTTGGCTCGCTTGTATTCCTTATGAGGAGCGGCGGGAGAGCCGAGCATGACTGAGCCCGCCGGCACATCCTTTGTCACGCCCGCTTGCGCCATGATAACGCTCTTGTCGCCAATGGTCAGATGACCCGCGACACCGACCTGTCCCGCAATGGTCACATGATTGCCGACGATGGTGCTCCCGGCAATACCGGCGAGCGCACAAATAATACAATGCTCGCCAATAACACAATTATGGCCGATTTGGACGAGGTTATCGATCTTTGTGCCGGCACCGACGCGAGTCCGGCCGAAGCGGCCACGGTCGATGGTCGTGTTCGCGCCAATCTCCACGTCGTTGCCAATCTCGGTATGGCCAACCTGCGGTATCTTTCGATGCTTGCCACCGACGGTTTCGTAACCGAAGCCGTCCGCGCCCAAAACGACCCCGCAGTGCAAAGTCACGCGGTCACCGAGGATCGTGCGTTCGCGCAGATTGACGTGAGAGTAGAGCAGGCAGTCCGCACCCAGTCGGCACTCGTGACCGATATAACTGCCGGTTCCGATGACGCAGCGGTCCCCGATGACGACTTTGTCTTCAATCACCGTGTGTGGCTGGATGGAAACATCCTTACCGAGTTTCGCCGTCGGCGCGATCACTGCCGTTGCATGGATGCCCGGCTTAAACACCACCGGCGGTGGCGACACCTTGCCGACAAGCTTGGCAAAAGCTCCCGAGGGATCATCGACGCGAATCAGCGTGCCGCCGAACTCCACCTCCAGGTCTTTGGCAACAATCAGAACCGAGGCGCGCGTTGATTTGACGGCGGACTGATATTTCCGGCTGGCAAGAAAACTAAGATCGCCGGGGGCCGCTTCCCGCACGCCTGCAAGGCCAGTCACCACCTGCTCGGGGTTGCCCGCCAGCTCTCCCCCAATCATCTGCGCAATATCGCGTGCCGTCAGCTGCACACTTACTTCTTGTCGTCTTTCTTGTCAGCAGGTTTGGGCGTGTCGGCGGTCTTCGGCTGATTCCTGTTCAGAATCTTGATGATGTCGTCCGTGATCTCGAGCGAATCCTGGCTAAACACCACCAAGGAGACGCCATTGAGCGTGTTGCCGGACTTATCAAGCACGAGTTGATAGCCGGCGTCCTTCGCCTCCTTGTTGATCACATCCTCGATTTCCTTGAGAACCGTCTGCCGCATGCGTTGGGTCTGATCCTCAAGGATTTTGCGATGACTCGTGCGGTACTCTTCGATGTCGCGCTGGAGTTTCTGTGTGTCCGCGAGCTTGTCCGCCACGGCCTTGCGTTTCTGGTCGCGGACCTCGGTTGAGTATTCCGGCTTGTCCTGATCGTCACGGAGCTTGTTCAATTCATCAATCGCCTTCTTGTAATTGTTGACCATTTCCTCCTGCTCCTTGTTGAAGGACTCGACGGTCTCCTTCAGCTTGGCGGAGGCGATGGGCGTCTTGTAATAGTCGTTGAAAATCTTATTCAGGTCGATCGTGACAATGCGCCCCGACGGCGTCTGGGCCCCCACGGTAAATGCCAGGCCCAGCGTCGCTGCGGCGATAAATGCAATCAATGTACTTTTCATTTCGCTACCTTTCTTTCGTTCCTTTCAATTTTCGCACCTTAGCATATCAGAATTGATAGCCAACGCTAAACTGAATTTTTCCAGTCTTGCCCGACTCCCGGTCCGTCATAATTGGATAACCGTAATCCAGCCGTAGCGGACCGATCGGCAGATTGAGCCGTATCCCGATACCGGCATCCGATTTGAGGTTGTTGAAGTCGAAATCATACGCGTCCTGGTACACGTTGCCAATATCGAAGAAGAACGCGCCACGGATGCGCTCAACGATCGGGTAGCTGTACTCCGCCGTGCCATTGAGATAGGTGTTCCCGCCAATGGGTTGGTTGGCGACATCTTTCGGGCTGATCTTGCGATACCCAAAGCCCCGCATGGTGTTTGCGCCACCCAGAAAGAAGCGATCGAAGATCGGCACGGTATCGATGGCGCGGACCACCGACCTGACCCCACCATTTTTGTTGACGATTGTCTCCACCACATTTGTCTCGTCGGCTCGCGTTGCGCCGAAAGCGTCCACTACTCCAGCCCCGCCCTGCAACTGGAGCACCTGCTTGTCGAAGAACGGGAAAAACAACTTGGTTTCCGCGGTCAGTTTGTACAGGGAGACATCGCCCCCCAACGGGCCGCCAGCCACTTCCGCCCTCAACTCCGTGCGATTTCCGTGCGTTGTCAGAAACACGCTGTCCCTTGTGTCATACGTGACCGTCCCGGCAACCGAACTGCGCAGACGCGAGCCATCTTGAGACTGCAGTTCCTGCGAAGCCGTCTTTTGTACAGTCAGATCGATGTCCTGAATGCTGTATTCGACCCGCCCCCGGACGAACTCGGTTAATGCTTTTTCGAGCCCCAACGATATGCCCGTGCGCTGTTCGTTATATTCGGTGCTCAAGTAGCTGCTGTTATGGTGAAACGCATCGAAACTCAAGGCCAGCTTCTGATCGAGGAACCAGGGTTCGACGAACGACAGGACTTCGTCTTGCCGTTTCAGGCCAACCTGCAACCGCAGGCGCAGCTTTTCGCCGCCACCGGTAAACGTCGGCCAGTTGAAAAGATCGAAGTTGCCCTGCGTCAACTCCACAAATCCGATAAGGCTATCGATCGAGCTGAATCCCGCGCCGAAATTGACCGAGCCGGTGCGCTGCTCTTCCAGATCCAGCACCAAATTCTTCCGGTTTGGCACATCCGTGGGCTCGGGGGTCGCTTCGACCTTCTGGGGGTTGAAGTAGCCGAGGTTTTTCAGGCGTTCCACACTGCGATCCACGCGGACCGTATCGTAGATCTCTCCAGGATGCACCGCCAACTCCCGGCGTATGACCTTGTCCTTCGTCTTCGTGTTGCCGCGGATCTCGACCTTCTCGATATAG
>Ga0265338_10010322_pt1 | contig 10971 bp, 10 predicted proteins | sample 42126metaG_FD_193579 | JGI IMG/M metagenome (GOLD analysis project Ga0265338, IMG submission 193579) | Rhizosphere microbial communities from Carex aquatilis grown in University of Washington, Seatle, WA, United States - 4-21-26 metaG | ecosystem: Host-associated > Plants > Roots > Rhizosphere... | reverse complement strand
AACTATCAGAAGCAGTGATCGGGTTCCCAGGGCAAGAAAGAAATTCCTCGCATGGTATGTACCACAAGGCGGCGCCCACTCCGGAGTGTCAGGGAGGGCGCACACCTATGGTGTCTAGGGAGAGTCACATGAAATTCATTCGAAAGATTAATCACGTTTATACCCTGTTGGGATTGCTGGCATTGGTCTCACTTCTCGCGGGTTGCACGAAGGCGGTGCCGGACTATGCGTCGACCGCTAAGATGACGAAGTTGGACAACCTGCGCGCCATGGAATATTGCGAGGTATTTCTCATTGGCGGCAACCCTATCACGAAAAACCTGAAGGCGGCCGTTTATAACACGTCTTACCTGAACAACCAGGGTAATCCGCTTGTAACATGCCCGGCTGACCTCTGGGCCAAGATCGATCCCGAGACGCTGAAGAAGCAGTACGACATGCTCGGGGTTTTCAAGAACGGCCCGCGGATGTGGGTCAACGACTGGATTCAGATCCCTATTGCCCAAGATGTTATTACCTTCGACGGCGGACTGCAGGCCCACTGGTTCATGACGGTTGACCTTCCGAAGGACATGGAGGTGGGAAAGAAAGGCTCAACTGCCTACAAGCCAACCATCGGCCATAGAAACTCCGTTATGGGGTTCGTGGCGGGCAAGCCCGTCTTCATTCTGGACGACCCGGATGGCAACCCATGGGTAATGCAAGCGTCCGCGCAGATTGTCGATCCGAATCTAACATATGACCAACTGGCCAATCTGGGTGACAAGCTGAAACTGCCGCCCGGTTGGAAGTTCCGCGTCAAAGTTCTCGACCGCGATCTCAACATCAAGGCGATCAATGGAGATGCCTGGATCGTGCAGGACGACCTGGAAAACACTTACGACAAGTGCTTCGAAGAAGCGGGCCAGACAGCCTGCAGCTTTAAGCCGTAGGTTCTGGTTCCTGCAAAGAAAGAGTTTGTTTTATCCCTATCTGTAATAAGGAAGAGGGAATCCAATCCTGGGCGGCGGGTAACAAGGGGGTTCGGTGGTTGACCGGACGAGTCTGGGCGAGGAAGAGCCTTTGCCTTGCGGAGCGCGCGTCCGGATACCGACGCGGACGGCCCAACGCCGCTCAAGGAAATCGTGTCGAAACAAAGCCTCCCGCCCAGGCCGGCTGCCAATTCAGGGCCGCCGAGGGTGCCGCTGAACCGGCTGGCTGTACAACCAGAGCAGGCGGAAAGAATGGTCCCGATTCTGCTGGTGGACCTACCATGGGCCCAGTGCAGTTGATGTAGCTATGATGTCCGAATGCCCACGAATCGGGCAGGATCGGTGTTTTTATCAAGTTCGAAGGCTGATCCGAGGGATTTGGGCCGAAGCGCCCCAGTGCACCATGCCAGTAGGGGTCTCCTCTGGTCAAAATCCCGGAGATAGGATTGCCCACCGGGAATGCCAGCTTCAGCACCTCGTCGCGGTCAGAAGCGAGCACCGATATTCTTACCATGCGGGACGCAGCATCCCTGTATTCGTTGCTAAGGCAGGTATCGTCAATTGCGCCCGCCATCATGGTGACGCTGTTTAACCGAAATGAGTTTGGCAGATTGCGAATGGTTTCCAGCACCATGCGCGCACCCAGGCTATGGGAAGCGAAGGAAAGACTATTCGCCCCAGTAAAATTGGCGGCAAGATATGTTGCCAGAAGCTGCCCACTCTTGATCGCTTCGTTGCCTTCGACGGGGTAGTCAAGAACCGGAAGCCAGCGGGAATCGCCTGGCCATAGCACGCCGACAAAGAAACCGTTGTCCCCCAGTCTTAACCACTCGTTCCAATGGGAGAGGTTGCGGATGCCATCTGCCCGGTTGACATTGAAGCCATGCGTGCCCAGCAGCACGTCCCGACCCTGAATAGCTTGGACGAGCGCGTCCCTGAACGGACGCGCTGGGTTTGGGTTGGGCTCGCTATCCGTGCGCACGACAATATCGTTGACGCCGGCGACGGGATTGCCTCCAGCAGAGTCAGCACGTAGATCGATGAAATAAGTCACGTTTCACTTTTTCCAGGACTGAGCCAATTTCGCGCCGGCTTGAATCGCGCTGGACAGATCTTTTGCGACGGGGGCCAACGGCGTCGCCAAAAGACCTCCAAGCAATGCTTTCGCCGCATCCGCACTGCCAAAGAACGTAAGGCCACCACCGTCCATGGCCCACGCTCCCACCAAGGCCAGGATCACGGCAATGGGCACTGCAAGGAGTTTGGCACTATTACGATAACGTTGGTCGGCACGCTGGTAACCTTGATCTAACATCGCGCTCAACAACAGATCGAAGCGCCCATATGCATCGGTTTCCGGCTGGATCAGCGCTGCTCCAGAGGCGAGTTTTTCGGCGACACTGGCTAGTAAGGTCGCGTCTACTCCGGCGGCCGCCGCCATAACGCCTGCTGTAGCCGGTGTGAGATTCAGCTTGATCAACGCTTTCGCCACAGATTTCTGGTCGACCAGCGCCATGCAGTTCAGCCAGTTGGCCCGAAGGGTCGCGAGTACAGACGGAAGCGCGAGAGCCGACGATGCGCCGGCTCCCGCAGCCGGAGGAATGAACTTCGAGATAATCGTCCTGATGTCGCCAAATCCACGATTGGATATGCCTCCACCCATCCCCTTGGAAACATCCACGACACCGTAGGCTGCCGTGCCAAGGCTGCCTATGGCTAGAACGACGTTTGACAACTGCATCTGCGAGATGGCGTTTGCTGTTGCGGCCGCTAACATGGCTGCTCTCCCTTCTCAAGCGTTCAAGATAATTTCAGCTTGACTTGGCGTCTCCTGGAAGCCCTTCACTCTCCATGATCCAGTTAATAGACGTGGTCAGTTCCGTTTGCGACGGCGTCGGATGGGAGCGAACTCCGGCCCAGGCGTCGGGCCAATTGGCGGATCGGACTCAGGGCCGGCCGGCTCATCGGGATCTGGGCCCGATGGCGGGCCAGGATCTGGGCCCGATGGCGGGCCAGGATCTGGACCAGGTGGCGGGCCGGGATCGGGACCAGGCGGCGGGCCAGGATCGGGACCAGGCGGCGGGCCAGGTCTTGGACCAGGCCGGCGAGAACTGCTCGTTCCTGAAGTGTTGAAGCCGCTGTCTTCCCCGACGAGTTCTTGCGCTCTAGTCGTCATTTTCGTTCACCTTCTCTTCGTTCCCGCCGGCTATTGCTGTTCCGGCGTAGCAGTTGTCGCTGGAGTCTCCGGAGCCTCGTAGCCATTGATCTCGAATCCTATGACGTTGTCGATAAGCCGTCCGAACGTTGTACCGGGAATGGACGCCAGTGCCTCCGGGGTTTTCTGAATGAAGATGACTTTCTCAAGCGAGCCCCCGTTGCCACTGATGCTTTCAAGGGACTCAAAGCTCTGCGAGGTCAAATTGGCCAGTTGCTCGGAGGACATGTCCGGCCAAATCTGGCCAAGTCCTTGCCGCAGGCCACCCCCGGCGATACCGACTGCTTGGGCAAATCCAGGACCGAAAAACAGCTGTATAGCGCTACCAACGGTAGTCACTCCCTGCAAAGAGTTAAAAAACCTGGCGCGCGGCCCAGTTGCCTTTTGGTAGTCGGAGAAATAGCTGACCGCCCCCGCAAGGGGTACCGGAGCCACTGTGGGTGGGCCCTCGCGATAATAGATGTCCTGGTTCTTTTTGTATTTAACCCTCCCGACATACCACTCCACCTCAGCCTGAATTCCCGCCAGCGGAATTTGAACTTTCTTTGCCCCCTTGTTCACGATGGAGAGCTGAACGACATAGAAGTTCTTGGCCACACCTCCACCGAACCTCGAGGAAGCTTGCGCCCCGCTGAGAATAGTGGAACGGTACCTCAAGTTCCCATCGCGTCCAGGCCCCATTTCGAAAGACGCGGTAAACGATTGTGGTTTGTTATCCGAAGCGTTCTTGTCTTGAGTGTCCGGCTTTTTGTCCTTCGTCACGGTTAGCAGCACGCGGGCAATCCGGAACGGCTTGCTATAGCCCGGCAGGCAAGGAAAGGAGAAATCGACGACTACGATGTCGTCCTGCGCCGTTGTAGGTTTCAAGGGCACTGTCTGTTTGTCCGGGTTGGTGCCGGGGCAGGCGTAATATGGCTGGCCATTCCGATCTTTTGCTTGGATCGGAGGGACTGGTTCAAAGGCCGGCAGGCTGGGGTCGTAAGGTACGATTTCGACGCTGACCTTGGCTTTATCAGTACCAAAATTCGCTCCGTCGATCTTGATTCTGCCTGTGCCAACGGTTCGATCCAACTGCAAGACCTCGATATCGGTGATCCGAGGCTCGTCGGAGAGCACATTCTCGCCTTTGGATATGTCGTAGGTCTGAATTGTCCCGTCGGCGCCCACCAGTCCGACCGTCGAAGGAAAGTACCCTTTCGCCGCAGTAAAATTAACACCGATCTGAGTGGAAGATATTGTTACAGCCTCCGGCGGTTTAGTCTGGCTTAGACCCTGCTGGGGGGCAAGAAACAGTTTCGGTTTGCCCGGGAACGATTCCCCGGTTATCTCCATGTAGTAAGAGGCTTCGCCGTTCGGCGTTCCAGCGGCCTGAAAAATGTGGACGCTCTCAATTTGAATGGGCTGGGTACTCGCAGCGGCCTGGTCCTTTGCCTGCGCCTGGTCCTTTGCGGAAGGCTGGTCTTTTGCCGTCGCTTGATCCTTTGGCGCTGACTGGTCTTTCGCCGCTGGCTGGGGGGAGGCTGCGGGTGGAGTCTTTGCCGCAACTCCGGTCTTCATGCCCGATTGGGCTTTCGCACCCGGTTGCGCCCCACCTCGGGCCTTCGTCGGCTGTGCCGTCACCGACTGAGGCCACGCGAGCGAAGCGTTGCAGGTGATGATGATGATACTGACCAAACAACTCCATACACGAGTCATGGGCCACTCCTAGAGGGTGATGACTGCTAGGCTCAAGCCTTATGGCTCGGCGCCGTCCAGCTTATCCGAGAGTTTTCTTGCTCTCAACTATTCATGCGTAGGCCAGGCTGAAAAGGGGACATATAACCTTGCGGCCAATAGCCGGTCACTTCTAATACAAGTTGGTTGGTACGGGCAAGAGGGCGGAGTACAATGGCGGTAAATCCCCAGAAGGTAAGCAGAAGTGGATCCGCAGCCAGGCGAGGTTACGCAGTTGCTGCTCCCACTCCGCGGCGGAAAAGCGGAGGCCGAGGCCAAGTTGATCCCGCTTGTATACGAAGAACTTCGCCGGCTCGCGGGGCACTACCTGCGCGGTGAGCGGCCTGGCCACACTTTGCAATCTGCCGCCCTGGTTCATGAAGCCTATCTCCGGCTGACGAAGCTTGAGGACGTGGACTGGCAAAGTCGTTCCCATTTTTTTGCCATCGCTGCTACCGTCATGCGATGTATCCTCGTCGATCATGCACGAGCTAAGGCTGCAGCAAAGCGGGAAGAGGCTGCCTAAATCTAACGAAATCAGAGGCCGGATAGGCCGGCCTGGCCGCAGACGGAAAGCTGTCGGGGCTGTCGGCGAAGATGACAATCTGCCAACCTCCTTCCTTTAGCCTACTAGCCGGGGTAAAATGCGCTCAACCATCGAGCAATGCGACGAAGGGCCTGAGTGGATAACCACGAAGTCACGAATCTGCTTATCCAGCTCACCCGCGGCGATCGAGGCGCAGAAGAGCGCCTGATGCCACTGGTGTATGCGGAGCTACGCAGAATGGCAGCAAGCCGGCTTCGACGGGAAAGAGCAGATCACACCTTACAAGCGACTGCCCTTGTCAACGAGACCTATCTACGACTAATAGAAATCGATACCATCGATTGGCAAAGCCGATCACACTTCTTTGCATTAGCAGCGAAGCTGATGCGGCGGATATTGGTTGATCATGCTCGCGCCCGCCGGGCGCGAAAACGCGGTGGTTCTCGTGAATCGATTAACCTGGACGATGTTCTTGTGTTTACGACTCCACGCTCAGAGCAAATGATTGCCCTGGATGATGCCCTTAACAGGCTTGGAACGTACGATCCGAGACAGGGCCAGATCGTGGAGCTCAGGTTCTTCGGCGGCCTGAGTGAAGAGGAGATCGCCGCCCATTTGGGGATATCGGCCCGCACCGTTAAACGGGATTGGCGCATGGCAAAAGCCTGGCTTTACAAAGAGCTGAGCGAAAAACGGCTCGGCCCGCGATGACTGGTATTACCTTCGGAACAGCATCACGTCTGTGATCTAGCGAGAAGAGCCGCCACGAAAATGGTCTGACGCGGACGATGGGATACTAGCCGTGAACGGGGATCAATGGGAACGCGCGAAGGAGATTTTTGATGCGGCCCTGAAGCAGGCGCCCGGAGACCGACACCGCTTCGTTATTCTTGCCTGCCATGATGATCCTGAACTCCTGGCCGAGATTACCGGACTCCTCCAGGCCGATGCCGAGGCCGGCAGCTTTCTCGACAATTCCGCCCCCGACCTCACTTCTTCCGGCGCCGACATCGTCTGGAACCACTGTCGCACCGATGTATTGCCTCTCGGCGAAGTGATTTCTGGACGTTTCGAGATACGCCGCTTCGTCGGCCAGGGAGGCATGGGCCAAGTCTACGAAGCCAAAGACATCGAACTGGGCATTTGCGTGGCCCTTAAGACGATTCGTCCGGAAATATCGGCGAACGGACATGCACTCACGCGATTCAAGAAAGAGGTTCAGTTAACTCGCCTTGTTACCCATCCGAATGTGTGCCGTGTCTTTGATTTGGGACGCCATGTTCCCCGGCCCGGAACGGACGACAAGCGTTCGCAGCCCTTTGCTTTTTTGACGATGGAGTTACTGGAAGGTGACACACTATCAGACCTTCTCCGTCGCAAGAAAAGACTTCTCACCACAGAGGCTTTGCCCATTACCGAACAGGTGGCAGAGGGTCTTGCGGCCGCTCACCGCTTAGGCATTGTTCACCGAGATATAAAGCCATCCAACATTCTTCTGGTGCCGAATGGCAACGAAACCAGAGCGGTCATAACGGACTTTGGCTTGGCTCGAACGATAAACCCGGAAAAGGACCTGGGTGCTGGTCAGCTGTCGAAGTCCGTCACCGGCCAAGGCAATGCAGTGGGCACCTTGGCCTACATGGCACCGGAGCAATTAACCGGGGCTGCGGTGACTCCGGCCACCGATATTTATGCCTTCGGCCTGGTGATCTATGAAATTGTGACCGGGGTCAGACCTTTCGATCCAACCCTTCCGTTAGGAGGAGTTCCCCGGAGGCTGAACCATCCGCCGCCATCGCCCCGCATTCATGTGCCCGACTTGGACCTGCATTGGGAAGCCGCCATTCTTCACTGTCTGCAAGTTGATCCCGGAGCAAGATTTCAAAACGCGCGGCAGGTGGTGGAGGCAATTAAGGACACTGGCCCGGTCCAGAGCATGTCGCGCGAGCCCCGCGAACTTCTCCCTCCAAGGTACCGGCGACGGAGACAACGAACACCACAGCAAAAGACTAAGGCCGCGATTTTTTTAACGATCTTGCTCTTGTGCGTGGCCCTTTTTGGACTTGTAATCCGCTTATACCAATCGAAGGCGACAATTCCGGAAGGTTCATCCATTCTGGTCACCGACATAGGAAACGAAACTCAGGATCCGGAGATCAATGCCGTGACGGAAGTCTTAAGGACGCAACTTAGCCAATCCGGACGGTTCGATCTTCTCGAGCGAGAAAAGGTGCGCGAGATATTAGCGCGGATGGGGAAGCCTTATCGTCAAGAATTGGAACCTATACTAGCCAGGGAAGTCGCTTGGAGGGCCGGTGGTTCGGCAGTTGTTTACGGCTCGGTCGCTAAGGTCGGTCCTGGGTTTAGCCTGGACTTGCGCCTCGAAACCCTGGCCGCCACACCCGATGCCGCTCCTGTGGTTCGGTACACCAGTTTTCCCGCCAACGACAAGACCGACCTCTTTCATGCGATCCAACAAGGTAGCAAATGGATTCGCGAGACCGCGGGCGACGCGCAAACCAGTGCCGATCGCCCGCCGGAAGATACCACTACGTCTTCCTGGCAGGCCCTGCTGCTATTTTCTCGCGCCGAACAATTGAAATCCATCGAACATACCGAGGACGCAGTACGCACCTTGCGTCAAGCCGTCAGCGTCGATCCGCACTTTGCTCTGGCCTATATGCGCTTGGGCGATCTTTCGAATTATCTTGGTAATGAGAAAGACGGCATCCAATATTGGCGCGATGCGCTGGTGGTCATGAAGCCGGATTCGCTGACCAGAAGAGAAGAGCTGAGAATTCGAGGCCTCTATTCCGCGGACACCGGTGACTACAAAACCGCGCGCGGTCATTTTCAATCTTGGGAGCTGCTCTATCCGCGTGACTACCTCCCTTCTTTCTACCTCGCCGGCACTTTGATTTCAGAAGGCCGCTATGACGAAGCAATTGACAAACTGAACGAGGCGGAAGAGAAACAACCATCTTCTTGGTATGTAGTAGCTCGGCGGGCACGTTGCAGGATTGCCTTAGGACGTTTCGCAGATGCTACGTCAGACTTGACCAGACTAACCGAACTCGGGCAACGGGAAACCGCCGCCATGCTGCAAGCTTCGCTGGCATTTCTACAGGGAGACTATGATGTACCGCCTATTCGCTACGAGGAGATATCACGCAGTGCCGATCCGGGCTGGCAGAGCTTGAGTTACTCGTTGCAAGGTTCTTTTCTTAGTGAACGGGGAGACTATATAGGAGCCGTCGCGGCTCTTAACAGCGGCATTGCCTTCGATCGTGCGATGGCTAGGCATAGCTCGGTTGCCGACAAGGAAATAGCTCTTGCCTATATCTACTATCGTCAGGTAGACTTCGCCAACTGCAAGAGGCACGCCCTGGCTGCTGTCATCGAGGAAAGCGGTGTCGGGCACCTTCTAACGGCTGGCACTCTACTGGCAAGATGCAACGCTCCACAGGATGCGGAACGCCTCCTGCAAATCTCGCGGATGTCGGGCCCTGAACCGGTGTTCGAAATTGCGCGCAATAGGGTGGCGGGCGAAATATTGCTGGCAAACAACAAGCCATCGGATGCGCTCAGTAAGTTCAAGGCCGCGGCTGCCTTGGAGGACGCGGGAGAGCCCAAGGAGTATCTGGCCCGGGCGCTTAGCTTTACAGATAGGCAAGCTGCTACGGTCGAATACCGAAAGATCATCGACTCCCCCGGGCAAATTTGGCAGGAGCCGGAGCTTCATTGGCCGGGGTTGCTGGGCGACAGTCTTCAACAATACTTGATGTTGGGTCGGACTGGCGTTGCTGCCCCGTCATGCTTGACCTATATGAAGCTCAGGCCAGGGAGTAATAATTTGGCGCAATGTTCAGTTCGGCAGCAATAATAATGTCCCAATTGCAATTAATTCCAGAAGGAGAAATCAGATATGGACCCGGTTCTCGACGCCCGATGGCTTGCCATGTTTATGATTTGTTGCACGCAGGACGGATGGGCCGCGCAGCAACTACCAAGCAACGCCCCGCCGGACTACACAAAAACGCCAGCCACCCAAATGGGTCTGGCACAGGACATCCAGGAACAGTTCTATAAAGCGTTTGGCCAGGGCTTTAATGAGAAGCTCACGGCCCACTATGACACTCAGCCCTTGACCAAGGGGGTTGCCATGCCGAAGGCCGCCACGGGAGAGGACTTGACGCCGCTGGATGTCTTCGAGCTTGCGGGAAATCTCTTGCGAGTCGCCGGCGGTCCAGCATACAAGCCTCCCGCTTGTCCTAACAGCGCGACGATTAGGTCCGCCGTTACAGCTCTCAACCAATCAGCGAAGGATAATCAAGGGTGAGAGCAGGACTCGGGTCCGGTGGAAAGTAGCAAGAGTTCCGAGGATGGTTACTATGGAGACATTGGCATATCCCGCGGCTTCCTGGCTCGAATCAGTGGAGGCACGGAAGAGCACTCAGGTTATTCGGCCGTCCACAGTGGCATTTGATCAAGATCCTACTGCTGCGGACGCGTTCAAACGGGCGTATCAGAGGCTGATCGACGACGGAACATTGGGCCGCCTCGTCGCAATCCATGGCGACATGGGACACCAGCAACACTCCATGCGACTGACGGCGGGTAATCTGAGATTCTTGCCGTGGCACAGGGTGTTCCTTTATGTCCTTGAGTCCGCGCTGAGGGCGATTGACAGCTCGGTGGTTGTTCCCTACTGGGATTGGACAGCAGTCCGAGCTATTCCAGCCTGGGTGTCTACATTTACGCCCGATGTCCCCATCCCTGCGTATGTGAGCAGGATGCCGGGGCACGTGGTGCTGCGCACTCCGGTTGCTCAGCATGTGCGGATAGTATTGCGAAATCCTAAGGACCCCTCGGCCTTGCCTACCGCTGCCATGTTGAATGTAGTAATGTCGCAGAGTTCATTTCAGCCGTTTACGACTCCCACCGATCCCGATCCAACTAGCGGACAGTTTCCGCCTCCCTTCGGGCTCGAGGCCCTGCACAATATGGTCCACAATTGGGTGGGCTGCACGATGGCAGGCGTCGACTGTGGCGCGATGAGCATGGGGATGCCGATGCCCGGTGCTTTTGGCGAGTCGCCGGCGGATGTTCTGTTCTGGCTGCATCATGCCAACGTAGATCGCATCTGGGCACAGTGGCATGCGACGCATGACGATCCCAGCCAGTTCAACGCAGGAGATCCGAATGCTCAACTGGACCCCTGGTTCGACGCTGCTTCAGGGAAGTTTACGGATGCGAACACGCGCGATACGGCGTTACTGAACTACTCGTATTCCTGAATCCACGTCCGAGTCGCAAAAAGACTTGGCAGGAAGTATTTGCTTTGCGTTGGCCGGCTGCGAGACGATGCAGGCATTCTCCAGTGTGTCCATGTCTTCTGGGCGGCAACCAGCTTGTATACGCCTGTGGTGTTGGCCTAATTATGCAGTACTCGACTCTCCAAGTAGCGAAGGTGCGTTGCAATGCTGTTGTACGACACCCTCCATGTAACCCTGCCTCTTTCGGTG
>Ga0265338_10010320_pt1 | contig 10972 bp, 10 predicted proteins | sample 42126metaG_FD_193579 | JGI IMG/M metagenome (GOLD analysis project Ga0265338, IMG submission 193579) | Rhizosphere microbial communities from Carex aquatilis grown in University of Washington, Seatle, WA, United States - 4-21-26 metaG | ecosystem: Host-associated > Plants > Roots > Rhizosphere... | reverse complement strand
GTTTTTCATCGACAAGGTGACGCCGGCGGTGACGTGGCGTTTGAGCTTGGCCATCGAGATCATCACGTCGGTGTCGCCGTAGGCGCGGTTGAACTGAAACGCCGAGAACATGCACCCGCCGCCGGGGACGGTGAGGCGGACGTAGGATTTGCTTTTGCCGAGGTTTCGGGTGTTTTCGCAGTCGACGTTGCCAAGGGCGTTGAGCGCGCGGACGTCCCAACCGGCTTCGATCAGCGTGTCTTCAAGGACAGCGGTGCGCGGGGTGGATTCGACAAGGCGGACGCGTTTGGCGCCGGCGTCAAAAAGAAGCGCGAGGAGGGCCATGACAGTGGCGCCGTGGGTCATGAACGTTTCGCCAACGGGGCGGCCCAGGAATGGAGAGAAATCGGCGCCGGTCAAATTGAGTTTGACAGTGACGGTCTTGCCGCGAACGAGGGGGGCGACTCCGCCAAGGACGTCGAAGCAGCGGGCCATCGCAGCGCGCGTTTCCGGGCCATACGAGACGCATTTGGCGATGGCGACTTTTGCGTTCGGCGCGGCTGGCGCGTCGGCAAGGGCGCTTGCCAGGGGCGGAAGAAACGGAAGGCCGACCGCCAGCGCGGCGCCGCGGCGAAGGAATTCACGGCGATTGCAATGAGACGATTGGCCCGGATTTGGCACAACCGAATTGTCGCACAAACGGCGGAGGCGGCAAGGAATTCCGAGCGCAGAAGACCCTGCGGCAAATGCGATAAGAAGGATCAACGCATCCAAAGCGGAAGCAAGCTTCCGCACTCCAAACTGAGGTTCGATTATTGCGCGGGTTGGGCGAGGCAATAAAGATTGGAGCGGGTGCGAAGGAACAGCTCGTTGCCGGCGATGGCGAGCGAGGAGTCGGTGTGGTCGTCGGCGACTTTATTGACAGCGAGGATTTCGGGCTTGGGCCCATTCTTGAGGACGACGCAGGCGCCGTCGCGTCCCAGGATGTAGACGCGATCCTTAGCCGCGACGGGGGAAGCGTAAACGCCGTGCAGGGCTTCGAGGCGCTCGGCTCGAAGACGGGTTCGCCACTTTTGGCGTTGAAGCAGGAGAGGATGGGATCGTTGCCCTTGATGACGTAGAGGAAGTCGCCGGCAAGGAGGGGCGACGGGACGTAAGGCGTGTTTTTGGCATGGCTCCAGAGGATGGCGTCGGAGCCGGTGAGGTCGCCGGAACGTCCGAGCCTGACGGCCTGAAGGGCGGCGCCGCGGAAGCCGCTTGTCACGTATACAACGTCGGAAGCGGCGACGGGGCTGGGGATCGCGTTCATGGTCTGGCCCGTGCAGGACCAGAGCTCCTTGCCGGTGGCCAGGTCATAGCTGCGGACGGCTTTTGTGGCGTTGACGACGACTTGTTTTTGCCCCTGAAAACCGACGACCAGCGGGGTCGACCAGCCGGTGGCTTCGTCGCGAGGCGTGCGCCAGAGTTCCTTGCCGGTTTCCTTGTCGAGGGCGACGATGAAATCGCGCTCGGTTTCGTCGTCCCAGCACACAACGATGGTGTTGCCGGAAAGCGCCGGAGAGGCGCCTTCGCCGAAGCCCATGCGGGTTTTCATTTTGCCGAAGTCGGCATGCCATTTGAGGCCGCCGTCGAGGTCGTAGCAATAAAGGCCGCGCGAACCGAAGAAGGCGAGCACGACGGAGCCGTCGGTGATGGGCGAAGCGGAGGCGAAGGTGTTGTTTTCCTGGCGGCCTTCGTGCGGCGTTTCTTGGCGGGCGACCTTTTGCCAGAGGACATGGCCGTTGGCGCGGTCGAGGCAAAGAACGGTGAATTGGTAGGGCTGCGCGGGCGCTTCGAGGGTGGGCGCCGAGGGGTTGGGCTTGCCGGTGGCGACGGCTGTCAAGAGAAACACGCGGCCGCCCCAAATCACCGGCGTCGCGTCGCCTTCGCCGGGAATGGGCGATTTCCACTTGACGTTTTGGGTTTCGCTCCAGGTTTGCGGCGGATCGGCGAGCGGGGCGGCGCCGGTGCATAAAGGGCCGCGCCACTGCGGCCAAAAGGCGTCGGCGGGGGCGGCGGTCGCGGCGAAACAAGTTATCAATAGCGCGATGACGGCGGCTGCGCTGAGCTGGGCGCGGCGGTTTTTGGCGGATTGCATCGCGCGAATATGGCTTTTGAGGGAGCGGCTGTCCAATAAACATTGCCTTGCGCAATGCGGGGCGTTATCAAATCGCCCCGTGTACGCGAGAAACGTCAAGCCGGCTCTGTTCATTTTGTTCCTTCTCAACTTTGCGTCCCTTGCGGCGCCGTTCGGCGTCCCCGGCGATGATCCGTCGCCGCCGCGGCAATATGCGCCGGACAGGAATTACCAGGTGCGGCATCTGGCGCTGGACGTAACGCCGGATTTTCGGCGCCGGACGGTTTCCGGGACGGCGACGATTACGTTTGCGCCGATCGCCAAGCCGCTGACGGAGATGCGCCTCAACGCGGTGGATTTGCAGATTGAGTCGATTGATTCGCCCGAGGCCATCCAGGCTTACACGACGACGACGGACGAGTTGGTCATCACGTTTGCGTCGGCGATTCCGGCGGACAAGGAGACGCGGGTCGCGATCAAGTATAGCGCGGAGCCGCGCCAGGGGATGTATTTCCGGACGCCGGAGCTGGGCTACAAGGCGGAGGACGAACATTTGTTCACGCAGGGCGAATCGACTGAGGCGCGCCATTGGTATCCGTGTTTTGACGCGCCGAACGAGAAGTTCACCTCGGAGGTGACCTGCCACGCGCCGGCGGACATGCTGGTGTTGTCAAATGGACGGCAAACGTCGTCGGAAAAGGACGCCAACGGGCTGGTGGCCGTGCATTGGGCGCAGGAAAAGCCGCTGGCGAATTATTTATTGACGCTGGTGGCCGGGCATTTCAACAAATGGGAGGACCACCTGGGCGACGTGCCGCTGCCGGTTTACACCGCGCCGTCGGACCCCGGCGACGTCGCGCTGACGTTCCGGGACACGCGCGATATCATGGAGTTTTTCAACGGGGAGATCGGCGTGATGTATCCGTGGGTGAAATACGGCCAGGTCTGCGTGCAGGATTTCGTGGCGGGCGGCATGGAGAACATCAGCCAGACGACGTTGACGGACCGGACGCTGCATCGGGCGGAGACGGAGAATTTGCGTGACAGCGACAGCCTGATCGCCCACGAAATGGCGCACCAGTGGTTTGGGGACCTGGTGACGTGCAAGGATTGGAGCCAGATCTGGCTCAACGAAGGGTTCGCGACCTTCTACGAGCAGCTTTACGAGGAGCACCGGCATGGAGCGGACGAGGCCCTGTATGGCGCGTACGGCTCGGCGCGCGGGATCCTGGAGCATGCGACGGACAACCGGCCGATTGTCAATAGAAAGTTCGCGAACCCGGACGAGATGTTCGATTACCTGGCCTATCCGAAGGGGGCGTTTGTGCTGCGGATGCTCCGCGCGGAACTGGGCGCGCCGCTTTACCGGCAGTGCATCAAAACCTACCTGGAGCGGCATCAGTTCGGCAACGCGACGACGGAGGACCTGGCTTCGGTGGTCGAGGAATTGTCAGGGCGCTCCTTTGACAAGTTTTTCGACCAATGGGTGTATCACGGCCACTTTCCCGAGCTGGACGTGAATTATTCCTGGGACGAGCAGACGAAGCTGGCGCATATCTCGGTGCGTCAGACGCAAAAGGCGAGCGATGAAGTGTTGCTGTTTGAGTTTCCGTTCACGGTGGCGTTTCACGGAAAATCGGGCGCGGCGGAGAAGACGGTGAGGGTGAAGGACCGCCAGGCGGATTACTATTTTGCGCTGGAGGGGGCGCCGGAGAGCGTGACCATTGACCCGCACATGGCGCTGCTGGCGAAGATTGATTTTTCGGATCTGACGCCGTCGATGGCGTTCGCGGCGCTGAAGGATTCGAGCGATGTGGTGGGGCGGTTGCGGGCTGTGAACAGGTTGCGCGACGCGCGCGACCGCATGAGCGTGGAAAAGTTGAAAAATGCGGTGCAGCGCGATCCGTTCTACGGCGTGCGGATCGAGGCGGCGTCCGCATTGGCGGCGATTCACAGCGACGAGAGCCTTGCCGCGCTGATGGATTCGCGGGAGCAAACGGATGCGCGCGTCCGCCAGGCAGTGATGCAGCGCATTGGCGGGTTTTACAATCCGCGCGCGTTTGAGGCCGAGAAAAAAGCGCTCGAAGGCGAGAAGAACCCGGACATTGCGGCGGCGGAGATTCGCGCGCTGGGCAATTCGGACCTGACGACCGTGCGCGACACCCTGTTGACGAACCTCCAGTCGGAAACGTATCACAACACGCTGGCCAGCGCGGCGATTGGGGCGATGCGTTCGCAGCACGACGAATTCTATTTGACTCCGTTGATCGAAAACCTCCGGCACCGCGCCGCCGATTTCAACGGGCGCGAATTTGCCGCCGGCTTGGACGCCGTGGCGGTGTTGGCGCACGACAAGGAGGACAAGGACGCCGCGCGCGAGTTTCTGGCCGGCTTCGTGAACGATCATCGGCAGACAGTGCAGTCGGCGGCGCTGCGGGCGCTGGGGACTCTGGAGGATCCGCGCGCGCTGCCCATTTTGCAGACGTTTGCCGACGCTAGCAAGGAGAGCGCGGCGCATCGCGCGGCAGAACAGGCGATGGAGTCGATTCGCACCCCGCGCAAACCTGCGGACAATCTCAAGGACCTTCGCGACACGGTTGCCGAGCTTCAAAAGGCGAACCGGAAATTGCAGGCGGAAGTCGACACGCTTAAGAAGGAGTTCGAGGCGGAAAAGAGCGCTCCGGCGTCCAAGAAGAAAAAGCGTTGAGAGGAAAGTTCGCCTTGCTTTTGGCGGGGTTCGCGTGCAATTTGCGCCGCGCACGTGGCAAAAGAAGAGCCAATTGAACTAACGGGCACTGTGACGCAGGTCCTTCCGGGGACGATGTTTCGCGTCGCCTTGCCGAATGGACACGAAGTCCTCGCCCATATTTCGGGCAAGATGCGCAAGAATTTCATCCGAATCAGCGTTGGCGACAAGGTGAACGTGGAGATGTCGCCCTACGATCTTGGCAAGGCCAGGATCACCTTCCGCCAGTAGCCCATGAACCTCCAATCGGCAGTCGTTTTGTTAATGGCGACAGCAGCCATGGCCCGCGGCGAAAGCGTCGGGCAGTTTTCCGAGCAACGCGACATCGGCGCCGTCAGCCATCCGGGTTCCGCGCAATTTGACAGCGCCAGCGGCGCCTACACGGTGACGGGCGGCGGCGCGAACATGTGGTTCACCAACGACGCGTTTCATTTTGTTTACAAGAAGATGTCCGGCGAAGTGCGATTCAGCGCCGACGCGCGCTTCCTGGGTGAAGGGGGAAACGCGCATAAAAAGGCGTGCCTTATCCTGCGGCAGTCGCTCGACCCGGATTCGGCATACGTGGACATAGCGCTGCACGGGAACGGGCTGACGGCCGTTCAATCGCGCGAGAAGACCGGAGGCAACACGAGCGAGGTCGTGGTGACCGAATCAGGGCCGTCAAAGTTGCAGATCGAAAAACGCGGACGATTCGCGGTGGCTTCTTTCGGCAAGGGCGGCGGAACGAATTTGGCGCCGGCTGGGGGCGAACTGCCGATTGACCTCCAGGATCCCTATTACATCGGAATTGGCGTTTGCGCGCACGAGGACAGCGTCGCCGAGAAGGCCGAGTTCACGAACGTGAAGATCGAATCGCTGGCGGCGTGGTCCATTCCTCCGAAGCCGGGCCTGTGCTCGCTGGAGGTTGTGCCGCTTGCGGGCGACCGGCGCGCAGTCTGCGTCGAAGCGCATGATATTCGTCCGGTGGCGTGGTCGGCAGACGGGAAGACGCTGGTTTTCCAGTCGGGCGGCGCGACGTATTCAGTTGACATTACAAACGGCGCTCCGCCGGTGGCCGTGAAGTCCGGACCGCTGCCAGAGGTGCAGCGGATTGCGACATGGCCCTCGCCGGACGGCAAATGGATCGCGCAGTATTTCACGCCGTCGATCGACGAGAATGAAATGGTTTTGGCCGTGCGCGCCCCAGACGCCGAACCGCCGGGGCGCATCCTGGCGAAGTTCTTCTGGGGACGCATCGATTGGGTGCCGATGACCGTGTGGTCGCCGGACAGCAAACGGATCGCATTCACGAGCAATCGCCCCGAGTTTCGCCAATAGGCGCGGGGAGTGATTGAAAGGGCCCGTCAAACCGGGGACGGCTCGGCAGGAGCCTCGCCCTTACCGCGATAACTGATTGGAACATAATGGTTTGGGTATAGCGACACTCTCACGGAGCCGTGGCGTTGAGAAGGGTGATTCATTGGCGGTTTTAATCGCGCCAATAGGCGCGAAGCGGCTTGATGGAGAGGCGGCGCCCGCCTATTATTATTCTTGATGGACGCGAAGGAACAACTTGACTCCGAAGGCCGCGTCGCCCTGGCGCGCTGGGCGTTTAAAGAGTATTTCGCTCGTTGCTTTTGGTCGTGGGACGAACACGCGGAAATCGACGAAGAAACCATTCCATTGATCGTCAAAGGGCTTCGTCATTACGGCGGCCATAAAGGCTATGAAATCGCAGCCCGGTTATTCCAATAGCCGATTTCGAGCGGGAAGTCCTTCGCGTGATCGCCGGAAACAGGAATCCGGACAGTTACGTCGGCGGCGCCACGGTGTTGCACACGGCTGCTGATTCGCCGCGGGCGTCACGCGACGTGGATCTATTCCATGACACAACGGAAAGCCTCGCCGCGTCGGTCGAAAAGGACCGCGCCTCCCTGTGCACCGCCGGCTTCGCGGTGGATTTGGAGCAGTCGCAAGGGACCTTTCAACGCGCGGAAGTTCGACGAGGAAACGGGCGCACCAAGCTGGAATGGGTGTTTGACAGCGCGTTTCGGTTCTTTCCGGTTGAAGCGGACGCGGCTATGGGATGGCGCCTGAATTTTTGGGACGCCGCGACGAACAAGATTCTGGCGTTGTTTGGCAGGCACGAATTCCGGGATTATGTGGACGCCCTGTATCTGCACGAGAAACGGCTGTGCCTGGGGGCGCTGATCTGGGCGTCGGCGGGGAAAGATCCCGGGCTGACGCCGGAACTGATACTTGACTGGATTCGGCGCAACGGTTTTTACACGGCAGCGGAGATCAAAACGGTGGACGTCTTAGTCGATTTGGATCTCGTGCAAATGAAACGAACCTGGCTTCAGGCCCTGGCCGAAGCCGAAAGCCTGATTGCTCAATTGCCGCTCCCGGACATGGGATGCTTGTATCTCGATCAAAGCGGAGCGCCCGTTTGCCCGCAACCGAAGTTGGCGAGTTTTGTAGGATTGACTCGCCACTTCGGCAGCGTGAAAGGCGCGTGGCCGCGCGTGGTTGGAACGTAGCCTGACTCACTCCCAATGGCCGCGATGGTAGTGGTGGCCTTCGTAACGGCCGTCCTGCCAGTGGGCTCCCGCATGGGGCGGATGTTCCCAATGACCGCGCTCCCATTCCCATCGATCGCGGCCCCAGGCCCAGTTGCCGCCGATCCACACAAAATCCGGTCCCGGCGCGGCCCCCACAACGTTGTCGTCCAGCGGAGCGGGCGGCGGCGCGGCGACGTAAGCATCTGTTTCGGCCGGTTCTGTGGTGATGACGGCGGCGCCTGCCGGTTCATGCACGCGCACTTCGCAACCGGCGGCGACAAGGCCGCAGCCGACAGCGAGCGCCGTTAATTTGGCAATTTTAAGTTTGTTCATGACTCCCCCTTTTTCATAAGCTCCCGTTGGCGGGCGCGTGAGTCAAGCAGCCGCGGCAAAATCAGGCGCTGGCTCATGGCCCAATCAGCGCAATGCTCGATCCACAACGAACCATCGCGGAGCTGAAGGAATTGCGGCGCCTGACCGGCGACGACAATGGCGCCCAGCGTGTAGCTTTTACCCCGACGTGGCGAAAGGCGCGACAGTGGATGCGCGAGAAGTTGGCGGAGCTTCCGGTGGAAGCGCATTGCGACGCGGCGGGCAACGCATGGGCGACGCTGCATGGCAAATCGAAACGGGCGTTGCTGCTGGGCGGGCACATCGATTCGGTGCCGAACGGCGGATGGCTGGACGGATGCCTGAACGTGCTGGCGGGCCTGGAAGTCCTGCGGCGGGTGATCGCCCAGTATGGGGGCAGCGCGCCTGTGACGGTCCGTTTGGTTGACTGGGCGGACGAGGAAGGCGCGCGATTTGGCAAGAGCCTGTTTGGGTCGTCGGCCTGCGCCGGGACGCTGAACATGGAGGAAGCGCGCGCGTTGAAGGACAAGGACGGAGTGGCGCTGCCGTCGGCGCTGGCGGAGAACGGGATTGATTTTGAGCGGGTCAAGGACAGCGGCGTGGAGTTGAAGGACGCGGCGGCTTACCTGGAGCTGCACATCGAGCAGGGCCCGGTTTTGCTTGACATGAATTTGCCGCTCGGCGCGGTCCTTGGAACCTTTGGAGTGGAGCGGCACGCGATCACGTTTCACGGGCAGGCGGCGCATTCGGGCAGCACGCCGATGAACCGGCGCAAGGACGCTTTTCTGGCCGCCGGCAAAATGGCGCAGGAGATTTATCCGATTGCGGAGCGGCACGGGGGCGTTTGCACGATTGGGTCGTGCGCGACCAAACCGGGGATCGTGACCAGCGTCGTTGAGGATTGCCGCATCACGCTGGACCAGCGGCATCTGGACGCGCCGGCGCTGGCGCGCATGCTGGCGGAGGCGCGGACGGCAGGCGACCGTTTCGCAAAGGAAGGCAACGTCGGCGTCGCGTGGGAAAGGCTCTGGCAAATCGAACCCATTTTGTTCCATCCGCAACTGATTGAATTATGCGCCGAGTCGATCACGGAGACGTGCGGCAAATGCCATCGGATGCCCTCGGGGCCGTTGCATGACGCGGCGGAAGTGTCGCGCGCGGGCGTGCCGACGGTGATGATGTTTGTGCAAAGCCTGCACGGCATCAGCCACAACAAAATCGAAGACACGCGGGAAGATCACCTGGAATTGTGCGTCCGCGCCTTCGACGCGCTCGCTGAAAAGGCGATCCGCTGGGCGAGCGGTTAGCGTCGTTTGGACTCGGTGCGGGTCGGCGTCGTTGAGGAATTGGACGCGAACCCTCTCATTTTTGAAAGGTCTCTTGGTCCTTTGACGCTCCCAGCCATGCGCATGAATGTCCGGTGAGGTTTCTTTATGATTCGCAACGATCGTTTCATCTTCCGCAAGTTCTTAAATCTCTCGCGACAGGCCGAGCTTGTCAGAAATTCGAGGATTTGCGCAAGATGAACGCGCATGGATCCATATTTACAGGCGGCGATTAATGAGGCGAAGGCGGGGCTGGCCGAAGGCGGCATCCCGATTGGCTCTGTCCTTGTGCTTGACGGCAAGATCATCGGGCGCGGGCATAACCAGCGCGTGCAGAAGGGAAGCGTGATCCATCACGGGGAGATGAACTGCCTGGAAAACGCGGGACGCCAAACGGCGCCGGTTTACAGCCGTTGTGTGATTTACACGACTTTGTCGCCCTGCCCGATGTGCAGCGGCGCGATTTTACTTTACAAGATACCGCGCGTGGTCGTGGGGGAGAACGCGACGTTCCTGGGCGCTGAGGAACATCTGCGCGCCAATGGCGTGGTTGTGGAGGTTTTGCAGAATCCGGAGTGCATTCAACTGATGCGCGATTTCATCGCGGCGAACCCGCGTCTCTGGAACGAGGACATCGGCGTCTAGTGTGGTGTTAGCGAAGTGATTTGCATAAATCCGTCGGCGAGACGCCGACGAGTGCGGGCGAGACGCCCGCGCTCCCCGGACCGGGGAATTCTGAAACGGAATTCGCTATTAGATATTCTGCGCGACGGCCATCAGGTAGCGATATTCCAGGAGAATGGTCTTGAGCGCGTGCGCAAGGGCTTCGACCTGCAGGTAAAGCGGCGCGCGTTGCGGCGTTTCGAGCGTCAACTCAAAGGGCGGCCGCGGCAGGCCGGGCACCGAGCGCAAAACGCCGTCGAAAGCGCGGAAAATCATTCCGTTGTTGGCGGGAAATCCGTCAATAACAGGACGCCGGTCGCGCGGCAGGAATTTCTGCGCGGCGCGCAACGCGGGCTCGAGCAGGTTCTCCGATAGCACGGCGCCGTTGACGTATCCGTAGACGCCGCGGCTTGTGTTGTCGGAGTGCAGGGTGATGATCCCGTCGAAAGCATGGAGGTAGATTTCCGATTCGAGGAAGCGCACTTCGGGTTCGCTGGATTGGCGCCAGAATTCCCGGTTCAAGTCCTTGCCGGAGCGTGAATGGCGGGATCTGTCTTCAAAGCCGGTCGGATTGCAAACGGGGTAAAGGAACAATGCGTAGCCCGTGGCAATTTCGAGATCCTGTTCGAGCATGGTGAGAAACCGCCCGAGCGCGAGGGCGCCTTCAGGCTCGTCGCCGTGAATGGTGGCGAAAATGCCCAGGCGGATCATGTCTGCGCCGCCGCGTTCGCCCAAATATAAATAGCGCGGGAGTTGCGGCTCGGGGGAAGAAGCCGTCTGGGCGCGGCCAAAAAGGTGATCGGAGCGTCCGATCCGCGACTCAAACGGACTGAGGATTTTCTTTAAAGGGCGGCTTCCGAGGGCCGCCGCCTTTGCCGTCGTATCGATCTGAGGATTGTCAATAATCGCATTCATATCTTCGCTACGAGCAACAATATCAATTAACTATATTATGTCAATAGAGATAATTATGTAATAGCGATATTAATACGCAACTGACTTACAATTAATTAGTTGCGAATTTTTATTTTATAGGGGCCGTGATTCGCGCGCGGGCGTGCTTAATCTCCCAGGCTCGTGCCCACGAGGCGCGCGCTGTGGACCCACGGATGGTCCAGCGGAACGATTTTGCGTTTGCCGGCGACTTTTTCCAAGGGGACGGGCTCCGCGCCTTCGCCGCGGGCGGCGACCATCACGCCGGAGACGCCATCATGAATAAACTGGGCGCAGGCTGTGCCGAGGCGCGTCGCCA
>Ga0265338_10010319_pt1 | contig 10972 bp, 9 predicted proteins | sample 42126metaG_FD_193579 | JGI IMG/M metagenome (GOLD analysis project Ga0265338, IMG submission 193579) | Rhizosphere microbial communities from Carex aquatilis grown in University of Washington, Seatle, WA, United States - 4-21-26 metaG | ecosystem: Host-associated > Plants > Roots > Rhizosphere >... | reverse complement strand
TCACGGTGGGGACCGGCGGTCATCGCCGTCGCGGGGCTGGTGGCGGCCGTGCTCATGGTCCGGTTGCACCAGATCTGGCCGGTCATCCATGTCTGACCCCAGGACATCGCCTGAGCCCGCGGCGTCAACTGAGCCCGAGGTCCCGGCATCGCGGCCGGAATCCACCAGGACAGGCCCGGGCCGGGTGCTGGTCGCCGTATACGCCATCTTCGCGCTGTCCGCCACCGCACGGGCCGGGGTGCAGATCGCGACGAAGTTCAGCCACGCCCCGGTCGCCTACCTGCTGTCGGCCCTGGCCGCCGTGGTCTACATCATCGCCACGGTAACCCTCGCCAACGGAAGCCTGACGGCCCGCCGCATCGCCATCTTGTCCTGCTCGGTGGAACTCATCGGCGTGCTGGCGGTCGGCACCTGGAGCCTCGCCGACCCGGCCACCTTCCCCGATGCAACGGTATGGTCCGGCTTCGGAAGCGGTTACGGCTACGTCCCGCTCGTCCTTCCCGTTTTCGGCCTGCTCTGGCTGCGCTACTGGGCGGTGCGGTCCAGGGACGGGCGTACGACGGCCAACTCGTTACGCCGGCTTATCACTTCCCGTCGGCGGCGCCGGCGAGTGCCTCGCGGATCACGCCTACCGGGTCGCCCTGGTGGTAGACGCGCTCGCTGGGTTCGATGTTGTCGAGGAATTCCTGGTAGCGCACTGCGAACGCGAAATGCGCCAGCGGCCAGGCGATGCGCAGCGCGTCGGCGGGCCGCGACCGGGGGGCCGCGGCCGCCCAGGCCGCGATCCAGGCGTCCGCCGCTGTCCGGCGCAGGCCCGGTGGCAGGAAGTCGATCGCGCGGAGCCCGTCGAGCACGGGATTGCCCAGGTGCGCGTCGGCGAAGTCAAGGACGACCGCCACGCCGCCGTCGGAGCGCCAGTTGACCGGGTGGAAGTCGCCGTGCACCACGGTGTCAGGCAGGCCGCAGCCGGCCAGCATCTCCCATCTGTCCTGCAGGCTCCGCGCGGCGCGCAGTTCCGCCGGGGTCAGCGCGTCACCGACCGGGCCGTCGAGCAGGTCGCGGACGGCTGCCGCGAGGACCTCCGGGCGGCGGTCCGGCAGGCCGCCGGGCGGGCTGACGCGGGCCTGCGCGGCGACGAAACGACGCACCGTGTCTACGATGACCTGCGGGGACTGGTCCCGGCGTTCCGTGCCGGGAACGTCGGCGAGCAGCAGGCGGCCCGGCCCGCTGGCCAGCACGGACGGCACCAGGCCGGGGTCGACCTCGGCGAACGCGGCGATCGCGGCCGGCTCGGCGGCCGCGAAAGGCGGGATGGCCTTGAGCCAGACCGGGCCGCTGGCGGTCGGCAGGCGGAACAGGCACGACAGGTTCCACGTCTTGCGCTGCGCCGGCCGCCCGGTCAGGTCGACGTGCCCGGCCGCCCAGCCGAGCAGGTCGCGAAGACCCGCCGCCCGGGCCCAGGGCAGCCGCAGCGGGTGGTCGTCATCGGCGAAGTCGCACGGAGCCAGGTCCCCAGGCGGCGGGTCGAGCGCCTCGGCGTGATAGGTGACATGCCCGTCGCGCATCCCGTCCGAGCCCTCGACGGAAAGCAGCCGCAGCACCACGGCCGGCCCGCCGAGCACCTGCTCCAGGTGCGCTACGACCGGCTCGACCTCAGCCCACCAGCGGACGTCGACCGGGAACGGGCCGACCGCCCCGGCGCACGTGCCGTCATGGGTGACTACCGCGGTCACCGTTCGCCCCACCGCGCTCACCGCGGCTGACGGGCGGCGTCCGTGGTGCGCTTGAGTGCGCGCGCCGACACGGCGGTCAGCCAGCCGAAGCCGGTGATGATGCTGGCCCGCTGGAGCAGGCCGCCGTAGGGAGCCAGCCGGGCTGACTGGCTGAACCCCGCGCCCGCCAGCGCCATCGTGACCGGCATGGCCACCGCGGTGGCGGCGCAGCAGGCCGTGAAGCCGGACCGCTCGCCGGACCGCCAACTCCCCCAGCCGTAGCCGAGCGCCGCGGCGGGCAGGCCGAGGAACACGGGAACGGCGGCCAGGTTGTGCGCGATGCCGACGCAGCTGGGACTGGTCAGCACGTCCGGTGTCCCCGGCGGGTAGCCGCGGACCGGGTCGGTGGGGAACGCGGCCGCCGCGATCAGCCCGGCACCCGCCGCGGCGACCAGGGCCGGACCGGCACGGCCGCCTGGCGCGCGGTCTGCGGCCAGGCGCAGCCCCACGGCTCCGGCCAGGAAGGCAGAACCCGTGACAACGAAGTTCACCGCCTGGATCCGGCCGCGCGGCCCGAGCGCCAGCGAGCTAACCGGGTGGCGCAGCGGCCGGTAATCCTCCCGCATGGCCCCCTCGGCGAGGAACACGGCGGTAAAAGCCGGCCCGGCCCAGATGCCGCAGCGAAGCAGCCCGCGCATCCATCTCGTCCGTTGTTCCGTACGCATGGCAGAAGGCACAACTCGAAGGGTAGCGGCCAGCGGGGCGGCGAAGTTAACCGATTATGGCGGCGGCGCCAACGCCGCGCGCCGGGTTGCGGCCGGTGAGGGACGACGATGAGCGGAACGTGACGCTTGGTCGGGCCCGCCGGGTACTGCCCGCTGTGGCTTGCCGACCGTCCAGGGAGGAGGAGCCCGTGGCGCCCATCGTGGCTGAGGTGAACGTCTCCCGGCCGCCCGGGGAGGTGTTCGCTTACGCGACCGATCCCTCCCGGTTCATCGAGTGGCAGTCCGGCGTGGTGAGCGGGCACATCGAGGGAGACGGACCCACCCACGTGGGGTACAGGTGCGTGATGACGGCTCGACCTTCGCGGGCACGGGCCCGGCGCGATCCTACTGCCGCTGGTCATCCGGCAGGCCCCCAAGGAGGTGCCGCGCAGCTGCCAGAACCTCAAGCGGCGGCTGGAGAGCGGCGGGAACCCGGCCACCTAACCGCCGGCCACGGCGACCGAGACATTTGTCGCGGTCAAGACTGACCGCATGCCGCATGCGGCCGGGTGCGCCTTCCGGGTGTACTGACGCGATGGGGTCAATGAGTCTCGAGGCCGCGATCGCACGCGCGGGGTCACCGGTGGAGATGATGCGCCAGTCGGCCGTCCGCCCGCACGCCTTCCCCGTCGCACCCGAGTTCACCAACTGGCGGACGGAGCAGTTCGCCTGGCGGACCTCGTGCGCGCTGTTCGACCAGTCGCACCACATGACCGATCTCTTCCTCGGCGGTCCGGACGCGCTGCGGCTGCTGAGCACTCTCGCCGTTAACACGTTCGCCAACTTCACGCCGGGGAAGGCCAAGCAGTACGTCGCGGTCAACGCCGACGGCTTCTTCATCGGCGACGCCATCCTCTTCCACCTCGAGGAGGGCCTGTTCGATGTGGTGGGCCACCCGACGGTGATCAACTGGCTGCAGTTCAACGCGCAGGCCGGCGACTACAAGGTCACCGTGGAGCGGGACGACAACTCGGTCGACCGCGCGGCGGGCACACCGCCCCGGCTGTACCGCTACGAGCTGCAAGGGCCGACCGCGTCGCCCATCCTGGCGAAGCTGACCGGCGGACCGCTGCCCGACGTGAAGTTCTTCCACATGACGGAGTTCCGCGTCGCCGGGCACCGGGTGAGGGCGCTGCGGCACGGCATGGCGGGGCAGCCAGGCTTCGAGCTGTTCGGCCCGTGGGCGCAGGGAGAGGCGGTGCTCGGCGCGATCCTGGCCGCCGGCGAGGAGTTCGAGCTCCAGCGGGCGGGCGCCAAAGCCTACTCCACGTCGAACCTCGAGTCGGGTTGGATCCCGACGGCGGTGCCTGCCATCTTCGGCCCCGAGCTGCGGAGCTACCGGGAGTGGCTGGACGCGTCCGCGCTCGGCTCGCTCGGCGGCAGCATGGACTCTGGCGACATCACCGACTACTACGTCACGCCGTACGACATCGGCTACGGCCGCACGGTGAGGTTTGACCATGACTTCCTCGGCCGCGAGGCGCTGGAACGCGTCGTGGCCGGGGATCAAGACAAGCACGGCACTGGCAAGCACAGGACCAAGGTGACGCTGGTATGGAACCCCGACGACCTCGCGCTCGCCGTCCGGTCGCTGTGCGAGCCGGGTACCCCGGCCAAGTACATCGAGCTGCCCAAGGCCAGGTACGCGTTCTTCCAGGTGGACAAGGTACTGCAGAACGGCGCCGCCGTCGGCATGTCGCTTGACCTGGGGTACCTCGCCAACGAGCACGCGTTCGTCTCGCTCGCGACGGTCGATGCCGCAGCCGCCGCGCCAGGCACGGAGGTCACCGTGCTGTGGGGCGAGCAGCCGAACTCAGCGAAGCCGGCCGTGGAACGGCACCGGCAGGTCGGCATCCGGGCGACGGTAGCGCCGGCGCCGTACGTGCGGGAGGTCAGGGACTCGTACCGGACGAGCTAGACGGACGCGCTAGAGCCGGGAATCCCGTCGGGCGGCACCAGGCCCTCGCGCACCGCGACAAGCGCCGCCTGGGTGCGGGAGGTCAGCTGGAGCTTGCGCAGGACGTTGCTGACGTGCGTGCGGGCCGTGCGCTCGCTGATCACCAGCTCCTCCGCGATCTCCCGGTTGGACCGGCCGCGCGCGACCTGGGCTAGCACCGCACGCTCCCGTTCGGTCAGTGCGTTCAGACCGCTGCGCGGCGCGCTGATCTCCCTGGTCAGCCGGCGGGCGATGGCCGGGTCGAGGTAGGTGCCGTCGCGGGCGGCCGCGTGGATGGCGCTAGCCACCTCGGCGGGCCCGGCGTCCTTGAGCAGGTAGCCGACGGCGCCGCCGGCCAGCGCGGCGTGCACCCGCTCCATCTCGCCGAAGCTGGTCAAGATGACCACTTGGACCGCCGGGTACCTGCTGGTGATCAGCGCGGCCGCCTGCACGCCGTCCATCCGCGGCATCACCAGGTCAAGCAGCACGACGTCGGGCAGGCCGCCGTGGGCCGCCAGCTTGCCGAGCTGCTCGACCGCGTCCTGGCCGTCGGCCGCCTCGGCCGCGACCGCCATGTCCTCAAGCGCCTCCAGGTAGGCGCGGACACCGCGGCGCACCACGGCGTGGTCGTCGACGATCATCACCCGGACCGGCCGGGGCGCCTCCCCGGTCACCGCGCGACCTCGGGCACCAGGAGGCTCTCCCCGGATAGCGGCACGGTGACCCGCACCCGGGTACCGCCGCCGTTACCCCGCCCGACCTGCACCGTGCCGCCCCACCGCTCGGCGCGTTCCCGCATCGTGGTCAGCCCGTACCCGCCCGCCGCGCCGCGCTGCCCGCCGGGGGCCGCGGTCGCGGGCATGCCCCGGCCGTCGTCGGTGACGGTCACCTTCAGGTGCTGGGAGATCAGCTCAAGCCGGATAATCACCTTGCCCGCGCCGGCGTGCCTGACCACGTTATGTATCGCCTCGGCGATGATCCGGTAGACGTCCTCGGTCAGTTCCTCCCCGACCTGCCCGAGCTCGCGGCTAGCGAAGACTTCGACGTTGAGCCCTGTCCTGTTCGCGGTGCTCTCCGCGAGCGCACGGACCGCTCCCTCGAGGCCGCCGAGCACGGCCGACGAGGACGGGTGCAGCTCGTGGACCATCGCCCGGAGGTCGGCGAGCACGGTGCGGGACGCCGCGCCGACCTCGCTGGCGATGCGCAGCACCGCCTCGGCGGGCACGGCATCGCCGCGCTGCGCGGCGACCTCAAGCGACTTGGCCTGCATGCCGATGGAGAAAACCTGCTGCACGATCGAGTCGTGCAGGTCACGGGCGAGCCGCTGGCGTTCCTCGCGGCGCGCCACGTCCCGCTCGTCGCGCAGCAGCGTCGCGTAGTCGATGGCGATCGCCGCCTGGTCGGCCATGGCGACGAGGAACTCCACCCGCTGCGGCGTCATCTCTTGGCTGGGCGCGAAGAAGGCGTTGAGCACGCCGACGGGCTTGCCGCGCGCGATCAGCGGGATGCTCGCGAAGGAGTCCCAGTCCCGCTCGCTCAGGTAATCGCGCAGCGGCGCCCAGGCCGGGTCACCGGCGATGACGGCCCAGCGGCCCGCGACGAGCACCGGCTCCGCCTGCCGGAAGGCGTCGAGCATGCGCAACGCGGCACCGCGCCGCCGGCACTCCATCAGCCGGTCGAAGAAGTCGGGCCAGTGCGCGAAGCCCGCCGAGCCCATGATGCGCAGCTGCCGCCCCGCGGCGTCCGGGGTCACGATCTGCACCGCCGCCAGCGCGTCGGCGCGCAGCACCTCCGTCGCGAGCGCGTCCAGGATCGCGGTGAGTGAGCGCTGCGACGCCAGGTTCGCGACATCAGCCATGTCCCGGAGGCTACCTGACAACGATTTCGGCTCGGCCCTGGCGGCGGCCGACGGCACTTCGTCCCAGGAATCACCCGCGCCGACGTTCGGCGCGCACGCCGGCCGCCTCGCAGACGGCGAGGAGGGCGGATCGACCGGATCGTGCTCTACATCTACGACCTGGACCGTCACGCTCGACGCCGAGGTGCTGCGCCAGGTGCTCGACGCACCGGCGAATCCCGCTGCGGGCGTGCCCGGTGGCCTGGCCACGCCCGCGTGTTAGCGTCGGGCATGATCACCGCCGCGGACGTGCGTGAGTGGGCCATGTCGCTGCCGCGCACTTCGGAACATTTGATCCGGGACTACGTCAAGTTCCGGGTCGGCAAGATCGTCTATGCGTCGGTCTCGCCGGACGAGACGATGATCGGCTTCGCCTTCCCCAGGGAGGAGCGAGCCGCGATGATCGCCAGCCGGCCGGACGTGTTCGTCCTGCCGCGGCTGTCGGACCAGCGCTTCCAGTGGATCAACGCGCGGATGGCCGCGCTCGGCCAGGACGAGATGGCTGAGCTTATCGTCGACGCCTGGCGGATGGTGGTGCCCAAGAGGGTCGCGGCGGCGCACCTCGCGCGCGATGCGATGGGCTAGCCGCCCACGCCGGACGGCTCGGGCGCCGTCACGGGCGCGGCCTCCTGCCGCCGGACCGCCGCCCGGCCGAGGACCAGCCAGCCGACGAACGCGATCACCAGCGCGGCGATCACCCCGAGGTTGGCGTACTCCCAGGCGCCGGTCTTGCCGCCGAGCCCGAACGGGCCGAGCAGGAACCCCTGCCAGGACAGCCAGCCGGCGTAGGTGTTGACGACAAGACCGAAGCCGACGACGCTGCCGAGCACCATCAGGGTAACGGGCACGAAGCGGATGATCCCGTACCGGCCGCGCGCGGAGAACAGGTCGGCCTCGGCATACGCGGTGCGGCGCAGCGCGATGTCGGCGAGCATCACGCCGCACCAGGCCGCGATCGGCACGCCGAGCGTAATCAGGAACCCCTCGAACGGCCCGATGAAGTTGGTCGAGAAGAACACCACGTAGATCGTGCCGGCGATCATCAGCGCGCCGTCGAGCAGGGCGGCGGACCAGCGCGGCACCCGGAGCCCGGCGGCGAGCAGCGTCAGGCCCGAGGAGTAGATGTCGAGCACGGCGCCGCCGACCAGGCCGAGCACCGCGACGATCACGAACGGCACCAGGTACCAGGTCGGCAGGATGGTGGCCAGCGCGCCGATCGGGTCGGTGTTGATCGCGGTGGACAGCGACTTAGACGACCCGGCGAGCAGCAGCCCGAAGCCGAGCAGGAAAACCGGCGCGACCGACGCGCCGAACGTCGTCCACCACACCACGCCAGCGCCCGACGCGCGCCGCGGCAGGTAGCGCGAGTAGTCGGCGCCGGTGTTCACCCAGCCGAGGCCGAACCCGGTGATCACCAGCACGGTCGCGCCGAGGAACGCCTGGGCGGAACCCGAGGGCAGCCCGGAGACGGTATGCCAGTGGATCTTGTCGGCGACGAGAATGAAGTAGACGACGGTCAAGATCCCGGTCACCACGGTGATGATGGCCTGCAGCCGCATGATCGTGTCGAAGCCAAGCGCCGCGCTCCCCACGATCAGCACGGTGATGACGATGAAGGCGATCACCTTGGTGACGTCACCCGAGCTCCAGCCGAGCTGGTGGAACACCGTCGCCGTGGCGAGGGTCGCCAGCACGGTGAGCACGATTTCCCAGCCGACGTTCAGTATCCAGGACACCAGGGCGGGCAGCTTGTTGCCCTGCAGCCCGAACGCGGCGCGCGACAGCACCAGCGTGGGCGCGGACCCGCGCTTCCCGGCCACCGCGATGAACCCGACGAGCAGGAAGCTCACCACGATCCCGATCAGCCCGGCCGCGCAGGCCTGCCAGAACGAGATGCCGAAGCCGAGCACGTAGGCTCCGTAGCTGAGGCCGAGCACCGAGATGTTGGCGGCGAACCACGGCCAGAACAGGCTCCGTGGCGATCCCTTCCGCTCGTCCTCGCTGATGACGTTGATCCCGTTGGTCTCAAGGCCGAGCGGGCGCTGCTGCGCTGCGGTGGTCACCCGTTGCTCCCTTCCCTTCCGGCATAGGCTGGCCTTGTAACCTGGCCAGCCGGTTAGCCCGGCAACATACAGCCAACTGGGTCAACCGTGCACCAAGGGGATCTCTTCCACATGATCTCACCGCAGCAAGACCGGGCCAGGGGCGCCCTGTACGGCCTGGCGATCGGCGACGCGCTGGGCATGCCGACCCAGATGCTGTCCCGAGACCAGGTCATCGACCGCTGGGGGCCGTTGCTGACGGGATTCGAGTCTGCCCCGCCCGATCATCCCATCGCCGCGGGCCGGCCGGCCGGCGCCGTCACTGACGACACCGAGCAGGCGGTCCTGCTCGGCCGCCTGCTGCTATCCGGCCGGGTAGACCCCCGTGAACTTGCGGACGGCCTCATCGCCTGGGAACGCGACATGACCGCTCGCGGATCCCTGGACTTGCTCGGGCCGTCCACCCGCCGCGCGATCGACGCCGTGCTGGCGGGCACCCCTCCGGAGGAGGCCGGCCGCTCCGGCGACACCAACGGGGCGGCCATGCGCATCGCCCCGGTGGGGCTCACAGTGACCGTCGGCAACCTGACGGCCCTGGTTGACGCGGTGCAGCAGGCCAGCCTGATCACCCACAACACATCAGTGGCACTCGCCGGGGCCGCCGCCGTCGCCGCCGCGGTAAGCGCCGGCCTGAGCAGTACGGCCGCCGCCGGAACCGAGCGGCTAACGGAGGCGATCGACGCGGCGGTAGCGGCCGCCGCGCTGGGGTCCGAGCGCGGTCACTGGGTGGCAGGCGCGGATGTCGCGGCCCGGATCCGCTGGGCGACCGGCCTGGTCTCCGGACGGCCGGCCCCCGGGGTGAGCTACCCGTTCGCCGGCACCACCCCGGACTCCGGGCCGTCGGAGGCCGAGGCGGCCGAGATGATCTACTCGCTCGTCGGCACCAGCTTGGCCACCCAGGAGTCGGTGCCTGCCGCATTCGCCGTGCTCAGTGCCGTTCCCGAGGACCCGTGGGAGGCGTGCCTGCTCGCGGCGTCGCTCGGCGGTGACACGGACACGATCGCCGCGATGGCGGGCGCGATCGGCGGCGCCGTCCATGGCCTGTCCGCCTTCCCGCCGCACGCGGCCGAGGTCATCGACGCCCACGGCCTCGGGCTCAAGGAGCTAGCCGACTCACTTCTGGCCCGGCGACGGTAATGATGATCGCGAACGAGGGCGTGCGCCGCCCGCCCGGCCCGCGGCGGCTCGTCTTCGCGGGCGAGGCGATCGTCGACGTGGTGATGCGCGTCCCGGCGCTGCCGCGGCGCGGCGGCGATGTCCTGGCAACGTCCGCCGAGATCCTGGCCGGCGGCGGGTTCAACGTGATGGCCGCCGCGGCCCGCCAGGGCCTGCCGGCGCTTTACGCCGGCGGCCACGGCACCGGTCCGTGGGGCGAGGTGGTCCGCGCCGCCCTAGCGGCCGAGGGCATCGGCCTGCTCCGCCCGGCGGACCCGGACCGCGACACCGGCTTCGACGTCGCGCTCGTCGACGCCGATGCCGAGCGCACGTTCGTCACGCGGCTCGGCGCGGAAACGGTGCCCGGCCCTGGTGCGTGGGACGCGGTTCTTGTTGGGCCAGGCGACGCCGTCTACGTGTCCGGCTATGGCCTGGTCCCGCCGGAGTCCGGCCCGGCCCTTGGTGACTGGGCGGCGGCCCTGCCGCCCGGCGTGCTGCTGTTCTTTGACCCCGGCCCGCTGGTCGCGCAGATCCCGGCCGCGGTGCTGCACCCGGTCCTGTCCCGCTGCGACTGGCTGAGCTGTAATGGCTGGGAGGCTGGCCAGCTCATCGGCGGACTGCCCGCGGATACTGACCCGGCGGAGGCGGCGCGCCGCCTGCTCGCCCGCGGCTCCGCGGCGAACGTCATCGTCCGGGCCGGCGCGGCCGGCTGCTACGTCGCCGAGCTCGGGTCGGCCGCCGCCGTCCACGTGCGCGCCCCGCAGGTGACCGCGGTCGACACGACCGGCGCGGGCGACGCGCACTCCGGCGTGTTCCTCGCCGCCCTCGCCGACGGCCACTCCCCCGCCGGCGCGGCCGCCCGGGCGAACGCCGCGGCCGCCTTCGCGGTCACCCGCCCCGGCCCCGCCACCGCCCCGGACCGGGCCCAGCTCGACGCCTGGCTGTCGGCCCGATGACCGCGATGGTCCCGGCTTGACGGCCCGCCACGCCGGCCGGCGTGGCGGCCACCGGACGGTGTAGTGTCGCTTGCGCGGCGGGTCACCGGCCGCGACCACGCCAATACGCCAGAACGGGAGAGATCACGATGTCCAAGTTCATGATCCTTTATCGGTCGTCCGTCTCGGCGCGCGAGCAGCTCGAAAGCGCCACCCCCGAGCAGCAGCAGGCGGGCATGGAGGCCTGGCGCGTCTGGGCGGAGAAGGTCGGCTACGCCATCGCGGACCTCGGCGCGCCGCTCGCCCACACCACGCACGTCGGCCCGGGCACCGCGGCCACTGACCAGGTGACCGGCTACTCCGTACTGAACGCCGGCTCCGCCGACGAAGTGGAGACCCTGCTCGAGGGCCACCCCCACCTGACCATGCCCGGCGCCTCCATCGAGGTCCTCGAGCTGATCCCGATCGGCG
>Ga0265338_10010318_pt1 | contig 10975 bp, 7 predicted proteins | sample 42126metaG_FD_193579 | JGI IMG/M metagenome (GOLD analysis project Ga0265338, IMG submission 193579) | Rhizosphere microbial communities from Carex aquatilis grown in University of Washington, Seatle, WA, United States - 4-21-26 metaG | ecosystem: Host-associated > Plants > Roots > Rhizosphere >... | reverse complement strand
TGCTAACGAAGTCGTGCGGCTGGACGCCGACCGGCGCGGCCCCGGAACCTCGCCGCAAACTGTTCAGTCGCCGCTGACGAACGGTCGGCGGCGGTGGTTCCTCGCCGACCCTAAAGGCAGAGCCCCGCCTGCAGGGTTCCGACCTCCGTCTCCACGCACCCGTTCAAATACGCCCCTGATCAGCCACGGAGCAGCTGCCGCGCCATCAGCACGCGCTGGATCTACAACCGATCTGGCCTTCCCGGAGCCGTGAGCCAGACGAGGCTGATCGGACGGATTACTGTACGAAGGCTGCGTCCCCTACGCGACGCAGTCGCCTCGGCAGGCACCGCTGCATGGGACTTGACGGCGGAGGTACGCGAGCGCTGCCCGCCGCAGCAGGGCATGCTGCACCCCGATGATCGTGATCGCGCCCAGGATCTCGCCGCGGGCGATCATCGCCGGCGTCTCATCAACCGGCACCCAGGCGACCTCGGCCGTCTCGTCAACCTCCGGCTCCTCGACAAGCCCGGCCCCGTGCGCCAGAACGTCCGCCGGCGCGCCTTCTCGGGCACCTCCGGATCCGGGCGCTCCTGCTCGCCGCTCACCCGTCCAGCATCGCCGGCCACAAGGGCACGGTCATCGTCATATCGGAAAATTGTCTCCATTCCCGCCCTCGAGGAAATCAGTGGTTACTGAGGGGCGGGTGCCTCACGACAGCTTGGCAGAGAGGGCACGCGCGTGTTGTAGATGATCATGGACCGGGCACCAGGACGGGTTCAGCGCCACAAGTAGCGGCCAGTTCGCCTCCTGACATTGTCCGTTGTTCGTTACTGTGAAGGTCAGTAGTCGTAACAGCGGGTCCTATTCAAGGAGCCACCCAGCCTAGTACTGTCATGAGCGGGGGACCATGTCTGACGTTGTTGCTATCCATGGCATCTTCATGAACCGGCGATCGCGCGCCGAGATGACACGAGTCTGGCGCGACTCTATGGTGCGCGGTCTGCAGAACGTCCGCTACTCGCGAGCCGGCAGTCTCGAGGTTGAGTGTGCCTTCTACGGCTATCTCTACAACGACGGTAAGGCGGCGGCTGACGCTTCATATCAGCTTTCGGACCTGGAACCGGGCCTTGAGCAGGAACTTTTTCTCGCTATCGGCGACGCGGCGGAGAAAGATGTTCAAGGAAATGATGGTGCGGACGACGATCAGGCACAGAAAGTATGGCTGCCGGACCCCTTGCAGCGCGCCATCCGCCAAATCGAGCGTCACGGAATCTTCGATGGAGTCGCGGCGACTTCCATCCGGCTCGTCAAGCAGGTGGGCCGGTACTTCCGGGATCAGGACTTCGCTCAGCAGGTTCGTGACGAGCTCTCTGTCGCCATGGAAACCAAGCCGCGTGTCCTGGTGGCCCACTCACTAGGCAGCGTCATCGCCTACGACTGGCTGCGGCGCCAGCCCGCGACATCCCTGACTTCCCTCGTCACCATCGGCTCCCCGCTGGGCTTCCGCGGAATCCGCCGGGCGTTGCATCCGGACCTGGACAAGTCCCTTCCTCCCGCGCCAGGTGTCCCGGCGTGGGTCAACATCGCCGCGGCGCAGGACGCCGTCGCCACCGTGAAAGAGCTCGACGGCCTGTTCGACGGCCGGATAACCGACCACTTGGCCCGCAACCCGCGGCGGACCGCCCACAGTGCCACCGTGTATCTGCAGAACGTCCATACTTCGGCGGCGCTGAAGGCGGCCCTTGACTAAAAGCGGCCGGGATGCGCCGGTCGGTTACTTCTGCATCTCGGCGGTCTCCACCTATCACGGGGACGAGGAATACTCCGACCTGGAGGACCTCAAGCTCGTTCCTCGCGAGGCGCGGACAATGCGCGAGGCCCTCGCCGGACTAGGCCTAATCGAGCTTTTCCCCGCCACCGACGGCGAAATGACGCACGAACAGCTACGCGAGAAACTCGCCCGGTGGGCGCACGAGTACGACCCGGAAGATCCGCCAGCCCTAGAGTCGACACTCGTCATCTACAGCACCGGCCACGGGCGTATCAACAACACGTATGGATGGCAGCTCGTTCCTCCGGAACCTCGCGTGGAGCAGGAGGACAACTGGACAGTGCCCACGAAACTGGTCACTCCCGTCCTCAGTCGCAAAGATGTCAAACAGATCATCCTCATCCTGGATGCCTGCTTCGCAGCGGACGGCGCCAGGGAGGCGCTCACGAAGTCACTGGGGGTGGCCCCGATCCTCGGCTCGACAGCCGATCTGTGGGTTATCGCCTCTGCTCGCCGGTCAGAGAAGGCACAGCAGATGATCTTCGCGCCGGCCATGGCCGAAGCGCTGCGCCGTTGTGCGGCCCGTGAACTGAGCGAGTCCCATCTCGATCCATCCCTGGTCACCGACACGGCGGCCTCCATGCTCAAGCGAAACGGCATCCCCCAGGTCCCGTGGGTCGCGGCCGGCTACCGCGCTGGCGGCTGCCAGGCGCTGCCAAATCCTCGGTTCATGCCGCCAGCCGCACCGGACTGGATCGAGCGGCGGTGGAGTGCCCCAGCCCGCGGCGTTAGCATGCCCGACGAAGCCGGCTGGTTCTTCAACGGGCGCGATGACGTGCTGCGGGGCCTGGCTGGCTACCTAGTCGGTGAGAGCGGGCCGGACTCCCGGCCGATATTGCTGACTGGTGCCGCCGGAACGGGCAAGACGGCAGTCCTCGGCCGGCTGCTGACGACGGTCAGCGCTAGCCTGCGACGCAGGCTGCCACCGGTCGCCCGCCGTGGGTACATGCCGTCGGGCGACGCCGAGATAACAGCGCTGGACGTACTCGGAGTCGACGTCGGCCACGCAGCCATGGAGCTGGCTCGCCGACTCGGCTTGCCGGCCGTCGGTGCCACCCATCTAGCGGCTGCCCTCGCCGGCCGGCCTGGACCGCACTGCCTCATCATCGATCACGTGGACCGGGCAACCAACCCGGCCGCCATGGTCAGCCAGCTAGTCCAGCCTCTTTCCGACGTCGTGTCGGTGCGACTCGTTGTCGCGGCTCGGCCGGGGCTGGCTGCCGCCTTCCTTGGATTCCAGCCCGTCGACCTTCACGGAGCCGACGACGACGTACAGTCCGCGATCGAGGCCTACATACGGGAAAGGCTGATCTACTACCTCGGCTCCCAGAGCGAATCAAGGGCCCATGAGCTCACCCGGACGGTAGAAATCCTGGCATCTGCCTGCGTGGGCAACTACGCCGCCACCGTCGCCGCTGTGGACACTTTGTTGCGCCAACTGGAAGCGGGCCTGCCGATGAAGAAGGCAGCTGAGGACGCCCAGGAAGCAGCTTACCGCCGGCTGGACCGCCTGTGCCGTTCAGTCATGACCGATGCACGCGTCGGATCGGCCTCGCGCTACGTGGACGACCTTGTGGCCTGCTTGTCCGCAGCATGCTCCTACTCGCCGGATGGATGGCTGCCCGGTTCCCGCTGGGCCGGACTGGCTCGGCGGGTGAACGGCCTTTCGTACACGGCCGAGGACGCCGAAGCCTGCGCTGAGCACGCACTCGTCTTCCTACGCTGCGGGTCCGCCCCCGACGGCGGATTGGTGTGGCGACCCAGGTACGGGTATGTCCCGTCCGGCAACGACCCCGCTCGCCAGCAGGTCGTGGAGCACCTGTTGGCGGAAGTACGCCAGGAGAACGGCCCTCACTGGCACGACGAACACCCCGGCGTCCTGGCGGTCCTCCTCGGCGCCGCGGCCGAACACGACCGCTTCGACTCCCTGCTGGACGATGCCGAGCTGCTGCTCGCCGCGCCTGCCCCGCTCGTCACCCGCGCCTTCAAGGCAAGCCATGGCCGAACCGACGGGCGCCGACGGATGGCAACGTGGGCCAGTGTCCCGGTCCGAGGCAAAGCTCATGATCGGGCCTTCCTGCTCCGGTTGTGCGCCGCGCGCAACGGCCTGGACCGGCTCACCTTCGGCCTTTCCAATCAGGGGCGGGACGCCTCACCTTCCGTCGTCTGGGCCATCCGCACCTCATCGGCAAGACGGCATTCCCCAGTCACCCGGCTGGCCTTGGCCGCGGGTCCCGGTACATTGCGCATCGTGACTGGTCACGACAACGGGTCGGTGACTTGGTGGGATGGCTCAAACGGGCGGGAACTGCGGACCTGGCCCGGCCTGCCTGACGAGAACCTGTCGGTAGTCAGCGTGACCGCGTCACTAACCACTGAAGGGCTGGTAACCGCCGTAGCTACCGGCGACAGGCGGGTTCTCAGCTGGGGCCCGCACGACACCGCGCCGCATCGGCTGGCTGGATCGGCCACCCTGGTGACAGTTCATGCCAGCGGCCTGGCGGCCCTGGTGAATGGCCACTCCATCAGCATCGTGGACATGATCTCCGGCGCTCCCGATCGCGGCTGTGTGCTGCCGAGTGAGGTGGCCACCGCTGATATCGCCGGGACCGCCGAGGCTCCGGTGCTATGGCTTGCCGATTCGCGGGGCCGGGTGTGGCGCTGGGATCTGCTGGACCCCAGGTCCCGTCGGCCGTCGCTGACTGGACCGGGCCGTCCCACGCTGTTGATTGGCTGCTCGCGCGAGGGCGACTCGGCCGTTGTCGTCGACCTGCACGGCGGCATGACGTTCCCTGCACGTCCCCGGGCCGCGGTGCGCAGGAAGTCCACTCCGGACGTGCATTCGGTCGCGCTGAGTGAGACATGGCTTGTCCTTGCTGGAGGAACGGCCAGGCCTAGGCCTTCGAACTGGCTTGAGGTACACGACGCGGCGGGTACTGGTGACGCCCGCTGGCCGCTGGACGGGATGCCGGTAGGAGTGGGCATCTCTGGCGACATCCTGGTGGCAGCGACGCCGGACGGCCTAGCCAGCATCTGCCTCGCGCCGGCGGACATAATTCGCTCCAGCAAACTGAGCGAAGCGGGGGGTACACGGTGACGTCTCCACATCCGCCACGCAGGGATTTGACACTGGCCTTCCTGGGACTGTTGCACGCGGCCGCAACCGCCTCCAGCGCACCAGCCGGCGAGGTGGCGCAGCAGCTCAAGCTGCTGGGGCACGGCGAGCTTCGCTCCTTCGGGGACGAAGGCGGTGGCCTCGCAGGCATTCCAGGTTGGCTGACCGACATGAGTTCCGGCCTGGCCATGATCCTCAACGCCGCGACCCAACCCAATTCGTCCTACGAACCGGTCACTTCGGTGCCGGCCGAGGTGACGCGCCTTCTCAGTGACGATCTCGTCGGGGATTTGCTCAGCCTCGCCGACGATCCGCGCTTGGCAGGCAGCGGAAGCGGCCCGATGGCTCCGGCGGCCCCCGTCGTGGTCCTTGCGGCGGCCGGCGGGTACGTCGCCACCTCGCTGTGGTTGACCAGCGACCCGATATCCAGGCACCCGTGGTTTACCACCGCCGAAAGCCTGACGGACCTGCCAGCGAACATTCCAGCCGCGGTACGCCGTGCGCTTTCCCCCTTTGAGTCGCTGGCCGAATGCACCATCGAGATGGCCCCCGGCGAAGGCTACCTTTGGCCGACTGAGGTGCCGGGCCGACCCGTCCTCGGACTGCGTTCGGCCTTGGCGGCGCTAGCAGGCATCGCCGGGCTCAGCGAGCTTCCACAGAGCCTGGTAGCTATTGGCGACAGTGACAGCGGCGAGGGGTTCAAACCGCTGGGCGAGGACGAGATTTCAGCGTGCAGTGCCGCCCTCGCTCATCTGTCCTGCGCAATCCTCGTTCCTACGGTCAGCGGCTGGCAGCTCACCCGGCCGGACGGGACTGCCATGGCGGTCGTCGACGCCGACCACGGCCTAGGCGGCGCGGCCCAACTGGCATGGGGCGAAGAATGGGCGGCTTGGAAACGCCGCCAGCACCGTACCGAACTGATCACCTTGGGTTGGCTGTCAGTGGACTGGGAGGCCGTGCCGCCGGCTCAGCCGATACCCGAAACCGACGTCAATCAGGTCGACGCGCTCTTTGCCATCTTCTACGCGGAGCGCAGAGTCGCCGTGCTGGGTGGTCCCACCGCCAGCGGCAAGAGCGTCATGGTGCGCCGGCTGGCGGGCCGCCTCGCCCGCCAGCTAAAGCATCCTCCGCTCACCCGGGTCATCGCCAGCACGCTCCATGAGCTTCCTGACCGCCAGACGGCCCTGCGAGTCGGCCAGCACGCGCTGGGAATGGATGAGGCGGCTCGCGGGCAGCGACGGCTTCTCGTGCTTGAGGACCTGTATTCGGTGGGCGGCGGCGACGTCGACGACCTGCTGCCTTACCTGTCCAGCAGTCTGAGCGCATCAGTGCTGGCCGTTCTGGAATACGATCCCAACTCTAACGAGGAGTGGCATACAGACCACCTCAGCGTCGTCACCGCAGTGGTTGGGCCACAGGCCATGCTCGGGTTCGTGGAGCGCCTCTGCCGTGAGCATCCGGACACCTTGGACCGGTCCGCCGGCCTGGCTGAGCTGAATTCGCCACGTCCGACGCGCGATGTCAAACGGCTCATTCAGATTATGGCTGCCTCGCCCATGGCGGCCCGTGAGAAACAACCCGGAGTCGCCTACGATGCCGCGCTGGCCGAGCAGTTCAGATCGCTCGACGACGCCGCACGCGTGGCTCTGGCCGAGACCGCCGCTTGGAGCCTAGTGCGTGGCGCGGTTGAGTACGAACTGCTCTCTGCGGTGGACCCGGGTGACGCTGCCACGTTCGGGGTGCAGGCCACCATAGATGACAGTCTTTACCACATCCCCAGTCCGGATGACTGCCGAGCCATCTTGGCCGCCTATGGGTCCTCGGAGGCAGACCTCCCGGAAGCCATGGGGGCGTCCAGCTACCTGTCCGCGCAACCGCTGAACGCCACCCTGGCTGATCTCCTATTGCCACGCTTGCTGGCTTCCTTGCGGAATGGGTCACGCGACGCGCTCGCCTGGCTGCAAGGAGTACGGCTTTACCGCAACAGCCTGTGTGCTGAGGTGATCCGCCGGACCTGGGATGAGGGCGCCCTGCGCGAGTGGGTCCAGCAGGCGAGTCCGCCAAACATCGCCCGGCTACTCGTCTCCCTCAGCCTCGTACTCAGCGACCAGTCGGTCCGGTATGCCCTCAACAGCATGGTGACCCGCCTGTGTGAGCAGATGCCCTGGGTAACCATCCAGGAAACTCTCGTGATCCTTAGGTGCCTTCGAACCTATCTGTCTGAGATCACGCCGCAGTGGCCTGACGTTAGCACCTGGATCCACGACCAAGTCTCGGCAATCATGACCAGGGAAAGCGGAAGTCCCGCCGAGCGATTCCAACTGCTGTGGCGAGTTGACTCCTTCCACGATCTGGCGCTGAAGGAGATGATCGCCGAACGATCAATCGATGTACTTCGGGGCCTCGACTCATCCCGAGCTGATGATTACTACCTTGTGCGGAGGGTGCGCAGCATGCAGTACCGCGCAGAAGTGGCCCTCCGGTGGGATCAGCAGCGCTTCCCGATCGATCAGGAAGAGCCGGTGCAGGCTTTGCTCAACAGCGAACCGCCGGACGGTGCTGGCTTTCATGTCGTGCTCGCCTGGTTGACCCTGCTGCGGTTCTTCAGTGAAGACGACTGGGAGGGTATCCTCGACGCGCACGATGACCGACTGACCTCGGCGATGAGATACACGTCACCACGGGAATTCAGCCGAGCCGTGGATGAACTCCACCATTTCGGCACGACATACGCCACTTTCCTCTTTTCGAGGGCGGTAAGAGCCAGCGCCCGTCGAAGGGTGCGGGAGACCAGCCCCTTCCTCGAAGCGGTCCGAAGGCTGCTGCACGACGCTCCTCCGATGGAGGCGGTGGAAATCCTGCGCAGTATTAGCAGCGTGCATCCGCGCGCCGCCTACGATCTCATCAATCCGGCGCTCGACGTACCGGACGATGAACTGGCCGCCAAGATGGCCAGAGATGTGCGCAGCATGGCCGATACCAAGGCAGCGGGGATGCTCCTGTCCGTCACCCACGCCATCGATGACCTCTACCTCATGCGATCGGCCGGGTTCGCGCAGCAGTTCGGTGAGCTCCTGGGCGAAGAGCATGCACTGCGGATGATGCGTGACGACCCTCGGCCCTCGGTCAAGTACTACCTAATAAAAGGCCTGTGGGATGCACAGGTCTCGTTCCGGCACGCGTGCCTGGCAACAGCCCGCGACGTCATAGTGGACACCATCGCGAGTAGCCGCAAAGCGTGGGGTCCGCAGCTGGCCCTTCAGCTTGGCGCCGATGTGGAGTTGGGGCAAGGGTTCCTTGCGGACCTGAGAGAGCATTTGCCATTGAGGATGATTCTTCGTGGGATGAGCCACTACTCTCCACCCGAGGCTCAGGTGGAGTTTCACCGCCTCGGCCGTGCCCTCTATCCGGAGGCGGCGGACCAGTATGCCCGAGAGTTCAACGTTGATACCTTCCTTGAGCCCTTGATGGCTGCGGCTCCCGTGACAGCCGTCGAGTGCTGCCGTGAGGTGGGACGAACCCTCGCCGACGCCGGTTATCACAACGGCGGTCAGTCCATCGTTGAGGCCGCAGACCGGGTGATGGGCGAGACCGACGTGTGGTCGAACCGCCTAGCCAGGACCAGGACGGGAGATGAACTAGCGCAGGCGCTGAATATCCTCCTCGACATCGACCGCCCGAGAACACGGTCAATAGTAGCGGCACTCGCCCGACGAAGCCCGCGCGAGGAGAAGGGTGAGAGCCTGCTGGTTTGGAAGACGCGCCAGGCAATGTTCGACTCCCCGCCCGCCGCCGCGAATCTGCTGAGCTCGCTGGAAGACACCGAAGCAGGCCTCGGCCGAACTATCTACGACTACCTGCGAAAGGATCCCGTACTACTACAGGTATTCACCTACGAGCTCCGGCTCCTGCAGTCGATACCCCTCCAGTACGCCGCCGCAAGGCACTTGGCCGCGATTGCCGTCCTTCCGGACAGGTCAGGTACGGACTGGATGTCGGAGATATCCCGCTTCAAATTGCAGTTCGTCCCCAGGCTCGCCAACCCGCAAGCACTGGCGGACATTATTCGAATGCTGGGCATATGGTTGCAATCCTGGGCTGACCAGGCGGTGAGCAGCGTCGACCACTCAAGGCTTTCGGCTAGGCTGCGCCTTGGCCTTTCTAGAGACCTCTCGCCAGCTGTCACTCTCGCCGGATTGCACTACGATTTCCGTCAGCCTGCGGGCAGTGCCCTGATCCTTGATACTCTGAGCGAGTTCCCGCCAAGCCGAATCGTCGACTGCATTGGCCTCCGGCAAACGCGCCAGCTGCTTGATCTGGTCCGCATGCTGAATCCTACGCAAGCCGACGCCCTCGCGGCTGCAATTAACGCCTCAATCGGATCGCATCTCCGCCAGTCTGTCGTGCTAGACGAACGTAATCAATGGATAGAGATTGGGTACGCCTGCCACTCGCTGAAGAGGGCCGGGTTCCCGGTAACGGTGACCGAAGCGCCGTACACAACCCCGAACCTGAATCACCCGGCCGAAGTCATCTGGGGTCTGCGGAATCTTCCCGACAGTGTGTGGTGCCAGCGGTCCCTCGCCGCTGCCACCGACCGGCTTTCCGCGAATATGACAGCTGAACACGGATCACTCTTCTGCATGCTCGCAGCCGCCAGCACAGTAGGCCGAGTCGGTGAAATTAGCGCTCTGGCGGCCCAGGGGGAACGCGTCGCCCGTTTGTCCTTCCGTCAACTGCGTATCCTGCACGAACTCGCCGACCGGGACGCCGAACTCGCTGAGCTACTAGCCGGGTTCGCGGACCGGGTTCAGCAGCGGCTCGCCCAGCCTACTGCCGCCATCAACTGGGATGCCCAGCGACTGGCAGAATTTCTCTCTATGTGGAAAGGGGAGAGTCAAGGCCCCGCTAGCGCTGCTTCAGAAAACGGCGAGCGATGACTATCCGCTGGAGCTAGACGGGAAATCTCAGGTCAGCGGCCCGATATCAGCCCTTCAGCAGCTGCCGCGCCATCACCATCCGCTGGATCTGGTTGGTGCCCTCGTAGATCTGGGTGATCGTGGACCAGCGGGCAGTTTCCGCAGGTATGTCGCATGCCGCGTGGGGGTGGGTCATCACCGATTCAGCACGCGATTGGCGGTTGGCCCGGGCGGGCGTGTGGACATCAGCCACGGACGTGGGCGGTACTGACCGCGAGGGCGGCGAAGACGATGGTCAGGTGTGCCTCGATGGAGTCACGCTTGCGGTGGCAGACGGGCCGGGCCCGCAGGTCTGACTTTGACATGCGGAAGCTCTTCTCAATCGGCCACCGCTGATGCCGGTAAAGCAGTAATTGTCTCTGGTCTTATGCCAGGCCCTGTGGCGATACTGAGCGTGGGAGCACTGTTGCAGGCGGCGACTTTGGCTCGCCAGCTGCTGTCAGAGGCGGCAGCTGAGTTCGATGCGGCCGAGCAACCGCAAGACGGCGGCTCCTGGTCTCCTGGTCTGGACGGTCCTGTCACCGGAGCGGCGGGCTGCCGTGGTCTCGCTGCTCGGGATGCTGGCCGCCAGGGCCGCGGCGGGAGGCGGTCGCGTTGAGCCTGGCCAGGTACCGGCCCGCGGGACAGGTGGAGCAGAAGGTCCGCCCGGAACACCTGGGCCGGGCTGCGATCGTTTACATCCGCCAGTCGAGCAGGCAGCAGGTGCTTGAGCACACCGAGTCGACGCGGCTGCAGTACGCGCTGGCCGAGCGGGCCGTCGCGATGGGCTGGGCGCGTTCGCAGGTCACAGTGATCGACGACGACCTGGCGTGTCGGCCGCGACGGCCGATTCCCGGAAAGGCTTTGCCAGGCTCGTCACCGAGGTCACCATGGGACGTGCGGGCATCGTGCTGGGCATCGAGATGTCGCGGCTGGCGCGGACCGGCCGGGACTGGCACCAGCTCCTGGGTGCGCCACGAGGCGCTGTGTATTCGTGCGGAGATGGAAGGGCTCCGCCGCCGGGCCGTCGCAGCGGCCTGGTGAAGCTGGAGGCAGCCTGATCCGGGGATCGCCGGGGAGGGCGGGAGC
>Ga0265338_10010317_pt1 | contig 10975 bp, 15 predicted proteins | sample 42126metaG_FD_193579 | JGI IMG/M metagenome (GOLD analysis project Ga0265338, IMG submission 193579) | Rhizosphere microbial communities from Carex aquatilis grown in University of Washington, Seatle, WA, United States - 4-21-26 metaG | ecosystem: Host-associated > Plants > Roots > Rhizosphere... | reverse complement strand
ATCATTCCGCTGTACGTAGCTGCTTGATTCAAGTATGCCTGACGTTGTTTCATCAATGCAAGTCGCTTTGCCTGCTCAGTCTTGGGCAATGCTTTTGCCTGCTTGAATGCGGCATCTGCCTTGACAATAAACTGGGATCGCTTCATAGTCAATCCATCAATGGTTTCAATGCTATCATTAATGACATTGCCAGTTTCAATGGAAATGTCTCTGCTGCTGGTGGCGGGTGGTGATGGCGCTGCCGTGGCCGATGATCCATACCACAAATATGAAAATAAATTCTTCATCAGAGGGCGACCCTTTGTGATGTATATTTATGGAGCCAAAACTCAAGAAGAGGCCTTACTGGCAGAACACGCACTTGCCGCTTTTGCCGACGAAGACTATGAAAAGGCATACGATATAGCTTTCGAGTGTCCTTGCATGTCATGGCTAATTAAAATTTATGACAAATTAAATGGAGATAATGATATTTATCAATTATTGGAAGAAGCTGCAAATGCAGGAGTCTTTTATGCTCACGGATTGGCAATGACGTATATTTCACTAGACTCTATTCCTCGCGAAATGACTGAAATTGCTGCAGAACAAGGTTGTCCTTTATCGCAATGTATAATGTATGAAAAGACTGGAAACATCATGTGGGCACAAATGGCTGCAGATCAAAATTTTCGGGACGGATTTTATTTACTTGGCAGAATTTATGAAGCGGCCGAATTGGGCCACATTAAAGCAATTAGAGAATGCGCCAATAATAGTAGTGGTCAAGAACAATGGTATTGGATATGTAAATTATGGCAACTTGATGGAGGAGACGGGAACGATGCCCATTTTTTAGAGTATTATCGATCCTCTGATCACGACGCACTCTGCCAAATTGGCGCACTTTTACCACAATGCGAACGTGCTCGCACAGTTTACTTGGAACACTGTAAACGTCTGCGAGCACAGATTGACATGTGGTCACTCTGCGCAAAGCGAGCAGGAATTTGCAAAGATATTAGAGCCTACGTCGGAAAAATGATTTGGAACAAGAGAGTTTATCGACTCAAATCGGCATAGTGACCGCTAAGATAATTTGGACCTGCTGGCTGAATTTCCAAGACGTAATTAGTGTCGCATGGTGACATTGTAGGTGTACTCGTAGTTGTCGACGGCGGCGGTCAGCGCTATTAAAAAAATAAACAGGCAAAGAAGCCTGGCTTGCTTCATTTTTAACTGCCGACAAAAACTTTTTACCATATAGGTGTAATTAGATGATTGGTGCGCCTGTTCTCAAAGTAATCTACGCCAATCAACCCGTCTTTGAAGGCAAGTGTATCATTGTATGCTTTCAAAAACCGGCACACGAGCAACTCATTCGGGCAATTGGTGTACTTACCCAAAATGCGGTTGATGTGATTGGTTGGCTCAATGTGCTCATCAGCAAGGCTCCACTCATGATACCAAACTATATTCACATGAATCAAATGTGTACAATGTACCTATTTGATCCAAAATACGTATCTAGCAAGCTACTAAAGACACACTTGGCGGGTGCGTTGGGATTGGCGACGGATGAACAGATTACAGAATATATTGCGTCACTGTAAAAAAAAAACGTCTTTAGTCCGTTCCAGAGGTTTGCAATAGTCGGTTGAGAAGGAGCCCCACCCATTTTTTTTCTATTTACTCACTTCAAACAATGTATCCTTAAATCCCAATTGCTTCAATTTTGCGCTCTTTAACACTGCCAACCCACCCGTCTTTTCCAAAATCTCATCCACTACGCGTTTCTTGTCCTCATTATCCACAGTCACGTGCGGTGACCAAGTTGGAAATGGTGAATCGGCATCGACCATGGACGAATATAATTGTGCCAGCTTTTCGCGCGCCTGTTCATCGGTAAAATTAACGTCATGGGTGGGTACGTCGCGTTCCACTCCCTTTATTGTAATTTCTGGATTAATGGATACAACCAATGGGAGCATTGCTGCAATTTCAAATCTCAACCGATTGACCATACTCTGCAGATCTTCCCTAGTGCACTGTTTGCGAATTAGTAGGGTAATGTGAGCATTACTATCTGGTGGGTCGAAAAAAAGTGCTACAAAGAACCCTGGGAGCATATTTTTTATCTCTAATACAAACATCATATATAAATACCGTTTAATGTCCAATCCGCTGACGCTTTTCACACATCACAGCACGAATCCAACACAATATTGTCAATATTGTACTGTTTGTCGAGTACTGCATTGACAAAATCATATTGTCCGCTTTCTTCCATTTTCTGAATGACGTGGTCTCGCCATGTTTTCCGTTTTTCAAGGTCATTAATGAACCCATTGATTGCATCCAGTTTGGTACTATATAGACCAACAACTTCACGATCACCATTGGTTAGCACAATTACATCAATGGATGACATTTTTAGGACTCCTTTTCGTTTTTGAAAATTCTCCCTGAAGGTGTTACGTAACCCTTATATCGCTCGACGTAAACGTGTCATTGCCTGGATATTAATTTGGAAGCATACTCCATGGATTCGTCGCCTTCTTGGGTCATAATTATGGATCTGCAACGAATAAAGTGCGTGTAATTTGATGTGCAGAGACACGATATAAATGATTTTGGTCGTCATACGTAATCGTGTATAGCAAACTTACGGGCACCATGTGACCAAACGTGTGTAAAATTGAACGATAAGCTGCATCGAGTGCATCGTTTGCGCCTTCCAAATCATGAGATTCAATCTGTACCGCGCAACCTCGTCCACTGCGAGGAACTAATTCCATTCCATTTGGAACACTATCATAAAATGTAATACCGTCAGGTTCTCTAAACGCAAGAAAGTCTGTCCACAATTTTTCCGTATTCATTTTAAGAATCGTCCAATAAATTCACTCAGGTCCACTCCAAATAATTTGCCGCCGTAATGCTCCTTCAATAGGTGCATCCAAAATGTAATTGCCTCATAAATGTCATCAGTCATATAGACAATCTTATTACAATATACCCATAGTCGCGAACACACTTGTACCAAAAAGGGTGCCGATTTTTTTGAAAAGAGTTTCTTCTCATTGGATTCAATGCCAGCATTCTTTATCACGACACCATCCTTCCAAGGGATCTTGTAGTGAATTCGCAGATATTGATCAATGATATTAATAATGAAAAGGCGAGAAGAGTGACCAGAATGAGTAGGTTGTTGAACTGCAGCCAATACAACATCCTGTGTTATGCGATAATTAGTGTAAAACCGCTTTGCCATGTCTTTTCGATAGCAGTCGAGGATTGATCCAATTTGTACTGGCATATCTGGATTCTGATACTTGAACCATTCAAGGTCACCAGGGAAAACAAAGGCTTCCTCACACGACTTTTTGTACTCTTCTTCAAAGTTTTCACTGCCAAGTTTGATATCATGTTCAACAAAGTGCTTAAAGCGAGCAGTTGCAGAGTCTCCCGCATTTTTCCCAATAGTTGGAACCTTTTTCTTAATGCACGTATCATACATGTAGAGGCGTCGCTGTATTGCATGAAAGTAAATACTGCAAAATACCATGTACTCGCGCGATGGGATAAATGTTCCATTACCCGCATCAGTCCTCCCTCTGGGATAGTCGAGTACATCTGGCCGCATTCGTTGACAAAAAAAGACACTGTTACGTGTATATACTAGAAGCAAAATGTGCCGTAGTTCCTCAACGGCAGTAATGGTTACACTATCCAATCGTTCGGTAATTTGAAATAGAAGATCAATAATTTCAGATTGCTTGTATGACATGACTGGCTTTTTTTCAATACTTTGAAAGAATTCGGCATGTTCCAGTGCCCACAAGACTTTAAAATTCTTCCCATCTGGAATTGAATCCAACCGAGATATCATTGCAGATTCGTGAAGTAGTTGACGATGCATAACGATAAAATGCGTTCTAGATAGTTCAACAAAGAAATCACTGGCAACAGTGTGCCTAATAGGGGCATCGGGAGCATTAGGAGCGTTGGGAGCAATAGTCATCTCTTTTAGCCGCTTTTCCAATTCATCCAAATTGCGCACTGGATCCTTGTCTGAAATGACATGTAATGTAGCCCAACCGGCATAATCAGTGATAAATAGTTCCAACATGTTTGTGTGTATTGTGTGAAATGCATCCCATTGCTCAAGTGGCGTATTGGCTGCAATCTGCCTAAGAGTTTTTGTATTTTCAATAGCCCATTCATTGAGCTTTTCATGAAATTTCCAATACCCAAATCGGTGACCTCGGCGGTGTTGGAATACTTCTTCAAATGTCGGAAGAGATATTTTTAACTCCTCCATATGCGATCAAAATATTCTTGTGTGGGTAAAACGTATATTTTTCTAAATGGTTCAAAACACTTTGAATCTAAACTATTACTCCATACACCACAACATTGTCTGTGTAAATGTGCAAGATGGATGCAGCAATGTTCACAAGTTAATTTACAATAACCATCATCATCTGATCTACCAATGGGTGTTAAACATCCTACACATGGTCTATAATCATTGCAACCGCTTTCGCGCCAAAACCAAATAGTACTCATTGCTCCAACAGAGCAATGTAATTGAAACCCATTGTATCTTAGGTCAGTCTTTAAATGTTCGACAATTTTCTTTGCAATGTCCTTGTTGACGCACTTTCTGATTAAAGGATCAACCTTAGGCATGTTAAATAGTGTTCTTTGAAAGGATCAGTTTCATCACGACCCCTTTTCATTCTTCTTAATTTCATACACGCAATCAAATTGCACAAACGCCTTTTGATCTGCATCAATTGTATACTCTGCTGCTCTCCAATCCATCTTTGAACAGATTGCATGCAGCACCGTACCGACACGCGTCGTTGTCTTTGCCAGTACCGTCTTGGCCGATCCATCGGGTAGAATGACCTTGACAGTACCTTTTGCCTCTGGAATCTGCACGTATTCGACTGATTCCCGCGGAAGCGGTGGCGGTAGCATTGGTGGCAATCGTTGGCGCTTCTTTTCAAAAATCATGTAATATGAATTAAACGCCTGCACTTCATGCATCTTTGGATCCAACTTGTAAAGGTTGCATCCGCGCTCCAAAATAATGTTTAAATCAGTTGGATCTTCTCCCGCGTACAATGTGCACTCTGCAAATGAGGTCTTGTATCCAATGCTAATTGTAAAGGTAGTCTTTTGCGGCACATTTGCACCCTTGCAGGACCACAAGTAGACTATTGATCCTGCATTAATTGTTTTTTCAAGTATTTCACCATTGCCATCTTTGAGTACCATTATGCACGGCTCAAACCCACATGCCGTGCACACTTGTACCAATACTTCATCTGCATGCATGTAGTCGTCACACTGCAATCGCAACAATTCATAGTTGCCACCATCAGACATGACAACTATATCATTGGAGGACACCTCTTCCATATTTTTATTATTATAAAAGGGGCATGGATCCAAGAACGATTGAAGCTGCTGGCCATGTCGTCTTTGAGCGTGCAGTGGCATTGTCCAAAGCCGGCTCAATGAAAGAAGCATACGGGACGTTGCGGATTGCTGCCGAACTTGGCCACAAGCAGGCATGTTTTCACATGGGGATTGCGTACATGACGGGAGAAGAGCGAACTCAAGGAATGTGGGTTCAACACGGTGCAAGCCATTGCAATTCTTAAAACACTCAAATGAATAGGGTGCTCGTTTTATATCATTGTCCCTGTCCCGATGGTGCATTTGCTGCCCTAGCTGCACGATTGCACTTTGGGAGCAGTGCAACGTACATGCCGCATTCTACGACGGTACCCATTGATTTGGCAGAGTTGCCCAAATCGTTTCAGACCTTGTATCTCCTTGATTACTGTGGCCCACACGGGTTTATTGAAAGAGCATGTCAACACTTTGAACAAGTCTACCTTATTGATCATCACAAGACTGCTCTCGAGGAACTATCTGATACGATCCCAAATTTCAAGTATTCTGTACAAATGGAACACTCTGGATGCATCCTTGCACTGGAATGGTTTTCCACACCGCTTTGTGCTCGATTGGACCGAGTCTTTGACTATATCGAAGACAATGATCTATGGCTACACAAATTGCCCCAGAGCAAAGAGTTTACTGCGGGACTGCAGTCGCTTAATTTGCCGTATGATAATCCGGCAATTTTTGACTTTTTGCTCACACTTGACGCTGACACATTGATTTCTTTTGGCAAAGCAGAGATTGCAAAGCGAGCCACATATATTGCGAGTGTACTTCCATTGTCTACCATATTGCCATGTGGATCACGCCTTTTGATTGTTCAGAACGCACAATATGTTTCCGATTTGGGCCATGTTCTCGCAGAATCATCAATGAGCAATATTGGCATTGTCGCAACACCATTGGGAAATGTATATAGATTATCATTGCGATCCATAAATGGCGTTGATACGACACCCATTGCCGTTCGCTATGGTGGCGGTGGTCACGCTGCAGCCAGTGGGTGCATTGTTAGCATTTTTGAAATGGAAAGCATTAGAAAGAATGGAATATTAAACTAATTATTAATGGAGCTTGCGCCCCACCCAATCACACGCACAGATGGAAGGCTGCTACTACGTCAGTTTTCTCGGGCAAGTCTTTGGATGGACCCAATTGGTTCCACTTGTTGTAACCATTTTTACAATGCTAATCACAATGGTGACACACGAATCCATTTTTGCAATTTTTGGCTTTTATCTATGGATTCCTCAATTTGTCATTTGGAACTTTCAATACTACTTTCAATCGATTCGCCCAAATCCCATTTGTCAAACGTATCACACGTTTGCATTCCCATCCAATGAAGCCTTTTATACTTTTGCAATCGTTGGAGCCTTTTTTACCTATGCTTGGTATGTTCCCTCTGAGCAATCATGGGTATCGTGGCTCCTATTGTATATTACAGCTACAATTATTTCATTGGTCCTCATTTACATTGAATACAATCGCTGGTGGGAGATTCTCTTTACCGCCGCCTTTGGATACCTCTGTGGAGCTGCATTCATCATAATGTGCAAGTACTTTATCAAACCCAAAATCCGCTACCTTAATTTTTGCTTCCCGTTTGAACTGTTTGAATATCGGTCAGAGTATATTCGCAAAAACAGTCATGACCCCGAAATTTTTGAAGCACTGAAAAGAGTAGAGGGGTATATTGCTGCACAACGTGGATGAACGCATTCATTCTAGGGTTAAAGCATGATATCGAGCAGCTCAAGGACGGCCGAGCAAATCTCGTCATGAAGGCCAGTAATCAGGAGCTTATCATTGATCGCCAAAAGAATGAGATTGGGCGTCTACAGCGCGACGTTGAAGGTATACGCAGCGAGAAGAAGCGGTTAGAAGAGCAGATTTTGCGCGGTAATCAAAAGGAAGTAACCCTCACTGCAGAGCGTGAAACTGCAAAACGCGAGCTAGAATTGATGAAAGAGTCATCAAAGCGTGAATTGGATCTAGTCTCTACTCAGTTGAGAGAGAGCAAATCAGAAGTGATTCAGCTGCGTTCTCAACTAGATTGCGAACGTTCCAAACGTCAAAAATTGAGATCTTCCTATCGAAAATTGAACGAATCACTCAATGGTCAGGATGAAACGACAGGGCCTGATGTGCGAAATGCATTGGAGCAGTTGCGTGAAGGGTTGATGGAATAATTTATTAAAACTGAAATGGTTTTACTTCTAATTCGGTAAGCGTTCGCATTTGTTTTCCGATACCCTCTAGTTCTGCACTCAAAACTGCTGCTTTTTTCATCAACACATGATATTGCTCAATTCTTGCAATTTCGTAAATTGCTTTCTCATTTACCAATCCTCCACCGGATGGAAATCGTTTCTTTCCGTAGAGGTGGTTAAGTATTTTACATGCCATCTGTTCTTCTACGGGAAGTTCATGTTGATGTTTTTCCAAAAACGCATTAAAAACATCCATAATAAATTTTCTTAATGCATTTAATCTTCCTTTACAAAAAAGAAAATCCAGTATACAGTAATCGCGGCATATGGAATTACATGATGAGCATGATGGGTATATATAAAATATATTTAGTTCGTCATCTTGCATATATTTAGCCGCAACGACATGAGCTCCTTCAAATCCAGTTGCTGTATGCTGATTAATTCGATTTAATCCACAAAGTGGACAATCAGTTTCTTGAATTTGTGGTCCGATATAAATAGACCACGACAATTTTCGAAGTGCTTGCGATGCATTTTTGCGCGGTTTTTTAAAAAACGTTTTTACATCGTACTCGTCGCTCATTTTTTTTAACCTTTAATATATTTGTTTTTAAAAACTCGATATGATCGTTCAAATATACGGTTTTCAATTAAATAAGCCTTGTTAAATATGTAAATTTTCTCGCAATGGAGAATAAATTCTTCGTGGTTCATCTCCCACTTTGATACATTACATACATTACAGCAAGGATATATATTTCCGTGAACATACACATCTGAACTATTTCGCCTATCAATACCACCTGGTCCTTCTCGACCACACATATAGCAAGATTGTTTTCTAATTATATCATATTCTCGTTCTGTAATTTTTATATCAATATTTCTAGTTTTTGCTTGAGATTTAAATTGATAAAACTTGTAAGAGCCTTTGGTAATTGGCAATAAATGTGATGACAAATGTCCATCTTTTCCATTGAACGCACTAATATGAGCTGCTAAAATCAAAAATCCATCACAATCCCAATAAAGTTTAAATGAGTTACATGTGCGACAACAAGGCACAGAATTTGTCTTTGAATAATCCATAGAGTTGTTTTGCCTGTCAATACCCACTATAGTTTTAGTACCACAATATGTACAGGGCATCTTTCTTAACAATTTAAAATCATCAAAACTAATTTGGACACTAATTCCTCTGAATGTAGCATCAGATTTCAAATGGCAAAAAGCTACCTTATCTGATCCCACATGTTTCGCATACCATTCTTTTGATTGTTTTCGTGCTTTTAATACATTATCTGGATTTGACTTATATTTCAAATACCGTTTCTTTCGTTTTCCGCGCTCCTCTTGTGGTTTTTCTTCAAATGAATTTTTCTTATCCTTAATAGTGCGTAAACGACACTCGTCACACATTAACGTATGTGTTTTTCTTTCAGATACAAATGACGATAAAAGCTTTACGTGTTTACATTTTGTACATATTGATTCAATATCCGGATTTAATTTTCTTCTATCCAATTTAAGTTGTTGTCTTTTTGATATTGGTTTTCCAATCGAACTTTTCTTGTTGTATCGTATTTTGTTTAGTCGGCACTTACTGCACCACAAACTATGCCCCTTTTCACTTTTAAAATTTACAAGTGGTTTTGTTCGTTTACATTTATGACATATAGCATGTTTAAGAGGATGTAACTCTTTGCTCATAAAAATTTTTCTCTGTAACTTAAAGTTTTTTTTACTAAATGCACGCTGCCAACACTTTTAATCCATAATCCATGAGATTCTTGTAATTTTGTTCAATTCTACCCAATTTCATGGATACGACCAAACTCGACCGCCAGCATAGAAATGTATGATACATGATATTGTGCACAATGTCTCCATTGTAAATAAATAATTGACCAGTTACGACTGTATGGCCCCTTTTATCAAATAAGCGGTATTTGACAAGGGTTTCAGACATTGGAACCCTTTGGGGAATTTTCGGAACGAAAATTCCCCCAAAATGAGCAGGGTCTTAATTATCAAATTGGTTCCAACCAAAAAGCAGCTACGCGCTGAATCGTTTGAAGCAGAGCGGCACGAGATGGAACAACTATATACAGATATTGACTGGACCATTCGATGCAATATTTTCCATATATGTCGCGCCATTTCAAAGGTAGTTGAAATGTACAACAACCACTCACTGGGTCCTTTATCTTGTATAAATAAGAAATGGTGGGTGTGGCCCTAGTTCCGTCGTTTGCAATCTTCCGCTGCCACCACTTGATCCTTTTCGCCATACCGCCGTACGATCCATCCGTCACGTTCCTCCCATCCGTCAATTAATCGCCTCCCCCGATTCATAAGTCGATTGTCGTAGCGAGTGCACCGAATTGAACAGTAATTGCCAGAGATTGAATTCCATTGAGCGTCAAGGGGCACGGTAAAGGAGGAGTCGCCAATCGCGCGCGCACACAGATCACATGCGTTGTTGTATTCCATCCTCGAGTGGAAAAGAACCCCTTTTATCGACGCAAGAGTTGATTGAGCGCCTGGAGGATACTCGAGATGCGCTTGATATGCGATGTAGGTCAATAGATTATCAATGCAAAGAATACCAAAGCAAAGCAAAGCGATTCAAGGTGGAAGATAACCGAATCGAATGTCTGTCACAGCTAAAGCTGCGTCACGCGCTATTGCCAAGATACGAACTATACGCGGGGATGCGCGACAATATTACTCACACTCTAAATTCAATTGATCAAGCGCAGGTTGTTGCTGGTGTGGCAGTTCAAATGGGAAAAGTCAAACCAACCATTGATGGAATTCTCGCAACTGTGAATATTGACCAAATTGACAAGATACTGAATGAGTTGGAAGAACAATCTGACAATGTGAATGAGATTGCCACCGTCTTGGGTCGACCAATTGGCAACACTGAGTTTGACGAAGATGCTGCACTTGCCGTACTGGACGACGTGGAACTACCCAATGTCCCCAATGCGAGAGTAGATGTATCAACACACAAGGTGGCCATATTAGATATGTAATGTATCGATCATATGATATATGATATTTCGGACTTGTGCAAAACTTGTATATTTTTTGGCACGCATAATCGTACTTGTGCAAAACTTGTATATTTTTTGACACATTTTGAAAAACGCAAAATTTTCAAAAACGCAAATCGGTTTCAAAAATAAAAAAATTCTTTTGTTTTCTTAACAAAAGAAATTTATTTTTTTCCTTAACAAAAGAATTTTTTATTTTTTTGAAACCGATTTGCGATTTTGAAAATTTTACGT
>Ga0265338_10010315_pt1 | contig 10977 bp, 5 predicted proteins | sample 42126metaG_FD_193579 | JGI IMG/M metagenome (GOLD analysis project Ga0265338, IMG submission 193579) | Rhizosphere microbial communities from Carex aquatilis grown in University of Washington, Seatle, WA, United States - 4-21-26 metaG | ecosystem: Host-associated > Plants > Roots > Rhizosphere >... | reverse complement strand
ATACCGCAATTGCAGTAGATGTTTTTCAAGGCTGCGTATTTCTGCACATCCGGCACAAGCCACGATGAAATCGTGCCTGTCGGCAGATCGAAGTCACGGCCAAAGCCCGTAAATTCTGTGGAGACGCTTGCCAATTCTGTGGGCGTCAAGGTGTCGATGACGGTCTCGGAGAATCGGCGCTGTTCTTCGGAGTTGTAAGTGTAGTCCCGGAAATCACCACCGAGTTTGGCCGACAGACCTTTCATCACCTCGTATTCGAAATCGAGCTTCGCCGCCTTGTATTTGTTGTCGACCACGCCGGGACGCAAACGCACTTCCGAGGTGCCGTTGTTGGCGCTCCAGTTCGCCGCCTGGGTCGGGTCCATCGCAAAGGTGATCAGCGGCAAGCGGTTGTTTTTCGTGAAGTCTATGCTGTAGTTCTGCACGTTGGCCGCGTCGAAGGTGAGCGTCGTATCGTTCGACGTATCGAAATGCGAATCCGATATACCAACCAGGCCGTTGATCTTCAATTTTCCGAAACTCTGCGCGATCGTCGCCGTGTATTGCTGGAACTCCGTGCCTTCGGCCACGTAACGCGATTGGGTGCGCATATCGACGTTGTTGAAATTGGCTGTCGCCACATTGTTGCTACCGTCCACTGTGAAGGACGTAACAGTCATCTCCGGCTTACCGGTGCCGTTGCGGCTCATACCCAGGGCCTGCAAGGCTTTTTCGTTTCGCTTTTGATCGAGCTTGGCGAACATCCCATCCAGCGTGATCAGGGTATCGTCGGTCATCTGGTACTGGACCGAGCCTGTGACACCGAGCCGTTTTTCGCCTTCCTCGAAACTGTTGTAGCCCGGAATGCGCGGCAGGAAGGTCGTTGCGGCATCGGCCAGTGTCCACGCTGCGTCGTTGCCGGGGGTGTTGGGCAGGCGCGCCGGACCGCTCGAACCGCAGGTCGTCGCCGTCGTGCTTGGATTTGATTGAACCCCGGCTGTTGCCGCATTCGTGTCGAAGCCGGCAGGGCTACAGAACCCATTTTGAGATGCACCATTGTCCCAGCGCGTCGTGCTGAAGCCATCTTCGATGATGTGCCGCTCGCCATAGGCTATGGACAGCAACGTGCCCAGCTTGCCGCCGAACCAATTATGGGTCCCGAGCACCGCGAACCGCGGATCGATGTGACCCGAAAGGTCGTTATAGCCAGCCTTGGCTGAGACCACGAAGGTCGGCTGCTGGTAGTCGAATGGGCGGGGCGTTGCCAAATCCACGGTGGCGCCCAGCGAGCCTTCCTCAACATCGGCGGCCGCGGTCTTGCGCACCGTTAAGCTGTTGAACAACTCAGAGGCAAAAATGTTGAAGTCGAAGCCGCGGCTGCGATTGGTGCCCGCGCCGCCACCGCTATCGCTGCTGCCCGATGTGGCGAGCGCCGACATGCCGTCGAGACGCACCATGGTATATTGCGGGCCGAGGCCGCGCACCGATATTTCGCGCCCCTCGCCGGAGACACGGCTGATCGAAACGCCCGGAATGCGCTGCAAGGATTCGGCGAGGTTGAGATCGGGAAAGGCCGCGATGTCTTCGGATTTGATGACGTCAACGACTCCCGTTTCGGTGCGTTTGGCATTGATGGCTGTGGTCAAGCTTTCCCGAAAGCCTGTAACAACAACCTCCTCCAAGGATTGGTTCTGCGAGGCATCCTGGGCCTGCGCAGCGGTCATCACCAACACCGTGAGCGGTAGAAACGATGTGCCGAGACGCAGAGATTGCGCGCGGCGTGAAGCGTGTTTTCCAAACATGAGCTCTCCCCTGCTCCCTGCGGGAGCTTGTTTTTGTCGCTATGCCAACGTCCATCGTCGCGTAGAGTCTTTCTGCCCTGTTGCTCAGATTTCCTGTCACTACGTCACCATAGATGCGGCCTGCTTCGATGCAGGCTGTCAGTCGGAAGGGTTACGGATGAATCCCGCGACGGCTAATGCCGTTTTCGCCACGGCCTATGCGAAACACGAATGTTTGCGCTAACAAAAAAGTTCCCGGCGCCTGTCGAGAAGCCGGAAACTTACTGAACGAGTGCGCTGAAACTTCGCGTTTTACTGTTTGAACGTTCCATTTTTTTGTAGGGTTATGACTTTGCCTGTCTTTACAACAAATTCGACGTGGTCGGCGGTCACCTCCGCATTGCGCACGAGAAATCCAGCCTCGGCTTCGACATGGATATTTTTCATGTGAAGCCCCGTGATTGCGCTTTCCGGAAGCCCGGTCGCGATGCCAACACTGTCGGCGCCGGTCGCGGTAATGTTCTCGATTGTGACGTCATGAATGATCGGCGTCTTGTCCTTGACGACGGGTTGGGCGGGATCGCTGTCCGACGGCCACAATTGATTGCCGACGATAAAGCCGCCTTGCTTCACCTGACGTTCGGCCTCTTTGGGATCGAGCGGCTTATAGTCATAATAGTCCGACACGACGAAAACCGTCTGTACGTTGGTCATCTTGTTGTTGCGAAAGACGATGTCGGAAACCTCGCCGCCGTGACCACGCCGGGTCTTGATGCGAAAGCCATACATCGAACCGTCGAAAGTGTTGTTCTCCGCCAGGATATGTTTGACGCCGCCGCTCGAGCCGCTGCCGATACAGATACCCCGGCCTTGCAGGATCGTGTTGCCGCGGATCACGATGTTCGAGACGGCTGCGTCGGAATGCTTGGGGTCGGGCTCGCTGCCTTTGATCGCCACCACATCGTCGCCGGTGCTGATCGTGTTGTTCTCGATCAGCATATTGCGTGTGTTGATCGGATCGATGGCATCGGTGTTCGGCGCATGGGCCGGGGCATAGATATTCACATTGCGGACGGTGGCATCGTCGACGTTCTGGAAAACCAAATGGAATGACGGCGAGTTGGCGAAGTGAACGCCCTCGAGCAGCACATTGTGGCTGTCGCGAATAAGGACGAGGCGGGGGCGGCTTTCGCGCTGCTCCTGCCGGGCCGAGCCGTTCGTAGCGAAGGCTGCCTGAGAGCGCCAGAAATCGCGAATCCATTCCCACCAGACGGCGCCCTGGCCATCGATCAGCCCCTCGCCAGTGATGGCGACATTCTCCGCACCCTTAATGTTGATCAGGGCGAAATCGGCCGATTTGCCCTCCGGCGTCATGGGGTGCTGGGTCGTGCCATAAAGCTTGGGATCGCTGGCGCCCAAGATTTCGGCATATTTGGCGACGTCAAGGCGGATATTGCTCTTCAGGAAGATCGGGCCGATCAGATAGAAGCCGCGCGGAACCAGCACCGTGCCGCCGCCCGCCTGGGCGCAGGAATCGATGGCTTTCTGAAACGCTTCGGTATCGTACCACAGCTTTGTGCCCTGAGCGCCGAACTGGGTGACGTCGCAGACTTTATCCGGAAACTTCACGACGGCCTGGGCGTGAGCCCCGCTGGACAAAAGAAGCACTCCGGCAAAGCCCAGAGCGGACACCAAATGCGAACTCCGGAATGCGGGTTGGCCACGCGGCATGCTGATTTCCTCGTTGTCGTTTTCGTTAGGATAGCAGCGGCGCTTTTCCGGCTGCCAATGCCGTTCAGCAGATTGGCTATGCGCCCGCGGTATGGCGTTGTTACCCATCGCCTATGCGCTAGGTTGGACGCATTTTCGGTCATGGAGTTTCTCGCATTGTCCCGCTATTGATCCGCGCGAGAAACCATTGGAACTGGAGGGGCTATGGCAAGCGATGTCACGCCGATGACGCGCCGCACGGCGCTGGCCGGTACTGCCGCGGTGCTGGTGAGCGCGCGAGCCGGGTTTGCGGCGGGACCTATGCGGGCCTTTTTCGTCTCCACCGGCGCCAAAGGTCACGGCCTTTATCCGCTGCAGCTCGATACCCAATCCGGCACCATGGCCTTGGGCGCCCCGAATGAAGCGATCCTATCCGCCACCTTCGCGGCTTATCATCCCCGCCATCGGCTGCATTATCTGATCAAAGCACAGCCCGACGGCCGGCTCGTTGTGTATGACGCGGATTGGGCTCTGAAGGCTGATCTCTCCAGTCATGGCGACGGCCCGTGTCATGTCGCGCTTGATGGCAGCAAGACCTGGCTGGCAGTGGCCAATTACAACAGCGGGAGTTTTGCGCTCTATCGCCTCGATGCCAATGGCATGCCGCAGGAGCCAGCCGTGGTTGGCAAAGATGAAGGCAGCGGCACCAACGCAGAACGCCAAGCCAGCGCGCATGTCCATTGGGTTGGGTTTTCGCCCGACCAACGCTTCCTTTATACCGTTGATCTGGGCAACGACACCGTGATGGTGGCGCCATTCGATAGCGCCAAAGGTATCGGCGAACGCATTGCGGCCTACAAAGCCGAACCGGGCGAAGGCCCGCGCCATATCGGCTTCCATCCGAATCAGCCGTTGCTGTTTCTGGTATCGGAACTTGGCAACAGCTTGACGGCCTTGCGTCGCGCGCCCGATGGCAGGCTGAGCCGCGTGTCGCGGCTCTCCACGCTACCGGCTGGGTTTACCGGCCATAGTCAGGCCGCACATATTGTCGTCACTCGCAAAGGTGACCGGATATATGTCTCCAATCGCGGTCATAACAGCATCGCGGTGTTTGCTGTGGGGGGCGACGGCAACCTCAGCCCTCTACAGACCATCGCCACGGGCGGAGATTGGCCGCGCTTCTTCCTTTTGCTCGAAGACGCGGAGCTGTTGATTGCCGCCAACCAGAATTCCGGGGAACTACAGCTTTTCCGCGTGGCAGCCGATGGCCGTCTGGCACGCGTGGGAACGCCGGTGATCGTACCCGATGCGATGTTCATAGGTGCGAGGGATATTTAATAGGCCTCATGCTTCGCCGCTTTGGCGACGACCATACCATCCTGATCGCTTTGCGGACCGTCCCAAGGATAATCCAAGGTTGGCTGATTGGCGAAGCGCTTCATCCTGATCGTCAGCGTCGCACCGGCACCGGGCGCAAGACGCACTTTGAAGTGCGGGGCATCAACCGGCTGCGTCTTGCCCCCGTCCGAAACCGACACCACCTGATGCTCGCCATAGGCGCCCGCCTGCACCACCGCCAGCCGCAACTCCGTTGGATTGAGATTCACCAGTATCACCGTGACGCTATCATGTGTCATGGCGCTGACCAACGCCGCCATATCCTCCGGGATGCCCGCGCGCCGCTCTATGGGATCGAAATAGCGCAAGCGGCAATGCAACGGTGCGCCGCCGCTGGTCGGCGAACTCTTCGCCCAGGGGCGCGCGCCGATGTGCAATCCGCCTAACATTAGCTGGATAAGTTCGTTCACGGCCGCGGGGTTCTGTTCCATCACCGAATCCGCCAGACGGGTGTCTGGTGTGGTGCGGTCGTTGCGCAGCTCTTCCCCACGTTTGCGAATGAGCGCCAAGGCTCCGCGCAGCGCTGTTGCGGGATAATCGGGATTCTTTCCTTCTAGAAACGAAATCCAAGGATGCGACGGCGCACGCGAACGATCCGACGCTTTCATCGACAGAAAATAGATGTCGAGTGCGCTGTGTTCGTAGAGGCCGGGCACATAACCGTGCCAGCCCTGGTCGCCAAACATGCGCGGGGTCGAAACCACACCATTGATCACCTTGTGCTGCGCGTTGATCCGGTCGGCCATCTTGCGCCAGACGTCGAGATACTTGTCGTCGCCGGTCAACAGGAAGGCACTCATGAAGGCGATGGCGCAGAACGGAACGCGGTTGCGGTCCTGGCGCTTGCCCGTCTGCGGCACGATGGGGCTGAAATCCCAGCCATAGACACCGCCATACCATTTACCGTCAGCCGCACCGCCAATTTTGCCGTCAAGACCGATATTGCTCGGCAGGATATCGTTGTTCTGACGGGCGCGTTCCACCCAGGCATCGACATATTCCAGCAGCCACGCTTTGTATTTCGGCTCGTGTGCCAACATATAGGCGTTCAGCGCCAGCGTTGTGGATTCGAGATTGAGCGGATGGTCGCCGATGACATCGTTATAATCTTGGAAATGCGCCAGCATCTGCTCATAGCTGTTCTCACCATGCAGCATGTCGCCCATCGCGAAGCGATTCTTGACCTCCACGGGATCGCCGGTCCAGTCCAGCGCCGTCGCCTTGCGCAGCATCGGCCCACGGCTGCCGTTCATCAGACTTCGGATAATACGATGTTCGGGATCGTAATTCGGCGCGCCGGGATCTTCGTTCATATAGAAACCCGCAAAGCGGCGCACGCGCTCGCGATATTTCGGATTGAACGGGTTTGAGAGCCCCATCACGTTGAAGACCGAGAGACCTTCGCCGTTATGCTGCCAATCCATCATCACAGGGAATTCTTTGTAGTACATGCCATCACGCGCGAAGGGCACTTCGGTCGTCTTCGCCGCCGTGTATTGGCGGACATGGCCCTCATAGGCCTTCTCGTACATTTCACGGATACGATTCGAAGCGCCGAGCGCATAGAGATATGGCCAGTCATTGACGTTCTCGATGGCATCGTCCGGGCCGTCATCTCCGCCCCAACGCGCCACGCACATCAGAAAGCCGTTCTCGTCAAAATAGCGGTCGAAAAACGCTTCGCAGGCGGGCGCATGCGCACGCAACAGCTCGCGCTCCAAGAGCGCCCATTCCGGTGCATCCATCGGCGCGGCGATATCGAGCACGGGTTCGGCCGCAAAAGCGCGGCGCGGCGCAGCAACGGTATAGGCGATCGCCGCCGCGGTACCGAGGAGAAAAGAGCGTCGAGAACGGATCATCTGGAACTCCCGATGTGCAGAGAGAATGGACGGAGCTTCAATAGGCCTTATGTTTTTTCGGCTTGGTGGCGGTGATCGCGCTGTCCATGGCGATATCGACACCGTCCCATGGGAAGCTGAGGGTCGGCGGATTGGCAAAGCGCTTCATGGCCACAACCAGCTTGGCGCCCGTTCCGGGCGCAAGGCGCACCGAGAACGCCGAATCATTCACCATGAGGCTGCGCTCGCCGAGCGCGACCGAGACGACTTCGTGCTCCCCATAGGCGCCGGCCTGTACCGTCACCAGACGCGCCTGGCTTGGGTTGGTGTTCACAAGCGTGACGGTGACGCTGTCGGCTGTCATCGCTTCGATCAGCGCTCCCACATCTTCTGGAATCCCCGCGCGCTGCCGCACCGGATCAAAATATCGCAGACGGCAATGCAGCAATGCGCCGCCCTGGGCGGGTGTCGTGGGCGCCCAACCAGGATGCTGGATGTACAATCCACCCTCCATCAGTTGGGTGAGCGCCGTAACACTGGCGGGGTTGTCGTCCAACACCGTATCGGCGAGACGGGTGTCCGGCGTGGTGCGGTCGGCACGGATTTTCTCGAGGCATTTGCGAATGTGGGCCAGCGCGGCGTTGAGAGCCGTCTGCGGATAATTTGGATTTTTCCCCTCCAGGAAGGAATACCAGGGCGTCTCTTCGGCGCGCGCGCGATCCTCGGGCCTCATCGACAGGAAATAGATTTCGAGGAAGTTCAGATTGTAATCGCCGGGCTCATAGCTATACCAGCCTTGGTCGCCGAACATCCGCGGGGTCGACGAGACGCCGTTGACCACCTTGCGTTGCTGGTTGATGCGGTCGGCCTGTTTGCGCCAAACCTCGAGATAGCGATCGTCGCCGCCGGAAATGAGATACGCATTCATGAAGCCGACGAAGGAACGCGGCACACGATTGCGGTCCGCGCGCTTGCCTGTCATGGGCACGACGGGGCTGAACCCCCAGCCATAGACACCGCCATACCATTTGCCGTCTGTGGCGCCGCCGATCTTGCCGTCCAGACCTATATTGCTCGGGATAATGTCGTTGTTCTGACGCGCGCGCTCTACCCAGGCATCGATGTAATCGAGCAACCATTTCTTATATTTCGGCTCGTGATCGCACATATAGGCATTCATGGCCAAGCCTGTGGCATTCAGATTGAGCGGGCTATCGCCGACGATGTCGGTGTATTCCGAGAAATGTGCGAGCATCTGCTCGTAGCCATTCTCGCCATGCTCCAATGCGCTGCCCGCGAAGCGATTGGTCGTCTCGATGGGATCGCCCGTCCAATCCACGGCGGTTGCCTTGCGCAGCAGCGGGCCGCGACTGCCATTGAAGAGACTTTTGATGATGCGAAGCTGCGGATCGTAATTCGGCGCACCGGGGTCCTCGTTCATGTAAAAGCCGGTAAAACGCCGGACACGATCGCGGTATCGCGCATCGTAGGGATCGGAAAGCCCCATCAGATTGAAGACGGTCAGGCCTTCCGCATTGTGCTGCCAGTCCATCATCACGGGAAATTCTTTGTAGTACATCCCATCACGCGCGAAGGGGACGTCGACCGTCTTTGCCGCCGTGTATTGCCGGACATGGCCTTCATAAGCTTTTCGATACATCTGCCGGATGCGGTCCGAGCCGCCCAGCGCGTGCAAATGCGGCCAGTCGTTGACATTCTCGATCGCGTCGTCCGGCCCATCATCTCCGCCCCACCGGGTTATGCATCGCAAGAAACCGCTCTCATCGAAATAACGGCCGAAGAATTCCTCGCAAGCAGGTGTGTGGGCGTCGAGCACCTGACGTTCGAGCAATGCCCATTCCGGTGCGTCCATCGGGGTTGTGATGTCGAGAACAGGAGCGGGAGCGGCCGCCAATGCCGAAGGCGCGGTGATGCTTGCAAGCGCCGCAGTAGAACCCAAGAGAAAAGCCCGCCTTGATGGTCTCATTTTCCAACTCCCAACGTGACCGCCGCGGGATGCAATTCGAGGCGTTCGATTTTTCCAACGATCACGAAGAAGGCGAAGATCGTCAGCAGGCAGTGCAAAGCGACGAAGATCAACGCGCCGTCGAAGGAACCGGTCAGCGCGACGATGTAACCGATGGCGATCGGCGTCACGATCCCGGCCATATTGCCAATCATATTGAAGATGCCGCCTGTGACGCCGATCAATTCCTTGGGCGAGGTGTCGGACACCACCGCCCAGCCGAGCGAGGCTAGGCCCTTACCGAAAAAGGCAAGCGCCATAAAGGAAATGACGAGGATCTGCGTATCGACATAGTTGCAGACGATGATCGTGGTGGCGAGCAACATGCCCACCAGCAACGGCGCCTTGCGCGCGAAGGTTACAGAGCCGGTCCATTTCAGAAGGAGATCGGAGATCACCCCGCCCAACACGCCGCCCACGAACCCGCAAATTGCCGGAAGAGCGGTCATGAACCCGGCCTGCAGGATCGACATATGGCGCTGTTGCACGAGATAGATCGGAAACCAGGTAACGAAGAAATAGGTGAGCACGTTGATGCAATACTGGCCGAGATAAACGCCGAGCAGCATGCGGCTGCTCAATACCACCTTAATGTTTGCAAAGGTGAAGGCGGCATTGCCGCTCGCAGTCTTGTCTTCGATGCGGACGAGTGCACCGCCCTGCTCGATATAATCGAACTCCCCTTTGTTGATCATGGGATGATCGACGGGGCTTCTCACGAAGCGCGCAAAAATGACGGCTGCAACGAGGCCGAATGCGCCCATCACAACGAACACCGAAGGCCAGCGGAATTGATGAACCAGCCAGCCCATCAGGGGCGCGAAGGCAACCAGCGAGAAGTATTGGGCGGCGTTGAATATGGCCGTCGCCGTACCACGCTCGGACGATGGAAACCAGTTGGCGACAATGCGCGCATTGGCGGGAAAGGCCGGCGCGCTGGCAAGCCCCACGATGAATCGCATTGCGAATAGGACGACAAAGGCCGCGATCCCCGTAAAGACTCCAGCAAAGCCTTGCACCAGCGTGAACAGCGACCACAGCACAAGCGCCCAGATGTAAATCACCCGCGAACCAAACCGGTCAATGAGAACGCCGCCCGGAATCTGCGCAATCACATAGGCGATGGCGAAAGACGAGAGCAGATACCCCATTGCCACGGGATCGAGGTACAAATCCTTGGACAGCGAAGGACCGGCGATCGAAAGCGTGGAGCGATCCGCATAGCTGATGCTGGTCACGATGAAGAGCAGCAAAATGATCAGGTATCGCACCCGCGTCGGTTTGGTCGCGAAAGTGGTGCCGGGGGTGTTCATTGTGCTGGTTTCAATCCCTAGAGATATTTTCTTATTTTTCTATACGCGCGTGTTCGCGCTGTATCCGGCAACGGCGACAGAGTCTGCAGAAATTCATGCGCAGCAAGGACGAGAGCGCAGAGAATGATAGGCGCGGGAAGAAAGGATATCTAACTCAATTGCAACATGGATTGATCCATATCGAGCATAGATTCGTCTTCCTCTGGGGCGGCGGGTTCGCTGCCGTTCTTGATCTCATCCTGTAACAGCCCCAGGAAAGGCGCCAGGGCGGGGTTGTCGTTGTCGGCACGCCAGGCCACATACAATTCGACCGGTCGCGGCGGATTGGTGATGACGGGACGGAAATACACATCATCGAAATGCAGGCTGGTGGCCGCTTCAGGTACGAGCGCGGCGCCCAACCCGGAGTGAACAAGCCCCAGAATGGAATGGATCTGGCTCATATATTGGACGTATTGCGGAGCCACCGCCGCGCGGTCGAACAACTCCATCAGCATGGTGTTGAAGTACTTCGCGCCTTCGGGCGAATACATGATCATCGGTTGGTCGTCGAAATCCTCCAGCGAAAGAGCAGCCTTCGCCAAGCGTGGATCGCCGGAGGGCAATGCCGCGACAAGCGGTTCCAACGTCACCCGCAAGGTGTCGAACTCGGCGCGATCGATCGGCGGACGCAGCAAGCCGACATCGATGCGCCCCGTGAGCAGAGCCTCCACCTGTTCTGAGGTGACCATTTCCTTCAGCGCGATATTCACATTGGGCAGACGTGAGCGCGACAGGATCAACAGGCGCGGCAGAAAGCTATACCCGGACGCGGCGGTAAATCCGATCGTGATGGTGCCGGCCTCTCCCGATGCTACGCGGCGCGTGGTCAACGCCGCACTTTCGGTCAGCCGCAGGATACGGCGCGCATCGAGAAGGAATACGCGACCCGC
>Ga0265338_10010313_pt1 | contig 10979 bp, 13 predicted proteins | sample 42126metaG_FD_193579 | JGI IMG/M metagenome (GOLD analysis project Ga0265338, IMG submission 193579) | Rhizosphere microbial communities from Carex aquatilis grown in University of Washington, Seatle, WA, United States - 4-21-26 metaG | ecosystem: Host-associated > Plants > Roots > Rhizosphere... | reverse complement strand
CATTGGTGTCATTATTGGTTGTTCTTTTAGAGATTGCTTCGCCCTTCGGGCTCGCAATGACAACACTTTTACTTAATGCCAGATAATCTTGCTCGAGCATGACTTTTAATTTGCTCTCCACCACATAGGCTGTTCCTGCCTTGGCATTTTCATAAACAATAGCTTTTTCTGGGACTATCCAGACTTTGTTAAACGTATTAACTGGAATATTCGTTGTACCAAATTTCTTAGCTGCTTCTTCATAAATCCGCTTCCAAAATTTTTTGCCTATTGCATCTTCCGGATAAATCAAACTCGCTGTTATCTGCTTGAGCATGTAATCTTCGGCTAATAAATCACGGCCCATTTCAGTTAAACCAAAGGATTGCGGAATGATGCGTTCTTTTTCATACGGTGAGAGATTGACCCAAAGGTCTTTCTCAGGAATTGTCAAAGAGGCAAGAAAATATTTAATCAGCTTGCTTGATTCGTCTTTAAGCTGATCATTGCTTAATTCACTATCGCCTTTATCAAGGATAAAATCAAATCGAAATGGATTGTCCGGATGGACCTTGATGCCTTTAAGGATAGGCGGATTAAACTCAGGACTAAGATGCACCATCACTCCAGGTACAGGCAATCGAAAATCTTGTGCTTGGACACAAGGGCTCAGCCCAACGGTATTAGTCAAAAAAGCTATTAAAATAGCAATAGGGAGATATGGGGATCTCATACTATAAATATGCACTATATATACTCTAAAATCAAGTGTTGGAGAGTGTTTTGAGGGAAGCGCTTTCCGAGAAGAAACTACACTTCTTTAATTCCAAAACCTATTTCTGCTTCGGCCATTAATTTCTCACCAACATGGGCCTGGCATTTAACAAAACCGGCTTTGGCGAGTAATTTAACCGTTGAAACCTCGATGGTCAACTGATCGCCAGGTATGACCGGATGATGAAAACGCGCCTCGGTCTTGGCGAGATAGTAGATCAGATTTTTCCCTTGAAGATTCTTACTGTAATAAAAATAAATACAGCCTGCTTGGGCCATGGCCTCAACAATCAAAACCCCTGGCATTACTTGTTCACCAGGAAAGTGACCGCGGAAATAATGCTCATTGATCGACACATTCTTAATAGCGACCAGCTTCTCGTTTGGTTTGCATTCTAAGATACGGTCAATCATCAAAAATGGAAAACGATGCGGGATAATTTTCTGGATGTCAGCGATTTCAAGTTTCATATTTTTCCCCCATTTTCAAAAAGGTATTTAGCTAAGATGTCTGTTTCAATATTGACGTAATCCCCTATTTTTTTCAACCCCAAGGTCGTCACTTTTAGGGTGTAGGGAATCAAATACACTTCCACATCATCTTTGCCCACCTTACCGACAGTGAGGCTGATACCATCAACTGTTACAGAACCTTTAGGCACAAAATATTTACGGTTTTTTTTGCTAACACCAAGACACAAGGCAACCCAATTCTTATCTTGAATAATATTCTTAATAACCGACACCTCATCCACATGCCCGGTCACAAAATGCCCTCCCAAACGGGAGCCCGCTTGTAAAGCCAATTCTAAATTCACCCGATCCCCGACAGACAAAGAGCGCAAGGACGTGGTCTCAATAGTCTCTTTCATCATATCAAAATTGACGACCTTGCTCTTTTTAGAAGCCACGGTCAGGCAAACACCGCTGACAGACACACTGTCCCCCAATCGGACTTTTTTAGCCAAGGGCCCCAAATCAATGCTAAAGATCAATAAATTCTTTTTAGAATCTATTTTCTTGATGGTACCTATGTATTCAATAATTCCTGTAAACATAATTTGTAGATTGCTTCGTCGCTACGCTCCTCGCAATGACATAGGGTAACCCTGAATTAGAATATCTTCGCCTATTTTATCAATGGTCATATTTTTAAGATTAACCATATCAGCCAAGACCTTAGTTTTCAATCCGCGAACACTCTCTAGACCTTCACCCATGATTTTAGGCGCAGTATAAATCATCATTTTGTCGACCAGATTATGCTGTAAAGCTGATCCCACCACTGCCCCGCCGCCTTCAATGAGCACGCTGGTGATTTCATTTTCGCCTAAATATTTCAAAACCCATTTTAAATCAATCCGGCCTTTATTCAAAGGAGCTTGTATCACCTGGGCTTTAATTTTATTTACTTTAGGCTTAGCGGTAAATAAAAAAATATCTTCAGGGCAGGTATTCTCAAATAATTTGGCACGAGGTGATATCCGACCGCGCGTATCTAAAATAATTTTCTTAATGCGTTTAGCTGGAAGTGTTCTTAATTGAGGATTGTCTTTGAGAACCGTATTGATGCCCACCAAAATAGCATCAAAACCAAATCTTAAACGATGCGCGTAATCACGAGCAAAGGCTGAAGTAATCCACTTTGACTCACCATTAAGACAAGCAATCTTTCCATCGATAGTCTGGGCAATTTTAGCAGTCACAAAAGGACGTCCGGTAGTAATCCAAGAATTAAATACTTCATTCATATGCGTTAATTCATCCGCCAGCAAACCTTGTTCCACCTCAATGCCCTGCTGCCTTAAGGACTTCAATGATCGACCGTTATTAAGCTGATTTGGATCTAAAGCGCCGACAATTACCTTTTTAATCCCTGCTTTCACAATAGCCTCTGTGCACGGCGGTGTACGGCCTGTATGGCCACAAGGTTCGAGGGTCACGTACAAATAGGCACCTCGGGCCTTGGTGCCTGCTTTTTTTAGAGCATCAACTTCCGCGTGATCACCACCGCAATAATGATGATAGCCTTCTGCGATGATCTTGCCTGATTTCACGATCACAGCACCCACCATGGGATTGGGCGATGTCCTGCCCCAGCCTTGCAAGGCCAATTCCCAAGCACGGTTCATGTAAATAAAGTCATTATTCATATTAAAGAGATTGCTTCGCTTCGCTCGCAATGACACGTAGTTGTTCAACCACATCTAACGGCACGGTTCTTTTGCCGACGTAGGTATAGGACTTTGCTTTACCATGGGCATCTGAGCCGCCGGTGGCAATAAGGCCATTTTTCTTGGCAATACGCTCATAAAAATGAGTGACGTTTTCCATAGAATTCGGATAATAAACCTCCAAACCCTTTAAACCAGCGGCGACAAAACGCGGGATCAATTCATCTTTTTGCGTCAGCATCGGATGCGCCATCACCGCCACACCGCCAGAACTCCGGATTAATTCAATAGCTTCAAAAGGTGTCTGCTTATACTTAGGCGCATACCCCGGGCATCCGGGCCCGATATATTTTTCAAAAGCAGCTTTAAAATTGGAAACCCATCCCTTTTGCTGCAAAACAATTGCCAAGTGCGCCCGGCCAACAGCCCTGGAATGAGTCAAGGCACAGACTTCTTCAAATTCTATATTATCAACACCGACCTTTTTAAGATTCATGATCATCTGTTTCATGCGTTCCATCCGCGCATCAAGGAAAATATAAATCTTTTCGAGTAAAGGCCCTTTTTGATGATCAATAAAATAGCCCAGGATATGAATATCACAATTTTCTAATTCTGACGATAATTCAATGCCAGGTATAACTTCAAGGGCGTGGGGTTTTGCCGCCTCTATGGTAGGATTTACACCTTCAACAATATCATGATCAGTGATGGCAATACAGGAAAGCCCGGCCTTAAGCGCATCGTCAACAACTTCCTGAGGGGACGAGGTGCTATCTGAAAAATACGTATGGATGTGTAAATCTGCGCTGCCGGCCATGGTTAATTTTGCGGCTCGACGATTTCTTTTTTGTGGATTTTATCAAGAATGCCGTTGACGAATTTGCTGGATTCCAAATCGCCATATTTCTTCGCTAATTCCACCGCTTCATTAATAGCTACTTTCGGAGGAATATCCGTGGTGTGCTGTAATTCATAAAGCCCAATGCGCATGACATTGCGATCAATAATGGCCATGCGTTTGATCTGCCAATTTGTGGCATAATCGGAAATCTTATGGTCAATATCCTTAAGATGCAGGACAACGCCTTGGGCCAAAAGATTGGCATAAGTGATTATTTCCTGGTCCTTGGTCTCTTCAGCCTTCCAATAAGATTCCACCACCGCTTCGATGGGACGCTTAGTGATATCCGACTGATATAAGATCTTTAAGGCATGTTCGCGTGCAAGTGTCCGGCGTCTCATAGAGCCTTTAAAAGAGCAATCATTTCCAAGGCAGCGATAGCAACATCGCGTCCTTTATTATTGATACCTTTTTTCCCAGCGCGAGCCTGGGCCTGAGCCACGGTGTCCGTCGTTAAAACCCCCATGATCACGGGTTTAGATGACATTAAGGAAGCTTCCATAATACCGCGGGCGCATTCATTAGAGACCACTTCAAAATGATAGGTTTCTCCCCGAATGACCGCTCCTAAACAAATAACAGCATCGATATTTTTTCTTTTGGCAAGTTTCAAGGCAACAAGAGGGATTTCAAAAGAACCAGGCACCCAAACTGTGGTAATCTGTTTTTCCGCCAATCCCTGACGCTTCAATTCCATCAAACAAGCGTCGAGCAATCCCTTGGTGATGAAATCATTGAAGCTTGAAGCTACAATAGCAATACGAGCCATAGGACCCTAAAGGATGTGGCCTAATTTATCTTTTTTAGTTTTCAAATAATTCTCGTTAACAGGATTATGCGGGATTTTAATCGGCACCCGTTCAGTGACAGATAATCCATACCCTTCAAGGCCAACAATTTTACGGGGATTATTGGTCAATAAACGGATTTGTTTCACCCCTAAATCCACCAAAATCTGTGCACCGATACCATAATCACGCAAATCTGCCGCAAACCCCAAAGCCTGGTTAGCTTCGACGGTATCCATGCCGTCATCCTGCAAATTATAGGCTTTGAGTTTATTGACCAACCCAATGCCGCGGCCCTCATGCTGGCGGATATAAAGCAATACGCCTTGGCCCTTCTCATTAATTGTTTTCATGGCCGCTTTAAGCTGGCTGTTGCAATCACAGCGCAGAGACCCAAACACATCTCCTGTCAGACATTCTGACTGAGCACGCACCAACACCGGCTGGGTGCCGTCAATGGTGCCTTTGACCATGGCAATGTGAATGACGTTATCAACCAATGATTCATAGGCCACCATCTTGAATTCACCAAATTCCGTCGGCAAGGAAGTTTCTTCTACACGCTGGACTAATTTTTCAGTCTTACGGCGGTGTTCGATAAGGCTATCAATGGTGCAAATTTTTAGTTTATGTTTCTGGGCAAATTTAATCAAGTCCTGAGTGCGGGCCATGGTGCCATCATCATTCATGATCTCGCAAATAACACCGGCCGGATAAAGATCAGCCAAGCGCATCAAATCAACGGAAGCTTCTGTGTGTCCGGCACGTACCAACACTCCGCCACGACGGGCACGTAAAGGAAACAAGTGTCCGGGAGTAACCAGGTCGCTGGGCGATGATTTAGGGTCAATCAAGACATTGACAGTTTTCGCGCGGTCTGCGGCTGAAATACCGGTCGTAACGCCATAGGCAGCATCTACAGATACCGTCCAAGCCGTATTGCAACGCTGGTGCTTGGAATTGGTATCTTCTTTCATCGGATGCAAATCCAGATCATTTAAACGGGCATCTTCCATAGGCACACAAATGAGCCCTCGGGCTTCACGGGCCATGAAATTAATGGCGTCTGCATTGATAAATTGAGCGGCAATGAGCACATCGCCTTCATTTTCACGGCCTTCATCGTCCATGACAATGACCATGCGCCCAGCCCTTAGATCTTGAATGATTTCTGCAATAGAATTAAACATTATAATCTCCAATTAAACATCTTAGCTTAGAAGTGTCCCAAAGTATATGCCAGAAAATAGGCCTTGTCAATTGATTTCCCCGTCCCTATAATGGTTTTCAATTCTTCTAACCCTAGCATTACTAATACTATGCGTCTTGAACAAAAAGTCATGGAAAAATTCATCGAACGGCAAGAAACATTAGCCATCGCTGAATCCTGCACAGGCGGCCTTATAGGAGACCACTTGACTAATATAGCAGGTGCCTCGACATTCTTTTTATTGGGTGTCATCGCTTATGATAATGCCGCTAAAACCCGAATACTCGGAGTTCCTTCTACCTTCTTTAAAAAATATGGCGCCGTCAGCCCGCAGGTTGCCTCTGTCATGGCCCAAGGAGTGCGTAAAATACTTAAGACTGATTACGGATTAGCTGTAACTGGTATTGCCGGTCCCGGAGGTGCCACCAAGACTAAACCCGTAGGTTTAGTCTTTATCGCTCTTAGCTCTCAGCAAAAAACTACTGTTAAACGATTCTTCTTTAAAGGCACCCGCCTTGCCATCAAAAGCCAAGCTGCTCAAACAGCCTTAAAAATGCTGGCTAAGTAAATCCGTTTAGGTATAATAACCCCTTATGACTCTTACACATCGCCTGCAACGTTCCTTTAAACCACGCTTTGCCGTCATCTATCCCTTTGGCATTTTCGTGATGTTTTTCTGCTTTCTCAACGATACTTCCCTTAGGGCAGGCATTGGCTGGATTATCGCAGGCGCGCTCATCCGCCTATGGTCTAATGGTTATGCCATCAAGAATGATAAATTAACAAGTTCTGGTCCTTATGCCTTTGTACGTAATCCGCTATACTTAGGCACTTTTTTGATCGCCATAGGCTTTGTGATTGCGTTAAAAAGCGAACCTCCCATGTTGGAGTGGATTTTCGGCGGGATATTCTTATTAGCCCTAAGTTTTATGTATTACCGCACCATTAAGGCTGAGCAAGGGATGTTATTGGAAAAATTTAAAGGGGCTTACAGCGACTATTGCAAACACGTGCCTGCCATGATCCCCTGCCTCGTGCCTTATAGCAAGGGCGAAAAATGGCCTTTTAATTTACAAAGGCTTATCAACAGCAAAGAACATAAGCCTGTGTTTTGGATTTTTATCTTATTGGTCGTTTTCCACCTTAAAACCCGTCTGCTCATCGAGCATAAGCCTCTGACGGAAATGTCATGGACCCTGTCAGGCATGGCCATCTCCCTGATATTTCTCGATGCCGTCTACGAATTTAATAAAAAGAAATTCCAAGTCAAAGCCTAAATTTCTATTTAGGCAAATCAAATTTTATATTAACATCCTGCTTATCTTCCTCAGCAACTTTAAAAAGTTCTCTGGGCTGCATATTCAATTGACGGGCGACAAATAAATCCGGTATTTCATTGATCCTAATGTTGTAAATATTTACTGAATCATTATAAAACTCGCGCCTATCCGCAATTTGACTTTCCAGATAACTGACACGTCCTTGAAGCTGTGTAAAATTCTGGTTTGCCTTTAAATCCGGATAATTTTCCGCTACCGCAAAAAGGGTCTTCAATGATTGGGCCAAATCTCCTTCTGCCTGAGAAGACTCTCCTACACTCTTGGCCTGGATGCATGACGTACGCGCTGCGGTGATTTTTTCAAGCGTCTCACGCTCGTATTTCATATACCCTTCGCAAACACTGATCAATTTAGGGATTTCATCATGACGCTGCTTAAGCAAGACGTCTATGTTCGCCCAGGCCTTATCAATATTACGTGATACGACAATAAGACCGTTGTAAAGAGACACAAAATAAGAAACCAAACCAATAACTAAAAAAATTAATCCAGCTATGATAATAATCGACATCCTTGCCCCCCTTTTTTAAAACCTCGACCATAAACCCAAACGGAATAACAAATAGGCCAGCATCGCTAAACTTAACGCTGAACCTCCCCAAATGCCTGCAAATGCCTTCCAGGAAAAACTCTTCACCACTTCAGCCTGGCTTTCATCTGAAATGATAAAAATTTGACTGTTATCTCCTTTCGCGATAATGACGTCAGTAAGATCCTGCTGTATATCTGATTTATTTACTTCTTGAAGGAGACCATGCTCTGTGTGGGCTGCAGCCCTACTCCACTCTTCAAGGCCTATACCTTCTTGCGCAGGCGCCTGTCCAAGACTTTGTTTTAGCTTATCTGTAATACCGGAAATCTTTTCCATATACTGATCTAATTGTGTCGTATGTTTTTGAGCTGTACCTACCACAAATACTGACTCCTCAGGTTTTATATGCCATTCCGTAAAACGTAATGTATAGTTTCCAAACAAACCTTTGTACTGTATGCCACTTTTCCCCATAAAATTAATAAGGTTCTCTGGTAACCCTGAACCTAGACTTGTCGTAAACGTATAATCTGCCGGCATCACAAACTCAGCCCCCCATGGCAAAACCATTATTTCTCCAGTAGCATCATCCAAACAAAACGGGCAAAAAACACTGTCCCCTTGGGAAATCAAGACCCATCTGCTTGAACGGCCGCTGCTTTCATACCGCTCTATAGTATACCGGTAAAAGGTGCATTCAGTCCCAGACAAAGGAGCTTGGAGCGTTCTTGTCTTTTTTGCCTTTCCATTGAGCTCCACCATACCAATGGCAAGGCCACGCACCGTGGAAGTTGGGATACTTTCAATAGCTCTCTTCTTGCGTAAAGTCCCAAAACCTTTAAAAAATGAAAAAATGCCAAAAAATAATCCAAATATGGCATACCCTATATCTTTACCTGAATTACTGCTTGAACTTGAATGGTAATACGGATGGCTATTGTATTCCTGAGCCCGACGGAGATTCTTTTCTGTTTCTTGCTGGTCAATGGCTGCTTGAATTCTTTCCTTAAAACTTTCCAAATCCTGCGTATAGCCTGACCGTTGTGCCGCATTAATATTTTTAAAAGCATCAATATAATCACCATTATTATATTGTGCGACTGCTAAGGCGTAATAATTTTCTGCATCGGAATTAACAGGCTGCTGAACTTCCGCAGGAGTATTAGGAAGACTTGTTTGAGTTTGAGTTTGAGTTTGAGGTTCAGGTTGAGCGTCAGGCTGTGCTTCAGGTTCGGTTTGAGGCTGGGATTGGTCTTGAGGCTGGATTGAAGGCGCTGTTGTTTGTAATTTTTGACCGTCTATCGTATCAATGTCATCTGTATAATATGTCATGACAATACCGACACCGGGGTCCATTTTTATATACTTATCTGTCTGCTCAACAATCTTACCTTCTAATTTTTCACCAGACTTTAAAATAACCGTCTCAGCCAAAATATTGGCTGAAAAACTAAAAATTAATAATGTGAATAGCCACAAAATCCTCACAAAATAAAGTTTAGCATATAATTAAAAGGCCACAACCCAAAAACCAATAAAAAAGCCCCCCGCCCAAAATTTGAGCGGGGAGCTTTGAAATTCAATATTAACGTCGGTTCATTTTAGATAAGAGGCGCAGGATCTCCATATAAAGCCAAATCAAGGTGACCATCAGCGCAAAAGCGCCATACCATTCCATATACTTTTCCAAGCCCTGACGAGAACCTGATTCAATCAAATCAAAATCCAGCACCAAGGACATGGAAGCTATCCCAACCACAAATAAACTAAAGGCGATGCCCAGCGGGCCGCCGCCATTAAGAAACCCAGGTGGGTGAATACCAAACATAGAGGCGACCCAAACAACCCCATAAAATATCATGATCCCAACCATGGCAATCATAAGACCTTTACGCAATGCAGGCGTAGCCTGAAGCCAACCTGCTTTATAGCCCATGAGCATGGCAAAAGTCACAGCAAAGGTCAAACCTACGGCCTGCATGACAATGCCGGGATAACGCATTTCAAACATCGCGGAAAGAAAACCCAAAAATAAACCTTCGCAAGCCGCGTATAACGGAGCTGTTATCGGGGACCATTTCGGCTTAAAAGAAGTGGCCATAGCCAGGATAAAACCAACAATCATTGATCCGATAAAGATGATGTTTCCAAACCCTGCACTGCTTGGATCAGTGGCTTTGGACCAAGTCCAGGTCGCCGCGACTACCAAAATAGCCAGCAAGATAAAGGTTTTATTGACCGTGCCTTGTATGGTCATCGTTGGTTCCCCAACACCCACACGCGCCGCGTCAAAAGTTTTTTCATTTAATGTCGGATTACTGCTTTCCATTTCACTACCCTCCTGTGTTTATTCTTTTGTCCTTAAAACAAACCAGCGCATCGCAAAGCAATGCGCAAGATAATATTAGTATACACCCCGGCTAAACAATCATCAAGCATAATACCCCAACCGCCAGGCTGAGCTTCCAATTTGTTAATAGGGTATATTTTAAACATATCAAAAGCCCTAAACAAGAAAAATCCGCTGATCATCACTGACCATATCAAAGGTAACCCCCATAAAGCAATCATCACCCCTACCACCTCATCAATAACCACAATCCCCGGGTCTTTTTGATTCAATTGCTTTTCCACAAGCCCGGATGTCATAATGCCCAAAATCAACAAAATCAACAATAAGATCGTATAGACAGGCAAATTATTACCGACATAATAAGCAAGAATAACCCCCACCACGGTTGCCCAAGTACCCGGAGCAGCCGGCAAGTACCCTACACCACCGACAGTTGCAAAAGCTTTAATCAAAAAATTCCGCACTTCTACTCTCATTTCTTATGACGAAAATAATCTATGCCAGAATATACGGTTAAAATAACGGCTAAAATCAATATTCCCTGATTAATCGACTGCCACAGTTGTTTGACATGATAAAACCAAGAAGAACAATACTCCGATTGCTGGGCTACCAAGTAAAGCAATATTGCTGACACCGCAATGATTTGAGCGACTGTCTTAATTTTACCAGCACGCTCTGCAGCCAGCACTTGGCCCTGATGCATGGCTAAAAGCCTGGAGACAGTCACCAGGATTTCACGCACGGCAATCACGATAAATATCCACCAAGCGATCATGCCGATGTGGGCTAAAACTCCGAAAGCGGACAAAATCAACACCTTATCAGCAATAGGATCCATGATCTTACCGAAATCACTGATCAATCCCCTTGTTTTAGCCAAATGACCGTCACAAAAATCTGTTAAAGAAGCAATCAAAAAAAC
>Ga0265338_10010312_pt1 | contig 10980 bp, 7 predicted proteins | sample 42126metaG_FD_193579 | JGI IMG/M metagenome (GOLD analysis project Ga0265338, IMG submission 193579) | Rhizosphere microbial communities from Carex aquatilis grown in University of Washington, Seatle, WA, United States - 4-21-26 metaG | ecosystem: Host-associated > Plants > Roots > Rhizosphere >... | reverse complement strand
ACGCTCGTAGCGACCGCGGCTTTCACGCGCTTCGCCTCGGGAAATTTTCAGTTGTTGCGGCAACTCCTTGCCAAAGCCGCGTCCATATCCTTCTTCGATGTTCGCGCAAACGGAATCAAGACTGCGCACCTGCTGTTTTACCAGTTCACGTCCCCGAAAATCCCTGGCAAGGACTTCAGAGTCCGCCCAAAACTCGTCAAATAGCTGGCGAGCCAGTTTGTAAATCCCGAATGAGTCCAAGCGGTCGAAATTTTCCATGTTGTTGAAACACTGTGAATTGTTTTCCCGTCACTCGTCACCCGCCACCCGTCACGCCTAAGATTTGCAGAATCCGTTCCAGTTCCTCTTCGCTGAAGAATGAAATTTCCACGGAGCCTTTGCCTTGCGCGTAATGCAATTGCACCTTCGTGGCGAACACCTCGCGCAGCCGCGCCTCCAAATCCGCGATGTGCGGGTCGCCGGACGCCGCGGCAACCGTTTCCAGCTTGACGCCGGATCGTTTTGCCCCGCGCGTTTGCAGCTTGGCCACCAGCCCTTCCGTCTGCCGCACGTTCAGGCCGTCCTTGATGATGCGCTCGGCGGCGAGTTGCTGTTTCTTTTCGTCGGTCAGGCCAAGAATCACCTTCGCATGGCCGACCGTCAGGCGTCCGTCGCGCAGATATTTTTGAACGATGGCCGGCAATTTGAGCAGCCGCAGCGAATTAGCCACCACCGCGCGGCTTTTGCCGACCTTGGCCGCGATGTCCTCCTGCGTGAGCTGGAATTGCTCCGCCAGTTGCGCGTAGCCGTGCGCCTCCTCGACGGCATTCAGGTTTTCGCGCTGCAAATTTTCGATGAGCGCCAGTTCCAGCACCGCGCGGTCGTCGGCCTCGCGGGTGATGACGGGGACTTCCGGTAGATTCAAAAGCTGCGCCGCGCGCCAGCGGCGTTCGCCGGCAATCAATTCAAAAAAACCGCCGCGTTCGCGCACGATGAGCGGTTGCACAATGCCCTGTTCGTGGATGGAATCGGCCAGTTCCTTCAGTGCCTCGTCGGAGAAATCCTTGCGCGGCTGGAGCGGGCAGGGACGGATTTTGTTCAACGGCACGCGCTGGACGCGGTCGCGCGAATCCGGCGCGGTTGCAGGAACCGGAGCAGGGGGTTGAATGCCCGGCGCAGCCGCGGGTTGAGTGAGAACCGGGCTGCCGCCGAGAAGAGCGCCAAGGCCGCGTCCCAAAGCAGGTTTTGCCATGCGTGCAGAGTGTCAAATCAAGTCCAAGGTCTCAAGTCCAATGTCCAAAGTCCGTATTGCCAGCATGACTTTGGACTTTAGGCTTAGGCCTTTGGCCTTTACCCTGAACCCGTGAGCAACAAGGGAAAACGCATCGCCGCGATGGCCGGACAATTCCGCCAAGGAAACCTCAACCCCCATTACACCGGTTATTTCGAGTTGTTCAACCAGCAGAAATTTTTCGAGGCGCACGACGTGCTCGAACACATCTGGCTTCCAGACAAGCACGGGCCAAACGGCGCGTTTTACAAGGGCCTGATTCAACTGGCCGGCGCGTTTGTCCATCTGCAAAAGAACCGGCCGCAACCGGCTGGGGCGCTCTTCAAGCTCGCGCTGGCAAATCTGGAAAAATATCCGCAGGTTCATGAGCACTTGAATTTGAAAATCATCGGCGCGCTGATTCGCCAATGGCTTGCCGGGCTGGAGCGAACAGATTTCAGTGGCAATCTCCTGACAGCGGCGAACGCACCGATGTTGAAATTGGAGGAGAGCGGAGAATGAACAAAAGGCGTGTCGTGCTTGCGGGCGGAAGCGGCTTTCTCGGCCGGGCGCTCGCGAAGGAATTGCTCGCGCGGGATTGCGACGTGGTCGTGCTGACGCGCTCGCCGCGCGAACGAAGCGATGGCGCAAAGGAATTCGAGTGGGACGGCAAACATATCGGTGAGTGGATTCAATTTTTGGACGGTGCGGAAGCAGTGATCAATCTTGCCGGGCGCGGCATCAATTGCCGTCACACGCCGGAAAATATTCACGAAATCGTTGACTCGCGGGTGAATGCGGTCAATGCCGTCGGCGCGGCGATTTATCACGTAGCACGTCCGCCGCGAGTCTGGGTGCAGGCCGGGGCGATTGGATTTTACGGCGACCCCAAGGACCGTATGTGCGACGAAAATTCACCGGCAGGGAATGACACGCTGGCCGGAATTTGCCAGCCGTGGGAGGCCGCCTTCAATTCAGCGCCGGCTCCCGGAACTCGTCGGGTATTGTTGAGAATCGGATTTGTGCTGGGGCGCGACGGCGGCGCGTTGCCGGTTCTGGCCGGGCTTGCAAAATGGTTTCTCGGCGGGACCGTCGGCAGCGGCAGACAATTCATCAGTTGGATTCACGTTGGAGATTTGAGCCGGATGTTCATCGAGGCCGTCGAGCGCGATGAACTGGCGGGCACATTCAACGCCGTCGGCCCGAACTCCGTGACGAATCGGGAATTCATGCGCGAATTGCGGTGCGCGCTGCATCGTCCGTGGAGTCCGCCCGCGCCGGAATGGGCGGTGAAACTCGGCTCGCGGTTGGTGGGAACCGAGCCGTCGCTGGCGTTGACCGGCTGCCGGGTTGCACCAAAACGGTTTCTTGAAGCCGGATTCAAATTCCAATTTCCCGAACTTCCCGGCTCGCTGAAAAATATTTTCGGATGAGCCCGTTCAAGCCAGCGCCTCGGCCAGCACTTCCACCATGTGCTTCAAGCGGACAGGGGCAAGATGCTGGATTTGCTGGCGGCAGCTCGCGCCCGAAGCGACCACGGTCGTCCCGAAAGGCTGGTTCCTGACCGCGGCAATGAGAGGTTCGGCGACCTTCACCGAAAGCTCGTATTTCGATTCCATCATCCCGAACGCGCCCGCCATGCCGCAGCAGCCCGTGTCGAGCAGCTCCACCGTCCGCTCCGGCAGGCGTTGGAGCAGCCGGCACATGGCCGCCGGGCTGACCAGCGACTTGGCGTGGCAGTGCATGTGGACAATGAGGCGCTCCGGGTTTGCATTGAACCTCAAGGCGAGCGGCTCATTTGCGAGAAAATTGTCGAAAAATTCCCCAAACAGAAAACAGCGCGCGGCAACACGTTCCGCGTCCGGCAGCTTCAATTCCCGATAATCCTCCGCGAACATCGAGTAGCACGAAGGCTCGAGAAAAATAACCGGCGTGTTGTCGTTCTCCGCGTTGAACAGCGCGATATTGTGCCGTCCAAGCCGCGCGGCCTCGTCGAGATTTCCCTGGCTGAAAGCGGGCCGTCCGCAGCATTGGCGCTGCGCCGGCAGCACAACCTCAAAGCCGCAGGTCTCCAGCAGTTTGACGGCGGCCATGCCGATGTGGGGTTCGTAATAACGCACGAACGTGTCGTCCCAGAGAATCACCTTGCCACGCCACGGGCGGATGGAAGGCTCGCGCTTTTCAAACCAATGATCGAACCGCTCCAGCGCAAATTGCGGCAATGGGCGTTCCGCGGTGAAACCCAGGACCCGTCGAACGACTTGCCGGATTGACGAGAAATTCAGGAGCGCGTTAACCGTCCGCGGCATCGCGCAACCGAGCTTGCCCAGCCGGTCTACCGAACTTAACAGCCGTTCCCGCAGGTTCAATCCATCGCGGCGGATGCGCGCGTGCAGCAATTCCGCCTTCAGCAATGCCATGTTCACGTTGGACGGACATTCCGTCGTGCAGGCCCGGCAGGAGAGGCAATTGCTCAACGCCGCGTCGAGTTCCGCCGAACGCAGCGAATCGCCCTGAATGCCGCGCAATTCCAGCGCCGCGCGGATGGCGTTGGCGCGGCCCCGCGTGGACATGCTTTCCTCTCCGGTGACGAGGAACGTGGGGCACATCGTCGGCGTTTGCTTGAGGCAGCCGCCGCAGCCGTTGCATTGCTCGAGATTTGCCGTGAACGATTCATCCCTGGCCGCAAAGGCGAGAACGGGCTCAAACGGGAGTTTCAGCGGGCCGCCGCCACCCGTCCGCAGATGCTTGTCAATTTTGTAGCGGCCATCGGAAATGATTTTGCCCGGGTTGAACAAATTATTCGGGTCGAAGCTCTTCTTGATTTGCTTCATGAGCGAATACATTTCCTCGCCCACCTGCCGCCTGAGATATTCGGTGCGCGCTATTCCAACGCCGTGCTCGCCGGACAGTGTTCCCTTGAATTGTGCCACCAATTCGGCCACTTCGTCGGCGATTCCCCGGTATTTCTTCAAATCCTCCGCGCTGTGCAAATCCAGCACCGGCCGCACGTGCAGCAGTCCTGACGCCGCGTGTCCGTAATAAGACGCTTCCACGCCGGCACGCTGCATCAGTTCTTCAAGCCCGGCAAAATACGCGGGCAAATCGCGCGGCCGCACAGCCGAATCCTCGACGAAACAAACCGGTTTTGCGCCGCCCTTGCGGCTCATCAGAAGCGACAGTCCGGCCTTGCGCAATGCCCATACTAGATTTGCCTCGGCTTCCGTCTGCAAAATGCGTTTGCGCAGACCCAGTTTGCGTTTCGATAGCGCAGCGAGTTGTCCGCGCGCGTTTTCAAAAAACTCGACGATTAAAATCGCCTCGCATGGTTTGGCGTCGAGTTCAAGCAAATCGCGTGCTGCCTGAAACTCACGCTGCCCGCGGGTCTGTTCGAAGAGCGGGCGGTCAATGTGCTCGATGGCCGCCGGTTTCAGGTCAAGCAGTTCACCCGCCGCCTGCATCGCCTCGGCCACGGACGCAAAGAACAGCAACCCTACGCCGCGTTCCTCCGGCAGCGGAACAACTTTCAATTCCGCTGAAACAATCGCCGCCAGCGTGCCTTCGCTGCCGGCCAGGATGTGAAGCAGGTTTTTTGGTTCGCTTGAGGCCCGCGCGAGTGCATAGCCGGGCCAGCGCTTCAAAAGTCCCGGCGGAAATTCTTCGACGATTTGCAGGAAATTCAACTCGGTCAGGCTTTCCACGAGCTCGCGTTGCTTCGCCAGCGTGTCGAGGCCGGGGGCCACCTTTACCGCTTGTCCGTCGGCCAGCACAACATCCAGCGCGCTGACGTGCCGCGCCGTCGTGCCATAAACCGGCGTGTGGGAACCGGACGAATCATTGGCAATCATCCCGCCCAGGGTCGCCCGCGAACTCGTCGCCACGTCCGGCCCGAAACGGAAACCCTGCGGATGCAGAAATTCATTCAACTGGTCCAGCACCACGCCCGCGCCGACCCAGACGGTCCGCTTCTCCAGATTTAATTTGCCAATTTGGCGGTTTTGTCTCGCGAAATCCACCACCAGCCCGTCTCCGATGGCGCCGCCGGAAAGTCCCGTTCCCGCGCCGCGCGGAATCACCGACGTGCCCGCCTGGGCCGCCGCCTGTATGATGGCGCAGGCTTCCTTGGGGTTTTTGGGGAAGGCCACCGCCAGCGGCTCGACCTGATAGAGCGAGGCATCCGTCGCGTAAAGCTGGCGTGTCAGATTGTCGAAGGCGACTTCGCAGTTCGCGGCCTTCAAAGTCGCCAGTTGTTGGGTGGGCGTCATGCTGTCGCAAGGAATGCTATCGGCGTGACAGCCGGTTGACAATTTCATTAACTCATGGCGTGAACGAGGTTTCCCGGAAACGTTCCGACGAATTCCTGAAAATCAGCGGCCAGTTCAAACTCGGCTCGCTCGTCACCGAATCTTCCCATCCCGTCACGGCCAATTTGAGTGAAGTTGCCAAGGCCGACATCGCCGCCGCCCTCAAGCTGCTGTTCGACGTGGACGACGATGTGATTCGGAAGTTCCGGGGATTCGTGGCGTCGGGCAGGGCGGGGGACATCAAGGAAACCATTTTGTGTTCCCTCAAATCCGGCGGACGCATCTTTTTTACCGGCTGCGGCGCGACCGGACGCTTGAGCATCCTGCTGGACTCTGTCTGGCGCGATTTTTGGCAGCAACAGAAAACCCTCACCCGGCCTTCGGCCACCCTCTCCCATCCGATGGGCGAGGGAATAGATTTTGAGAATCGCACCTTCAGCGTGATGGCGGGAGGCGATTACGCGCTCATCAAATCCGTCGAGGGCTTTGAGGATTTCACCGCGTTCGGCAAAAAGCAAATCAACGATCTGGGCGTGTCATCAAAGGACATTGTGTTTGCCATCACCGAGGGCGGCGAAACTTCCTTTGTCATTGGCACGGCGTGGGCGGGCGTGGAGGCCGGCGCAAAGGTCTATTTCGTCTATAACAATCCGGACGACCTTCTTTGCAGCCATGTCGAACGCAGCCGCGAAATCATCGAGGACCCGCGCATAGAAAAAATCAACCTGACAACCGGGCCGATGGCCATCACCGGCTCCACGCGGATGCAGGCGACCTCCATTCAATTGTGCGTGCTGCTGACGGTTTTGGAAATGGTCGTGCGCGAATTAGGTTTGGTGGGGACGGCGCGCCGCGGCGTCAGGTCATCGCAGCGCGATGACCCTACCAGTTTGGTCCCCGCGCAATTTCTCGCCAAGCTTGAGGAATTGCACGCCAGTTTGAAATCAACGGAAGTGCTCGCGCAACTGGCGAAGCTCGTTGAACTGGAGGAGACCGTTTATCGAGCCGGGCACAAAACCAATTATTTCGCCGACCGGTTTGGCATTGATGTTCTCACGGACACGACCGAGCGTTCGCCGACGTATTGCACCCCGCCGTTCCGTAAGTCCGGCGACACCGCCGCCGCCGAGTCCTGGGCATACCTCTTCACGCCGCAAATGGAGACCCCCAACGCTTGGCGACATATTCTCAAGCGCGAGACCCGCAGTCTTGACTGGAAACCCGATGAAGTCCGCGCCCTCGTGGATGGTGACAAATTTCAGCGGACGCTGGACGTGGTCCGCAAAATCAACGCGAAGGAGCTTATGCGTTTCAAGATTGGCCAGGATGGAAGGCCGTTTCGTCCTCTGGGCAGGGGCGATTGTTCCATCGCCGTCATTTCAGACGCGGAAGCCGGTGCGTTTGATGCTTCCTCCCGCGGCCGGCTCGACGCCGCGCAAAAAGCCGGTGTCAAATGCGGCCTGATTTGTTTCGGCAACTCCGCACTCCGCATTCCGCACACCGCACTCGAACAGGTTTTCGTCCCGGTTCCCCAAACCGATTTGCTTCTGGACGGCGTGACACGCGTGGCGGTGAAGCTGGGGATGAACGCCCTCTCCACCTGCACGATGGTGCGACTTGGCCGCGTGATGGGCAACCACATGATTTATGTCGTTCCCTCGAACCTCAAGCTGATTGACCGTGCCACGCGTTACATCGTCCAGCTCACCGGCCTGAATTACGAGGCGGCGAACCGCCTGTTATTTGAAGTGATTGAATATGTCGAGCCGCGCATGAAATCTGATCGCGCTTATCCGCCGGTGGTCGGCATGGCCGTGCTGCGCGCCAAGAATAATCTGACGAACGAACAGGCGGAAGAACGGTTGTGTAACAGCAGTCATGGGGTGTCATTGGCTCCCAACGTAAAGTAGCCCAGCGATTTCTATTTACAGATTAGGATTCGTTGATTAATGTCATCATTTGTTAAGATGAATGGCTGCCGCCCATGTTCAGCTTCGGGTTCTGTGCTGGCCTTCCTGTTGGTCGCGTTGGCCGTCTTTCCGGCTAGTATCAGAGCCGATACCAACGATTTCATGTGGGTAAGAACGTCCGGCGGCAGCGGCGCCGAGGTGAGCCACCAGATTGCCGTGGACAACGCTGGCAGCAGCTACATCGTCGGCTACTTTAATTCCACCAACTTCTCCATTGGTGGCATCGTCCTGACAAATTATTCCCCATCGGTCGTCAACCCTTGGGACGTTTTTGTGGCGAAATATGACACCGATGGCAACGTGCTCTGGGCCACCAAATTTGGCGGCACGAACAACGACCGTGGATGGGGCATCGCCGTGGACACCAACCGCAACTGCTATGTGACCGGCTTTTTCAATTCGACCAATTTTTTCATCGGCGGGGTGACGCTTACCAATTTTTCCCCAAACGGAAATAACTCCCTGTTCATCGCCAAGCTCGATGCGTCCGGCAATGTCCTGTGGGCGCACGGGCCTGACGCGGGTTACAATTCCAGCGGCTATCAAGTAGCGGCGGACAACGCCGGGAATTGTTACGTGACCGGCAGCTTTTACGGCACGAACACCTTTGGCGGCATCAGGCTGGTCAGCCGTGGTTCCTCGGACGCCTTCCTGCTGAAATACGACCCTTCCGGCAGCCTGCTTTGGGCGCAACAAGGGGGCGGAACGGCAATTGATGGCGGCATTGCGGTTGCGTTGGATCCCACCGGCGATCCGTATTTGCTCGCGGACATCCGCAGCACGAACGCGGCGTTCGGCGGCTTTGTTTTGTCCGTGATGGGAACCAACACCTGCCAGGATTTTGTGGTGGCAAAATACGATCCGGCGGGCAACGTGATTTGGGCGAAGGTGTTTGGCGGCACCAGTGTGGATTCCGCGACGGGCATCGCGGTGGATAAATCCAGCAACTGTTACATTACGGGAGACACCAGCAGCAGCAATGTCTATTTTGGGAGCATCGTCCTTAGCAACGCCTACAATCTCCTGCCAGACACGGCCCTTTTCATCGCCAAGTTGAGCCCCTCCGGCAATCCCGTGTGGGCCGTGGCTGGCCAGGGCGATAACAACAACGTCGGGAGCACGGGCATCGCCATAGACCCGTTTGGCAACGCTTACATCACCGGCTTTTTTCTGAGCGCCACACTTGCATTCGGCTCAACTACGTTCCCATTGAGTGGTATGACGCTCACCAATACCGAACCGAACTTCATCTCCGGCGGGCCTGCCGATATTTTCGTGGCGAGATTCGATCCCTACGGACAATTGATGCGCACCGTCCAGGTGACGGGCACCAACGACCAGCGGGCGTTTTCGATTGCGGTGGATTCCAGGGCCAACCCCTATATCACCGGCTGGACGCAGGGAACCAACGTCCTGTTCGGTTCAATCGCCGTCACGAATGCCTACCTCGACCTGTTTGTCGCGAAACTGGACCCGGATTATCCGGTGCTGCAAACGCGATTGGATACAAGTCTGAACAATCCGGACTTATTGTTTGTCTACTGGCCAGTGAACAAAACCGGCGGCGCCGTCCCCACCCTTGAATCATCCACCAACTTCACGGACTGGGGTCCCGCAGATAATATCTTTGGCTTCGCGGTGGGCGGCGGCCAATATGGGTTCATCGTCATAGCGTCCGCCGACTTCAGGTTCTACCGCCTCCGGTTTGACCCTTGAACCCAGCAAAGAATTCTGAAATCAGAAGGCATGGGTTAGAAGGCCACGCAAGATTTGGTCATCGTTATTTTAAACCAAATGCCGCGCCTGGCGCTTGGGCAGAGTGGTTCTGGTCTTTCGAAGCGGGACAATTTTTTCCTCCGAGAGAAATGATTTGAGAAAACAGGGTTTGTCGTGGCGTCCGCCGCGCCGGTAATCGCGCCACACAATTTCAGCCACGGCTTTCGGGTCGAGATGAAGTTCGGCAGTGAGAAATTCGAAGAGCAGTTCGATCAGGCGCGTCAGGGCGATGCCGTCGGTGCGATTCGTGCGCACGTGCAGCCAGTCGCTGAAATGGAGGAAGGATTGGTATGGCGGCGCGTTCTTCCAAAGCAGCGGCGTGGTCTCGATGAAATTGCCGCTGTTGCCGACCATGTCCCAATAACGCGCAAACCGGCGCAGGCGTTGCATCGTCGCAAAATCAATCAGCTTGGACTGGAGGATTTCGTAAGGCGGCTGCGGGTTGTAAATCATCCGCCATTCGTCGTCGTGCCGGACAATCGTCGTGCCGCGCAGCCGTTTCAAAATGCCCACCTGGATTTCCTGCGGGCCGAGCGCGATGAGCCGGTCAAAGCCTGCGCCAAAGCTTTCGACGGTCTCGCCGGGCAGCCCGACAATCAGGTCGGCGTGGATGTGGACGCCGGTTTCTGCACGGAGGAAATGGAAATTATCGGCGAGCTTGTCGTAATTCTGCCGGCGTTTAATGAGGTCGCCGACTTCCTCGTTGAACGTCTGGATGCCCACCTCGAATTGCAGCGCGCCGGGCGGGAACCTGGCAATGATTTCGCGCAGCGATTCCGGCAGGCGGTCGGGAATCATCTCGAAGTGGAAGAAATGGCCGGGTTGATAACGCGCGAGAAAGAATTCAAGGATGGTCTTGCTGGTGGCGACGTTGAGATTGAACGTGCGGTCAACAAACTTGAACTGTTTGAGCCCGCGGTCCAGAAGCTTCTGCATCTCGCCAAGGAACTTCTCCAGTGGCGCCTGCCGGACAGGGATGTCGAGCGACGAGAGGCAGAACTCGCACGTGAATGGGCAGCCGCGTGAGGCCTCGACGTAAATGATGCGGTGCGTGATATCGTCGTCGGTGTAAAGGTCGTAGGGCGGGGCGATTTGTGAAAAGTCTGGCAGTTCGGCGGGGATGATTTTCGAAAATTGCGGAGTGCGAAGTGCGGAATGCGGAGTGGCGTCGAGCAAAGCCCGGCAGACTTCCGCGAATTTCAAATCCGCTTCGCCGGTAATGACGTGGTCGGCAAGCTGGACGATTTTTTGTTCCTCCGTCTCATGGCTGACCTCCGGCCCGCCGAGAATGATTTTGATTTCAGGCCGGACACGCTTGATGGCGGCGATGACCTCCGTCGTCTGTTCGACGTTCCAGATGTAAATGCCGAAGCCGATGATTTTCGGATTGCTCGCGAGCAAAACCTCCGCGATGTCGAGCGGGCGCTGGTTGATGTCAAATTCGGCGAGGCAGGCGCGCGGTTTCAGTTCGCCGAGGTTGGCCAGCAGATAACGAAGGCCGAACGCGGCGTGGATATACTTCGCGTTGAGCGTGGTTAAAACGATGTCCGCCACTCCGAAAATTATGAATTGCGAATTACGAATGTCGAATCATTCGTCGTCGAAATTCCAGCAGAATTTTCATTCGACCGGCCTGGTCGAATTTGTTACAAATGCATTCCTATGACACTCGACGACATTT
>Ga0265338_10010311_pt1 | contig 10980 bp, 7 predicted proteins | sample 42126metaG_FD_193579 | JGI IMG/M metagenome (GOLD analysis project Ga0265338, IMG submission 193579) | Rhizosphere microbial communities from Carex aquatilis grown in University of Washington, Seatle, WA, United States - 4-21-26 metaG | ecosystem: Host-associated > Plants > Roots > Rhizosphere >... | reverse complement strand
TGCCCGACCTGCAATTGCCGGGACGGCAGCTGGGCGGCGCGGTCGCCAATTGGGTGACCTTCACGCCGAACAATAAGATCTATGTCGCCAATTCCGGCTTGCGGTCGGTCACGGCCATCGACATGGTAACCAAGAAGGTTGTCGCGGTGGTACGCGTCGGCGAAGTGCCGAAGCGCATCAACACTCTGGTCATGCCCTGAACGGTTGAGACTATCGGTACGAAAAAGGGCGGCGCGATGAGCGCCGCCCTTCTCGTTTCTGGCCCTTGGGAAGGGCGGTTACTTCACGCCGACCCATTGCATGAGAATCTTGTAGTCGGGATCGTCCTTGTTCTCGAACTGCCGGCCGCCGGAATGGAACAGGTCGCCGCCGGCTTCGGGCGCCAGGGGATGGATCAGCAAACGGCTCTGCGGCCGGTTCGCTGGCGTCACCAGCCTCGCGATCGAGGTGTACATCTTGCTCAACTGGTCTTCGTTCCAGGCCGTCTGACCCGGCGCAAGTTCTTCCAGATGCAGGAAGTTGTTGGCGCCGGTGTGGCAGACCACACAAGGCGAATGGCCGGGGCGCTGCTTCATGAAGATCGGCGCGACTTTGGTCTTGAAGTAGTCGTAATCGAGCCCGGCAACCGGCGCAGGCGCGGCCTGCGACGTACCGATGGCGATCGCGCCCACTCCCACAGCAGCGACGGCCGCAAACACGATCGTCAGGCGAGCTTTCATCCAATCCTCCCTCAATTCTTCCCGGTTATTGCCGGCAATCTAGCAGAAGGATTCCGCCCTGGCGACTTCGATCAACAGCCTGCAACGACAGGGTTTTGATGGCGTGGCCGGTATGTGTCGCAGAGCTTCCGCCACCCGGCACGGGGGGCCTGCCGCTTGACGCCACAGCCGTCCAAAGGGGATGTTTTGTCACCGGCCGGAGGAGCCTTCATGCCCCAAAATTACCGCTTGCGCGTCAACGGGCAAGCCCGTGACGTCACCGTCGAGGGGGACACGCCCCTCCTCTATATCCTCAGGAACGATCTCGAACTTTCGGGCGCGAAATTCGGCTGCGGACTCGCGCAGTGCGGTGCCTGCACCGTGATCGTGGGCGGGGCCGCCGTCCGCTCCTGCCGCACCGAAGTGGGCAGCATCGGCAACCGCGAGATCGCCACGCTCGAAGGCATCGGCACCGACGAGAAACCGCATCCGCTGCAAAAGGCCTTCATCGAAGAACAGGCGATGCAATGCGGCTATTGCATCAACGGCATGATCATGTCGGCGAAGGCCCTCCTCGACCGCACGCCCAAGCCGACCGAAGTGCAGGTGAAAGAGGCGCTGGCCGGCAATCTCTGCCGCTGCGGCAGCCACAACCGGATTGTCCGCGCGATTCTGCGCGCTTCCACGGAGGCCCGCACATGAACACGGAGATCACCCGCCGTGACTTCGGCGTAGCGCTGGGCGGTCTTGTCATCGCCTTCAGCATGGCACCGCGTCCGGCAGCGGCCGCGGAGGCGGGCGGACGCCTTCCCGCAATGCTCGCCGCCAACAAGCGCCTCGATTCCTGGCTGCATGTCGATCCCGTCGGCACGATGACCGTCCACACCGGCCGCGTCGAACTCGGTCAGGGCAACACCACGGCACTCGCCCAGATCGTGGCGGAGGAGCTCGACCTTCCGATGATCCGTATCCGGATGATTCCGGTGGATACCTCCGTGTCGCCCAACGAAGGCGTCACGGCGGGCAGCAATTCCATCGAGGCGGGAGGTGCGGCTCTGCGCGCGGCCGCGGCCGAGGCGCGCGCGATCCTGATGCAGCATGCCTCCGAGCGCCTGGGGGTTCCGGCCGGAGAACTCATTCTCGACGATGGCCTGATCTTCACCAGGGACGGCTCCAAGCGCACGAGCTTTTGGGAAATGGCCGCCGACAATCCCCTGGCCAAAGAGGCCAGCGGCGCTGTCGCGCCCAAACCCGCCAAGGACCACAAGATCGTCGGCCAGCCGGTGCAGCGCATCGACATTCCCGACAAGGTGATGGGCCGTCCGGTCTTCATCCAGGATATGCGCCTCCCGGGCATGGTGCATGGCCGCGTCGTCCGGCCGTCCAATTACAACGCCGAGCTGGTGCGGCTCGACGATGCGGCGGTGCGCAAAATGCCGGGCGTGATTTCGGTCGTGCGCGACGGACGCTTCGTCGGCGTCGTGGCCGAACGCGAGGAGCAGGCCATTGCCGCGCGCGCCGCCCTCGCCAAGGCGGCGGTGTGGCGCACGCGCGAACCGTTGCCGGATGCGGCCAATGTGCACGAGTTCCTGAAATCCAGGCCCGATGTCGACACCAAGACCGTGAACGAAAAGGGGGCCGCGGGCACGGCGGTCGCCAAAACGGTCGAGGCCACTTACCGCAAGCCCTATCTCGCGCACGCTTCCATCGGGCCCTCGTGCGGCGCGGCGGGGTTCGTGGACGACAATCTGACGGTGTGGTCGCACACCCAAGGCCCCTATCCGCTGCGCGGCGACATCGCCAAGGCGGCCGGCCTTCCCATTGAAAAAGTGCGCGTGATCCACACGCAAGGCTCGGGCTGCTACGGCCACAATGGCGCCGACGATGCGGCCTTCGATGCGGCGCTGCTCTCGCTCAATGCGGGCGGTCGCATCGTAAAACTGCAGTGGATGCGCGACGACGAATTCGGCTGGGAGCCGTTCGGCTCGGCCATGACCATGGCGGCGCGCGCGGGACTTTCCGCCGACGGCAGCATTGTCGATTGGCAATACGACCTGTGGAGCTGCACGTACAATATGCGTCCCGGCGCGCGGGACGGGGTGAATCTGCTGGCCTCCTGGCATCTCGCCAAGCCCTTCGAGCATGCGACGGCCCAGGAATTGGGCCTGCCGGCCGGCGGCGGCGATCGCAACGCGGTACCGGTCTACGACTTCCCCAACCAGAGGATCGTCGATCACTTCATTCCCGACATGCCGTTGCGCGTGTCCGCGCTGCGCACGCTCGGCGGTTTCGGCAACGTCTTCGCGCTGGAATCCTTCATGGACGAAGTGGCGATCGCCGCCGGCGCCGATCCGGTCGCGTTCCGGCTGAAGCACCTGAAGGACGAGCGCGCGCGCGCGGTGCTTGAGGCTGTGGCCGGCAAGGCCGGCTGGAAGCCCGGCGCCAAGAGCGACGGCGGGCGCGGCCGTGGTGTCGCCTTCACGCGCTACGAGACGACCAAGTCCTATGTCGCGCTTATCGCGGACGTGGCGGTGGATCGCGCCAGCGGCATGGTTCGTGTTGAGCGCGTCACCGCGGCGGTCGATGCGGGCCAGGCGATCAATCCCGACGGCCTCAAGAACCAGATCGAAGGCGGCATCATCCAGGGCGCAAGCTGGACGCTGAAGGAACAGGTCGCCTTCGACAAGGAACGCATAACCTCGCGCGACTGGGTCGGCTATCCGATCCTCACCTTCCCGGAAGTGCCTTCCGTCGACGTGACGGTGATCGACCGCCCCGAACTGCCCTCGCTCGGCGCGGGCGAAGCCTCGCAAGGTCCCATCGCCGCGGCGATCGCGAACGCCATCCATCATGCGCTAGGTGTGCGCGTGCGAGATCTCCCCTTCACGCCGGATCGGGTGAAGACTGCAATCGCGCAAGGGTGACGCGCCGTGACGGGCCTCCGGCTCGGGCAGCGCGATTACCTTTGGATTTCCGGCACCCTTCGCACGGCTGTCGTTGTTCGATCTGCGTATCGGAACGACCGTGTGGTCGTATACGAGTGACGGCGGCGATTGGCGCGAGGCCTCGTCCCCAAACGGGCAATAGAAGATTTGCTCAAAGGTTCGCCGTTCGACGAGCCGGACATGTCCGCCGCGCCTGAGAAATCCACCGGTTGCCAGAGCCGGTAAAAGTGGCTCAAATCCTCGCCATCGACGCCTACCGGACAAGTGGCTTTCCCGCAGCGTTGAAGAGCCCCAGGCGAGCCTCTAATCTTCATGGCGGCATGCCGAGAAACCGGGTCGAGCCGGCAACGGACCGATTCGTCTTTGCACGGAAGGATTGCGAGGATGGCCAAGCACAAATCGGGAAAGAATGCGCCCAAGCGCAAAGACCAGGCGCTGGACGAGGCGCTCGAAGAAACCTTTCCGGCGAGCGATCCCCCAGCGATGACCGATCCAGACCGCCATATCGGTACTGCGGGAAAAGCCAAAGGCGGAGGCAAGAGCGGCCGGCCTTGACGGAATCGCGCCCGGCGTCACATGAGGCGAGCAGGCCGTGGTTGATGGGCCTGTTCTGCGCGTATAGGCTTGGGGAGAATTTTCCCACCTCCCACGCACCCTTTTCAAGGAGAACTCCCATGACGTTGCGACTGGGCGATATCGCTCCCGATTTCCAGGCTGAAACCACGCAGGGCCCCATCCGCTTTCACGAATGGCTGGGCGATTCCTGGGGCGTTCTGTTCTCGCATCCCAAAGATTTCACGCCCGTCTGCACCACCGAACTCGGCTACATGGCGCGCATCAAGCCTGAATTCGACAAACGCAATGTGAAGATCATCGGGCTGTCGGCCGATCCGGTGGACCGCCATTCCGGCTGGTCAAAAGACATCGAGGAAACCCAGGGGACCGCGCCCAATTATCCGATCATCGGCGACCCCGATCTCGCGATCGCCAAGCTCTATGACATGCTGCCGGCCGAGGCCAGCGGCGATCCCAGCAAGCGCACAGCGGCCGACAACCAGACGGTGCGCAACGTCTATGTCGTTGGCCCTGACAAGAAGCTGAAGCTGATCCTCGTCTATCCCATGACCACGGGACGCAATTTCGATGAGGTGCTGCGCGTGATCGATTCCATGCAGCTGACCGCGAAGTTCAAGGTGGCGACGCCGGTGAATTGGAAACAGGGCGAGGACGTCATCATCGCGGGTTCGGTTTCCGACGAGGACGCGAAAAAGACCTATCCCGATGGCTGGAAGGCGCCACGGCCTTATATCCGGATCGTGCCTCAGCCGCACTGATCGCGATATTGCCCCCTCGGCCACCTTCGGTGGCACCTCCCCCTAAGCGGGGGAGGATCGGGGGACGCTACCGAACGGCGACGTCGGAGAAACGGTCGACACGCCGGAGCGGCGGGAACAGCGCCATCCAGAGCCCGACCACGGCCAGCGTACCGAGCCCCCCCACTACCACCGCGGGCACCGTGCCGAGCGCGCCCGCCGTCATGCCGGCGCGGAATTCGCCAAGCTCGTTGGAAGCGCCGATGAACAGCGAATTCACCGAGCCGATGCGTCCGCGCATATTGTCGGGTGTTGCGAGCTGGATCAGGGCGGAGCGGACATAGACGCTGACCATATCGGCCGCGCCCGTCACCACAAGAGCCGCCACCGAAAGGTAGAATTCCCGCGATAGCCCGAAGACCACAGTCGCGGCCCCGAAAATCGCAACACAGGCGAACATCGAGATGCCGGTATGGCGGTGCAGCTGCCAGCGCGCCAGCACAATGGCGACCGCGGTTGCCCCTATGGCGGGGGCCGTCCGCAGGAAGCCCAGCCCTGCCGGGCCCGTGTGCAGGATCTCGCGCGCGAAGATCGGCAGCAAAGCGGTCGTGCCGCCCAAAAACATCGCGAACAAATCGAGCGAGATGGCGCCCAAAAGGATCGGCTGCTTGCGCATATAGGTGACGCCGTCGACGATACGCTGAAGCGCCGTCCCCACACCCCTCCCTCCTTTCTGCGCGCGAATGCGCAGGATCGCCATTCCGATCACGGTGAAGATGTAGAGGCAGAGGCAGAGGCTGTAATTCACCGCCGGACCGAGGTCGTAGAGGAAGCCCCCGATGGCGGGGCCCGCGATCACCGCTGTGCGATAGGCCGAGGCGTTCCAGGCAATCGCCTGGGGCAGCCGGTCGAGGGTGACCAGGAACGGCAGAAAGGACTGCATGGCGGGCTGGGACAGTCCAAGCGCCACTCCCAACAACGTGATCACGCTGTAGAACGCCCACATCGCCTTGACGCCGGTGAGGGTCAGCGCCAGCAGCAGCGCCGAGGCGAACACCTGCACCAGGTAGCTCGCCATCAGCATCTTGCGGCGGTCGACCCGGTCGGCGAGGTCGCCGGCCGGCAGCACCAGCAGCAGCATGGGCAGGAAGATCGAGAGCCCCACATATCCCAGCGCGACAGGATCGCGCGTGATATCGTAGACTTGCCAGCCGATCGCCACCGACTGGATCTGCGTCCCCAACGTGGTCCCGAACCTGATCGCGAGATAGAGCCTTAGATCGCGAATCCGGGGCACGAATTCGTCGGCGGCGAGATGGGGGCTGTGGGCAGTCACGGCGAGGGGCTTACCCAGCGTAAGGTTAACGTGACGGTAACGAAGCACAGGTTCTGTCATACCGGTCGGGGAACGAAAAGACGTTTCGGCGCACCCCCTGAAAACTGCTGCCATTTGGCCAGTTTTTGAGCAGTATCCGGTGGAAATTTGGGCGCCGACAAAGTTTTGGGACACATGCCCGGTATGTCCGCAATGTGAGAAATTAGGTTAGCCCTGCCTTGAGGGCAGACTTGCTTTTGCCTCAAGCCTGCCCAGCGGCGGAAAGAGAATAATGGGATACGACGAACCTTCATCCAAACGCAGTCCGGCGGTTTACGGATCAGCCCCGGCCGCCAAGCGAAAGGGAGGCTGGTCGCTGCGGATTCTGCTTGGGATTGTGGCGCTCGGCATCGGCGGCTATCTGGCGGCCAATCCCGGCATGCTGCAGCAGCTCACCGGTATTGGGACCGGCACCCAGGAACAAGCCGCAGGCGGCGGCCGCGCCGGGCGCGGTGGTGGCGGAGCCCCACCGGTCCGCGTGGCAGTTGCCGAAACGCGCGATGTCGCGGTGACGGCACGCACTATCGGGACCGTGCTGGCCAATTCGACGGTCACGATCAAATCCCAGGTCGACGGCCCGCTGCTTTCCGCCGGGTTCAAGGAAGGCCAGATGGTCAAGAAGGGCGACCTTCTGTTCCGGATCGATCCCGCTCCGTTCGACGCCGCTCTCCGCCAATCCCAGGCACAAATGCAGCGCGATCAGGCCCAGCTCGTGAGCGCTCAAGCGGACGCCGACCGCAGCGTGATGCTTGCCGACCGCGGCATCGTCTCGGCCCAGCAGCGCGACCAGCTCGTCGCGACGGCAAAGGCATTGGCCGCCACCATCGAAGCGGACAAGGCCGCGGTCGAGCGGGCACAGCTCAACCTCGACTACACCACGATCCGCTCACCGGTGAACGGCAAGACCGGCCCGCTGCTGGTCTATCCCGGCAATCAGGTGCATGCCAACGACGCGACGGGCATGATCACCATCAACGAAATCCAGCCGGTCAAGATCACATTCAATCTGCCGCAGGGCGACCTGCCGCAGCTGCAGGCCCGGCTGACCGAGGGCACCCTGATTGCAGCCGTCATGGCCCGCAGCGATGTGGGGCAGGCCGTGTCAAGCGAGGCGGATGACAGCAGCAGCGACAACTCCCTTCCCGTGAAGGTGGATTTCATCAGCAACGCGGTGGACGACCGCACCGGCACCATCGAGCTGCGCGCGACCTTCGACAATCCCGATCTGCGTCTGGTTCCGGGTGAACTCGTGGATGTCGGCATTCGCCTGGAGACGCTGAAGCAGGCCACCTCCGTGCCGCGCGAGGCCGTCAATGTCGGCCAGAACGGAAATTACGTGTTCGTCGTCGACGATCAGATGAAAGCTCAGATGCGCCCGGTGACCGTGCTGTATCAGGATCAGATCACCGCCGCCCTGGGGTCGGGCGTCAAGGCCGGAGATCGGGTGGTCACGGACGGACAATTACGGCTCACGCCGGGCATCGCGGTCCAGATCGCACAGCCGGAAGGCACCAATCCCGCAGCCGCGCCGGCGGCGCGCAGCAAACCGCAGGTATCGGGCGAAGCGGCCACCGGCCAAGGACGCAACGGCCGCGGCGGTTAAGGACCACGCGGAATCGGCGCGGAATTGGCGGGGAGCAGCAGCATGAATATTTCAGCGCTTTTCATCAAACGCCCGGTGATGGCCACTTTGCTGATGGCGGCCTTCGTACTGGCGGGTGCTTTCGGCTATTCGTCGCTTCCCGTCAGTGAGCTTCCAAACGTCGACTTTCCGACCATCGATGTGAATGGCAGCCTGCCCGGCGCCGACGCCACGACTATGGCATCGGCCGTGGCGACGCCTCTGGAGAAGCAATTCTCGCTGATCTCGGGCCTGGACTCGATGACGTCCCAGAATGCCCAGGGACAGACCCGCATCACCCTGCAGTTCCGGCTCGACCGCAATATCGACGCGGCAGCGCAGGACGTGCAGGCAGCGCTTGCGGCCGCCTCGCGGCAATTGCCCCGCGACATGCCGACCCCGCCTTCAATTCGCAAGGTCAATCCGTCGGAAGGATCGATCCTGTTCCTGACGGTCTCGTCGGAGACCTTGCCGCTGCGCGAAGTGGACCGCTACGTTGAAAATCTGTTGATCGGTAAATTGTCGTCCATCGACGGCGTCGCACAGGCCGACATTTTCGGCCAGGCGCGGCCCGCGGTTCGCGTTCAGGTCGATCCCAACGCGCTGGCGCTGCGCGGCATCGGCATCGACGAAGTCGCCACCGCCATCCAGCGCGTGAACGTCAACATGGCCACGGGCCAACTCGACGGCGACAAGCGCGGCGCTGTGATCCATGCCGAGGGCCAGCTGAATACGGCCTCCGAGTATGCGCCCCAGATCATCGCCTACCGCAATGGCGCGCCGGTCCGTATCGCCGATGTCGCCAACGTGATCGACAGCGTCCAGAATCCGAGGCTCTATGGCGCTTGGATCACCGGCAAGGAAATAACGCCCGCCGTCACGGTCGCCATCGACCGGCAGCCCGGCGCCAACACCATCGCGGTGGTGGACGCAATCAAGGCGCAGCTGCCGCAACTGATTGCGCAGCTTCCTCCATCCATCAAAGTCGACGTCACCCTTGACCGCAGCCTGACCATCCGCTCCGCCGTCTCCGACGTGCAAACGACGCTGCTGATCGCCGCCTTCCTGGTGATAGCGGTGATCTTCGTATTTCTTCGCACGGTGTCGGCGACTTTCATTCCGGCGATTGCGCTGCCGATCACGATCATCGGCACCTTCGCGGGCATGTCCGCGATGGGCTACAGCCTCGACAATCTGTCCCTGATGGCTCTCACACTCTGTGTGGGCTTCGTGGTCGACGACGCCATCGTGATGCTCGAAAACATCATGCGCCACGTCGAAGCCGGGGAAGAGCCCTACCAGGCCGCCATGATCGGTTCGAAGGAGGTGACCTTCACCATCCTTTCCATGACCGTATCGCTGATCGCGGTTTTCATTCCGGTCATCTTCATGGGCGGCATCGTCGGGCGCCTGCTGCACGAATTCTCGATGACCATTGCGATCGCGGTGCTGGTGTCGGGCATCGTATCGGTGACGCTGACCCCGATGCTGTGCAGCCGGCTGATCAAATCCGCCAAGGAAGAGCACTCCAAGAAACACAATTTCTTCTACCGCTTGAGCGAAAGAGGCTTCGATGCCCTGCAAGGGGGCTATTCCCGCTCGCTCGGCTGGGCGATGTCGCACCGCCCGGTGATCCTGGTGGTCTTCTTCATCAGCATCGTCGCGACCGTGCAGCTGTTCCGCATCATGCCGTCCGACTTCCTGACCGCAGAAGACACCGGCCAGATCAACGCCTTTACCGATGGCGCCAATGGCGTGTCTTTCGCCGAGATGCGGCGGCATCAGGAAGAAGCCGCACGCATCCTCGCAGCGGACCCCAATGTGGATGGGTTCATGAGTTCGGTGGGCGCTGGCGGAACGCGCGGCGGATTGAACTCGGGAACGTTCCGCATCCAGTTGAAGGACCGCGACAAGCGCCCGCTCGGCGTCAACGACGTGATCACCGAATTGCGCCGCAAGTTCCAGACCATTCCGGGCATCAATGTCGTGATGCAGAACCGTCCGCCGATCAACATCGGCGGATATGTGTCGAGGGCCCAATATCAATACACGCTGCAGGATCTCGATCTGAACGAGCTGTATTCCTGGTCGGCGCGGCTGGCAGAGGCCCTGTCGCGAGACCCGGCCTTCGCCGATGTGAACACCGATCTGGATTTGTCCACGCCGTCGGTCGAAGTCTCCATCAACCGCGACCGGGCAGCTGCCCTTGGCGTCACCCCGCAGCAGATTGAAGTCGCGCTCGGCGCATCGTTCGGCGGCCAGCAGATCGCTCCGATCTATACTCAGGCCGATCAGTATTGGGTCATCCTGGAATTGCTGCCGCAATATCAGCAGGACGCGGACGCGCTGAGCCGGCTCTACATCGCGACGCCGCGCGCGGCATCGGCCTCCACCAGCAATGTCGGTCAGTCCGTCCCCCTGTCGGCAGTTGCGAACATCACCCGCGGTACGCAGCCGCTCACGGTGAACCATTTCGGCCAGCTTCCGGCCGTGACGCTTTCCTTCAATCTACCGCAGGGTGTGCCGCTCAGTGACGCGGTTACCGAGCTTGAGAAAGTGAAGACTCAGATTGCCTTCCCCGCCTCGGTGCAGGGAAGCTTCCAGGGCACCGCCAAGGCGTTCCAGGAATCCCAGAAAGGCATGGGCTTCCTGCTGATCGGCGGCATCCTGGTGGTCTATATCGTCCTCGGCATTCTTTATGAGAGCTTCATCCACCCTCTGACCATTCTGACCGGCCTTCCGTCGGCCGCTGTCGGCGCCCTTATAACGCTCTATCTGTTCAAATATTCGCTCACGCTTTATGCCTTTGTCGGCATGATCATGCTGGTCGGTCTGGTGAAGAAGAACGCCATCATGATGGTGGACTTCGCCTTGACGCGGCAGCGGGAGGAAGGCGCTCGGCCCGATGTCGCGGTGTTCAATGCCGCGGTCATCCGCTTCCGCCCGATCATGATGACCACCATGTCGGCGCTGATGGGCACGCTTCCCATCGCCATCGGGCTCGGTTCCAGCAGCGAGGGGCGCAAGC
>Ga0265338_10010309_pt1 | contig 10981 bp, 8 predicted proteins | sample 42126metaG_FD_193579 | JGI IMG/M metagenome (GOLD analysis project Ga0265338, IMG submission 193579) | Rhizosphere microbial communities from Carex aquatilis grown in University of Washington, Seatle, WA, United States - 4-21-26 metaG | ecosystem: Host-associated > Plants > Roots > Rhizosphere >... | reverse complement strand
CTACGACAACGAAGAACTAATCGCTGCAGGTTGAACAGCAAGTGGGGGTGGAGGCGATCGTAATTGGTTTGCCCATGCGAGAGCTGCAGCAGAAGGAGGTGGTGGTTGAGGTGGTAGTGTGTTTGATGATGAGGCTTCTGCCGCTGCTGCCGCTGCTGCTGCTGTTTTTCGCCACTGTGGCAACGGAGGGCCATCTTCTTCTTCTTGTTTTCGTTCCGCTGCTTCACCAGCTTCCGACATAGGCACTGTAACTTCATCATCAAAGGGATCGTTGCTGTAGTCGTCGTTGTTGTCGTCGTCGTTAGAGTCGAGTTGCATCAACTCATCTGCACCCAGTGTGCGCGGTCGCTGCAACACGTATACACAGAATCGAGGATCCCAGTACGCACCCACCTGTGCATACACACCAGGACAGACACCGTTGTTTGTGTATGCAATCAGGTGCACGACACTTGGTGGTTGTAGTTCTTCATCGCGACACCACAAGTAGAAGAACGCAGGTAGTTGTCGCAGCCCCAGGTGTGCTCCGCCAACGACTTCCAGGGAATGACCCACGTGGTGGCCATTGGCCGGCAGAGACAGATAGGGTGAGAAGTGGGATGTGTTCTTGATCTTCATGTTCATCTTTTCCATTTGATTCTGATTCTGATTCTGATTCTGGTACACCGTGGACACCTCGCTCACGGTGCACAGACTCATCCGCAACGCAAACAGACCAGCCTGTTGTGTGTGTGCGCGCAGATACGCCAGCAGTGCTCCCAAAGGGCTAACCGACGTGCCTCTGAACATGGGCAAGATCACTTGTTCCAGCTCCCATACCAAAGCAGCCACAGACGATGCTTGTGTCGACGACAACGACGACGAGGACATCGTCAACGTCGTCGTCATTCGCTGTGCTAGCAGACAGTGAAAGATGAAGGCACACAACACAGCTCCTGCATTCGTGCCCGTTTGTGGATGCGCGCGATGCTGAGCGGCTGACTCCTCTGCAGCCCGAAACGCCATTTGCGTCTGCATGGAATGACAGCACCAGATGGCATACAACAACGATGGATTATGCATGATCGCCTGCAGCTCACGATACACGCCGTCGTGAGCGCTGGCGTTGGACTCACCTACGCGATCCAACGATCCCTCCAGTGCACCATCGACGATGTGATTGACAAACTCAGCAGAGATCGACACCGGGGCCCACCATCCGGCGTGTGCCACGCTGTTTGTGTGATTCATCGCATTGGACCATTTGTTCATCAGCTGCGTCTGTCGATTACGATTGCCCTGATTGAACGGGGGTGGTGAGAGGTAATGATGGTGAGTCGACATTTGCTTTTTGTGGTGGTTGTTGTTGTTGTTGATCTTTCGGTCGCACGTAAACACACATGAATGGCTTACACAAAAATGCAACAACGTCTTTATTTTTTTGCATTTGACTACTGAATTCGTTGATGAACTAATTAATGAATTTCGCGCAACTCAGCGAGTGTGGACACACGTCCACTAGTGGCAGAATCTGCGCCTGAAACCGCGCCAACATACTCGTACACGGCATAGACAAATGCCCCACGGGTGGTGCAGCGAATTGTGAACGTGTTGGCTGCAGCATCAGCACTACCACTGTTATCACTGCTATCACTGCTATCCGTGTGCCACGATGCGTCATGATGCAGCAATACAAAGCTGACGGGCGAGCTGAGTGCCAGCAACCCAGAACCCAGCGTTGACGCAACCTTTGTAAATGTGACAAGAGTCATGCCAGCAGGAACAACCAGTTCGGGGATGCGTTGGGTTGCTACCGCTACCGCTTTGCTGCTGCTGTTGTTGTGGTAGAGTGTGCGTCCGTGCGCAGGAACACAGAATGATCGCAAGCCATACAAGAGCATGTCAGTGAGCGAACATGGCTGTTTGCGAGCATGGAATAGAGACAACAACCGACCAAATAAACCAGACTCACCATGTGTCAGCAACAGCGCTGCATGCGTTGCATCACTCTGTGCCGCATACTGTCCGATCGCTGTCTGGAAATGCTTACTAAACAGCTCCGCTCCGGACCCCTGTTGTTGTTGTTGTTGTTGTTGTTGTTGTTGTACCGCTGTCCATCTTGCTGCAAGATGTAGTTGAAACACAAAGCGCAGCAATAGCCATATCTCCCGCTGCAGTTTCGTTTCCGGTTGAGTCGATGTTGTTGCATCTTCTGCGATGTGCATTTGCATGTCCATATTGTACAGATGAGCGCCAACCATGTGTGCGAATCGGGTGTGAGCGAACACGATCGCACAGCGCAAGACACCGAGTTGTAATGCAGACAACGAAGGCGTTGTGTGCGTCTGTTGCTCCGATAACAACAACAACAACAACATCATCTGTTGCTGAGAGAGCATCGTACCAGCCTGTGTCGTGATGGTACAAGGCAGTACCCACGGATCTTTATTCTCCAGCGGGGTCAACCGCGCGCGAACTTTGTGTGCCGCTGCCGTCTGTAGCTGTTGCGATTGTCTCCAACGCTGCATTCGACCTTCTTCGGTGAAGATGCTTGGTTTCTGTGAGCCGGACGAGGGTGAAGATGAAGATGAAGATGAAGATGAAGATGAAGATGAAGATGAAGATGAAGAGGCACTCATCTGCGTGCAACTTAGACCAGACAAACAAACAAACAAATTATGCTGTAGTAAAATCGCGTTTATTTATATATACCCAATTGCTCACTGATGCGTTCTTTCGACACAGTCACATTCACATTCACATATAACATGGTGCGGTTATTCCGAGGGTATATCGCCCGCTCGACCAGTGACCAACGCAGCTTCACGGGTCAGCCACACACCAAAAAACAATGGCTGGAACTCGACAAACACTCAGTGTCTGTCATGATGCCGCAGATGAAGGACATCCCCATCCTGCTGGAGCACAGAGAGCGTGGTAAAAAACAGTGCACAATCGGACGGGTTTTGTCGACGCAGCTGGATCCACGCACAGGTGCCTGGATAGGAACAGTCGAGATCGATGACAGCACGACATCGGGCAAGTCCGTGTGCATGCTCATCGACAGCGGTATGTTCAATCACTTCTCACTCAGTCACGAATGGAACAGTGACACACCGGATCACCTCGCGCTGTGTTGGCGAGGGAAGCGCGATAACGCACACATCTTCCAATCACTGAACTTCAAGACTGGTCTCCACGACACAGACCGTGCTAATAATAATGATAATAATAATATGCATGATGCAGTGCACGATAGTAATCGGCAGCTTTATTTAGAGAGCGAGAAGCCCGGTGTGTACGTTTGCGCCTCCACCAACAACACTGGGTTGGTTGTATCCCGACAGCAGGTCGACGACGAGAACACTCTGACCACCTCTTTCAATAAAGCCATGAACTCTCTATTGGCCGCGGGTGGTGGTGGTGGTGGTGTGGGTGCTTTGCAGACCAGCCAGCAGCTGCATCAGCCATCAGTACCACAGCCACAACAACAACAACAGCAGCAGCAGCAATTTCAGATCACTGCTGCGGATCTTCAACTCCTGCAGCAATTGAAGCAATTACAACAACAGCAACAACAACAAACAGTAGCCCCGACAGCTGTGAATAATAACACCAACACTAACAGCATGGCAGTAGAGTCAACCACGTCCGGTGTGAAGCAAGAAACAGCATCATCATCATCATCTTCACCTTCGTCTTCCGCTACCGCTTCTGGTGGAGCGGCAACCAGCGAGCCGGTTGATCCACAACAAGTGTATGACAAAGCTAAACAGGCGCTGGCAAAAGGCCTGAGTGGTGTGCCTGGTGGCAATGTGCTCTCGCATGACGAAGTTGCATCTGTCGTGGAGGTGGTCAAACAGAAGACGGAGGAGACAGAGAAACTGCAGAACGAAAGAGAGCAACTATTGGCTCGAATGAAGGAGATGGAGCAAGAAGCAGAACATCTGCGCAACGACAAGCTGGACTATCTCACTGATTTCAAAGATGTGGCCATCAACCACTTCAAGCTGATCAACCTGCTCACGAATCAAAATCCCGCTGCAGCACTGGCCAACGACAGCGACGGCAGTGGCAATTCACTCATCGACCCCGACTTCGCACAGAAGCTCACAACGGCGGCACAGACACGCAACATGAATGAAATGACAAACGTATTTATACCTCAATTCGTGCGTGCTTCTCTGACCGCTCAGCCCATCCTCGAACAGCTGGTGCACCGCAACATTCAGCAGCAACAGATGGCTGCGAGTGGACACGCGAATGTCAACATCAACGCGCAGATTGCAGAGAAATTAGCCTTCCTCACTCGTCTTCAGCCACCCTCCAATCGCTCATTCTACTCTACACCCTCCTCTGCATCTTCATCTTCATCCTCGTCGTCATACAGCTCCGCATATGGCACAACACCACCTATGCCTCTCAACAACACAGGGCAGCAAGTGTTCGTGAACGCATCCCTCACCAGTGGTGGCGGTCGCGCTCCACTCTCATCGTATTCGTCCTCATCATCGTCTTCGCCCGCTTCGTCGTCGTCATCATCATCATCATCATCTACGAGTCATGCACAGAAACGCTCGTACATGGGTGCTCACTCCAACGCCTACGAACTCGCTTCCACTAATGCGGGCTGGCGTCCCAAGACGACGTATTCCTCCTCCTCCTCATCTGCATCACCTGCCGACGTCATCTCACTCAACCCCGACGACTACAGCGAGTCTTTTCTGAGCAACACCCCGATCGGCGTTTCATATCGCGATATTCTCGCGACGAAACCTGATCACGAGGGTAATTCAGACGCCGCACGTCGTCGCATCGAAACGTCTCACAGCTATACGCCTTCTTCGTCACTCTTCACGCGTCCATCTATGTCGTCATCATCATCATCATCATCATCTTCGTCGTCGTCATCCTCCTCATCGTCATCGTCAGCTAATCCATACTATCGTCGTGTCTAGACAGATTCACACATTCATTTGTTCATTCACGCTTTTGCAACAGGCATTGGTTTTCGTACACGCGTTTGGTTGCGGGGATTGTGAGTGTTGCTCACAGCATGCGTACAAATTTCTTCCAACATGCTGCAAGCAACTGCTGCAATTCATGTGCTCAAATAGGTGTCAATGCCCACGCTGCATGGACACAATCAATAGATAGATAGAAAAGGTAGACACGTGTTTCTGTGTTTTTTTTCTTCTTCGCAAAGTAGTTTAACGTAGTTAGTTAGTTAGCTGCTAGGATTAGATTAGATTAGATTAGACTAGTTGGTTTGTTGTAGTCATCGCCGCATTTCAGCGTCCGCGTCTGCATCGTCGTTGGAGTAAGATGCACGACTGCTACTGCTACTGTCTGTCAGCGGCACCGCTGTGCGAGCGACTAACTCGCTCATCTCTGTACATATTAAACTCTGCACACACTTGTCATTCTGTCGATTGTTGCATGCGCGATGCCACTGCATCAGCTCGCTGCGCACGTACACCGTTGCCGCTCTGCAAAATAGAGAACCGCGGGGGATGGGTGAGGTGTCTGAGTCGTTGAGCCTACGATCGGCTGAGATAGCGGCAAGTCCTGCTTGCAACACCTCACGGCGATAGTCGAAAACGGGAGTGGGCTGAGGAGCAGTGTTTGAAACAGCGCTGCTGTTGTTACTCGCTGTATTGCTCATGAGCAGTGTTTTTGTTTTGTTTTCAATGCTTAAGTCAGAATGACCCTTTGATGTACGCAACAGAGAAATCGTCGCAGATTGCTTCCGTGTATAGAAATATGTGTTGAGTTGACAAACGCTTTCTACTCGAATGCAGGTTTTTCATGAAGCCGATAAAGCGCTCGACGGAGTGCGACATCGAGGCAGTCGGTCCGTACTGTAACATTCGAGCTGTTGTTATCGAGCGGCTTCTGTTGTGCCACAACGTAAAACCAATGCCTTTGCCACCGGTTATGTTCTTCGCAGCCTCCTCCGCCGAAATAATGGTGACGCGGATATTCAGCGCATTCTCGAGGGTGTCTGCGAGCTCAACAACCAGTGCATCACGCTCGCGGTTCGTTGCATCGCACACGTTCGCCATTGTCGATGCGTTTTTTTGTTTCAGCAAAGCCAGTTCAAGGTTAAAATTAGAATAGAAATCGTTTATGCAAGCATTGACTTGATCATTCGTTTTTAACCGACTGAAACATGCATGATTTCTTAGGTGGTGAGGACGTTTGCTCATCCTCTGCGGATGTGCTTACATTGCCTCTCTTTTTCTTCTGCTGCGTTGCTGCTGTGGGTGCATGTTGCGGCTGAGGTTGCTGTTGAGGCTCACCTCGTACAATGGCCACCACTCGCTTGTAATACTCCGACACTGTTTGTGCACACATGCTCAGTTTTTGCGAAAGCTCCGCTTGCTTGATGGTTTGATTAGACAAGAAATGAATGAGTGCCGCGAGTGCCTTCTCACCCCCGTCCTCGCGTTCAGCTTCATCTGTGTACATCTGTACGAGTCGCCGGCCAGTGTCCGCATCAGGCAGACGACACAGGCAATCACCGAAGGTGAGTTTGCGTCGAAAGAACACTTTGTTTCGACTGACTTCACCGTTGGTCCAGCCCAGCTTCACGAACACATGGCCGATCGCCAGCATAAACTGATCCATCGCATTCGCTGCAGTCATCGTGTTTGCGACATCCAGCAAAGACACGACAGCCTCTGCGTCGCTAGATCCCACCGAGGCTGAAGATGAACACGAAGACGACGACGATAACGACGACGACGACGATGATGATGATGATGATGATGATGATGATGATGATGATGAAGATGACGAAGATGTGTTGTTGCTATCGTGACGTGTTTTGAGTTCGTCGTCGTCACTCTCATCGTCGTCGTCATCATCATCACCATCATCGCCTTCGTTTTCTTCGACTTTCATGATATTGTTATTGTTATTATTCTTATCATCGGCAGTCATCGTCGTTGTTGTTGCGATAGCAGATGAAATGTTAGATGAGGATGAGGATGAGGATGAGGATGAGGATGAGGATGAAGAGGATCGTCGCATCGATCTGAGTAGCCGTTTCATGGTAGTGTGAGAGATGCACTGAATCAACTTCTTGTCCTTCTCTTGCAGGTGGGCGTAATTCGGTGTGCGTCCACTCGTGTAGACGGGGTCGACGTCGCGAGTGGCTGTGCGGATAGAGAGCAGTAGATTGCACCGACGCGCAGAGAGAATGAAGTGTGCGATGATGTGTGGATAGTGTCGATCGTGACGGATGACTGCTCGCTGTGCATCCTCCGTTAGTCGTGCACGTGCTTCGTCAATCACAGCTTTCACGGTCGTTTCATCCACCTGCGCCACCTCTTTAGTAGCTGCAGTGGCATTCATGTAGTGCTTGCGTGCAAACACCTGAAACCCGTTGGCGTATGCCTCAAATCGCTTCATCAGTTGCGTGAAGAATAACTGTCGCGACATACGTTCAGCCTCATCCAATGCACCCAAACTACCACGCAGTCTCTCTTGTTTTTCACGCTTCGCCTTCACTGACGGATCTTCATGCTCCCTCTGTTGTTGATGTCGGTGCTCCTGCGCCTCCTTGTCGTTCTCCTCGTCGTAATCGATATACTCACCGTCGTGCACCAGATTCAGCACACTATCCACCACTTGAGCACATGCTGGGTTCGTGCACACAAAGTGAAGTTGATCGGCGATCCGACTCGTGTAATGAGCCGTGTCAAAACTCCCATCTGCACGTAAAACCACACCTTGTTGCTCTTCGTACGACTGCTCCGCCACCGACAGACAATGCATACACACCTTGCGACGTTTGTACTCAATCTCCGGCACCATTTTCCAGCCCTCGATGCATGCACACACCCAGAGCGGATCCATTGCTTTCGCGCATGCAATGTGCGTGAGTAGCCGTTTCGTTGTAGAAGTAGTACTAGTGGTAGTAGAAGAAGAAGAAGAAGAGGAGGAGGAGGAACCACAGCTGCGTTCTCGTTGTTGCTGTTGATGTTGCTGTTTGAGTTTGTTGAACTTCGCACGGACATACTTCACAGTTGGGTCTGCTTGCACTGCTTCGTCTTTGGTGTCATCATCATCACCACTACGACCACCACCACCAATCCAACCCGATACAACAGTCTGTGCAGCGCCCGTTGCGGCAGCCATGACACCGTTGAGTGTTGTTCCTCCACCCACTCGCGGTGACGAACACGGTAGCAGATGTGGGCACGAAGCGAGCAGCTGATTTCGTGTGAGATAACGGAATCCCACACGCTGTGAGATGAAACGACGATAGATAGTAGCAGCTACACCGGCAGGATGATACTTGACGGTGTTATGCGTTCCCGGCACGCCCTCTGCTAGATATTCAAGTCGATCACCCGCGCGCAATGCGTGATCGTTTACACACCCACTCGAGATGACAACACCCGTACGCATCACACGATAAGCCGCGGAGCTGCCTTGAGTATCCAGCCACAACTGAGGCAGTAATCGATGCACCAGTAGTGTGAGCCCGTGTACTGACATGCGATCAAACACCGAGCGTGATTTCGCCACTGGGAGCAGAACAAGGTCTCCATTCGCTGTCAGCAGCTCCAACTGGTATGGCTCGTAGTTCAGCAACAGACTAGTGTGCACACTCACAGCAGCACCCAGATAATGATCGATAGACTTATACAGTTGTACCCAACTGCATCGACTACCTTCCGTCACCCGCAATTTGAAATAGTCAACACCCTGCGAAAACTGCGAAACTGATGATGATGATGACGATGATGATGATGATGATGATGATGACATTATATTCGTACGCACTGAGACGCATGCACCGATCATGAGATACAGAGTGCTGATCAGATGTGTTCGATCACAACATATCTCGAGCACTTGTTTCGCGTTGTTCGCGTTGTTCGCGTTGTCATTTGGTTGTTGTTGTTGTTGTTGTTGTTGTGACTTTTGCTGTTGCTTTTGCACCTGTTCGAGTTGAGCAGTACCACCACCACCATCATCATCATCATCACCTTCTCCAGCACCATCACCGTCACCACCATTCCACTCGGCTTCTAGTATCTCCTTTTTCTTCTCCACATACAGTTGCTTCAGTTTAGCAGCCTGGATGGCATCATCTAACAGTCGCATGATATCGTCGTCGTCGTCGTTGTCACCGTTGTCGTCAACACCACCACTACCACCACGCGCACTCTCCGTCGCTGCACACATCGTTGTAGCCACCGACGCGTGAATCTGCATCTGTTCTTCGTACTGCTGCCGTTTTGCCTCTCGCTGTCGTCGCTGCTCACGTTGTGCCACAGCAGCTTTCGCAGCATAATGAGTTCTCCACTCGCTCTCCGATGGCAAAAATAAAAACTCATGCTCGTGTACAGTGGCGAATCCATTCTCCAATCCTATTTCTTTCAACATCTGCGAAAGCTCAACGGGTCCATTTCTGCAGCGAACACTCAGCGTCGATGGTAGCGTCAGCTGCAACCTCACCATCTGTTCACCTCCTACAGCAGTCACCAGTGGTCCAGGAGATCGTCGAAATGTCACATTCGTGATAGTGCGCGCCACCGCACTCGGAAACGGGTGATCACTCACGTGAAATAGGTATATCGTTCCACCAGTGTATCGCTCGTTTGTCTGACACATGGCCATGCTCACATCACCGACATCGAGTGCATGCACATCATCTACACACACACACACACAAACAATACACACAGTTGTACCGACAACGTCAACACGCTACAATTGCATACATGTATGCATGCATGCGAGCGAGCGAGCTATCGATAAACAATGTTAGTTACCGTCGTCGTCGACAAAGAATGGCCGACACTCATACAAATACACCATCACCTCTTCTTCAGTTTTTGTACTGCCTTCCCACTCTTTCATGGCTTGTGTCAGTTGCACACAAAATCGCTGCATGAGCTGTGCATACGTGATCGTTGCCAGTTCGTCTCCACTCGTCAACTGCACCTTGAATTTATGCACCGATTGAGCCATCCCGTACATCACGTTGATGCAGCCAGTGGGCGATGCGGTTGAGATAGTACTCACACAGCCAGTCGTCGATGCGATAGAAGAACCACTCGATGCACTCGTACAGATAGCAGCTGACAAAGTGGAGTGTGCATGCGAGGGCATAGATACTGATGAGTTCAGCGAAGGTGAATAGTCGACGTGGACAGAGACCGCCGTCGCCATCAGGGCAGAAGAAGTTGACGATGAAGATGACGAGATTGGATTGGAGGCAGTAGCGAACATGCTTCAGCATCGAACGATCGATCGTTCGATCACGCTTGATAGACAATGGCCTGATAAACCAAACCACACACACACACACACAACTGATGATTGCACAAGTCAAGACCTAATCTGACGAAAAGGTTCGATCAGGTCAACACCTGACAGATTTTTGTCAGCGTGATGGCTGTGATGTGAGAGGTTGGACGTTTGAGATGTGAGTGTAGCACATCATGCAGACTGTTCAATCTCGGCGAAATCGAGCTCCACAACACCACACCGACCAACCAAACAGCTTCGCGCCTCGTGTGAAAAAGCCGAGTCAGGTCTTGACCTGGTATGGATTGGACGAGGCTGAAAAGGTGTGTTCAGGTCTTGACCTAAATCGACTTTTTTGAGTTATGCACGCGATCTATTTTTTTTGCAAAACTGTAAGGTCCGACAACACATTTTGGGGCGCTTACTCGGCCAAGTGCTGACAGGTCTTGACTTGTCGGCCATAGACCCCGACCCAGACTCGACCAGGCCTGAAAAAGTCGATCCAGGTCTTGACTTGTCGGCACTTGGCGGAGTAAGCGCCCCAAAATGTGTTGTTGGACCCTGTAGTTTTACAAAAAAAATTGATCACCCAAGTGGCATCAAAAAGTCGAGTCAGATCAATACCTGATGCGAGTTGGACGAGGCCGAAAAGTGTGTCCAGGTCAAGACCTAAATCGACTTTTTCAGCCGATCCGCGTGATCATTTTTTTTATAAACTTGAGGGGGCCCAACA
>Ga0265338_10010308_pt1 | contig 10981 bp, 9 predicted proteins | sample 42126metaG_FD_193579 | JGI IMG/M metagenome (GOLD analysis project Ga0265338, IMG submission 193579) | Rhizosphere microbial communities from Carex aquatilis grown in University of Washington, Seatle, WA, United States - 4-21-26 metaG | ecosystem: Host-associated > Plants > Roots > Rhizosphere >... | reverse complement strand
TTCATCGCAGTCTGACAGCGAAAGTGGTTCGATACGCGCCGTGTCCCGTGCTGGTCGTACCAATGCTTGGCCGTAGCTTTGTGGTGGATGCCTCTATCGGGATCCGTCCGGATCATTGAATCACGGCCCATACGTTTGGTAGGCTAACGATCATCGCATGAAACTGGGCCAACCTGTGGCGGCATCGCCGGCTTCCCGCAGCCGTAATGTGCCGGCAGACCAAGCCAGCTATGTGACCCTTGCCCCGGGCGACACGCTGGATGGCCGGTTTTTGCTGGGCGAAGTGATCAGCCACGGCGGCATGGCCGAGGTTTTCAAAGCTGAGGACCTGCAGCACCCCGGTCAACCGGTGGCGGTGAAGGTGCCGCACGAGAAGTACGCGAGTGGTAACGGCGCCTGGTCGCGGTTTCAACGCGAAGAGGAATTCGGTTGCAGGTTGAACCATCCCTACCTTCTACGATTTGTGCCCGTGGCCGGGAAGAATCGGGGAGCGTACGTCGTGACGGAGTATCTGCGGGGCCAGACGCTGCAGGAACGGCTGGCGACCGGCACGCCATTGACCGAAGCCGAGGCCCTGCAAATCGCCGGTCGCATTTGTGAAGCCGTCGGATACATGCACGAACAACACGTGGTCCACTATGATTTGAAGCCGGCCAATGTCATGCTTTGCGAAGATGGTTCTATCCGGCTCATTGACTTTGGGCTGGCGCAACCTGTCGAAACGCAGCGATTCGGGTTGCGCATGACGTCGCCCGCGATGGGGACGATGGAGTACGTTTCCCCGGAGCAGATTCGGCGCAAGCCTGGCCGGACGAGCGCGGACATTTACGCGCTGGGCGGGATCCTGTACAGGATGTTGACGGGTACCGTCCCGTTTTCCGGGGATGATCCGTTCGTTATCGGGAGTGTGCGGTTGACGGGAGACCCTGTGGCGCCACGGAAATTGAACCCGGAAATTTCGCCGCAGGCCGAAGAGATTGTGTTGCGCGCCCTCCAGCGCGATCCCGCCCGGCGTTATCCCACGGCTGCCGCCATGAAGGCGGACCTGGACGCACCGGAAAAGATTCACGTTACGGGGCTTTGCGACACGTTGCAGGAGTCAACGCGGTGGAAGCGATTTGTGCTGCGAGCCCGGTGGTTGGCGATTATCTGTGTGCTGCCGGTGATCATCCAAATCCTTTTATTCCTGTGGCTCTGGCACCACTATGGGGGAAAGAAGTAATGAATGTCATTGCCTGGCTCATTTTTATTGCGGCAGCGTTGCTGGAAGTCGGGGGCGACGCGGCGGTTCGTCGGGGTCTGCGCGGCGGCGGAATGGCGTTCATCATTGCTGGGTTTGTGGTGTTGGGTTGCTATGGCCTGGTGGTGAACTCCGTCAAATGGGATTTTTCCAGGCTCATCGGCGTATACGTCGGGTTCTTTGCGCTGGTCAGCGTGTTGGTGGGCCGCATCGCCTTCAAAGAGAGCATTCCCTCGACGACGTGGATCGGCCTGGTTCTGATCATTGTCGGCGGGATGGTCATTCAATTTGGCCAGCCCTGACGACGTGCGGTGGCCGCATCCACTTTTGAATGGTGAAACGCTCACCGCGAGTTAGAATGACCCCATGACCGAGCCTCACCGGCCAGATCCCGATGCGTTGCTCGCGGAAATCCAGCGCGAGGAGCAAGCGGCCAAGCGCGGACAACTGAAGGTCTTCTTCGGCATGTCCCCCGGCGTCGGCAAGACGTACACGATGCTGGAAGCCGCCCGCGCGCGCAAAGCGGAGGGCGTGGACGTTGTCATCGGCATCGTCGAGACGCACGGGCGGGTTGAGACCGAGGCGTTGTTGGCGGGGTTGCCGGTCATTCCGCGGAAGAAGATCGAATATCGGGGCGTCACGTTGCAGGAGATGGACATCGACGCCATTCTGGCGCGGCGACCGCAACTGGTGCTGGTGGATGAACTCGCCCACACGAACGCGCCGGGCAGCCGCCATCCGAAACGCTACCAGGACGTGCTGGAGTTGATCGACGCCGGCATCGACGTGTATTCCACCCTTAACGTTCAGCATCTCGAGAGCCGGCTGGATGTCGTCCAGCAAATCTCCGGCGTGGCCGTGCGCGAGGCGGTACCGGATTCCGTGCTCGACCAGGCGGACGAGATTGAGTTGGTGGACCTGACGCCCGAGCAACTGCGCAAACGGTTGGCCGAGGGAAAGGTGTACATGGGCGAACGCGCGGCGACGGCGTCGGAGAACTTTTTCCGTGAAGAGACGCTGACGGCGCTACGCGAGATGGCGTTGCGGGCGACGGCCGAGCACGTGGACCAGGAGTTGCGCGATGTGATGCACGCCAAACACATCCACGCGCCGTGGCGATCGGGGCAGCGGCTGGGCGTGGGGGTTGGGCCGAGCCCGTTTTCCGGCCAACTGATTCGTTGGACGCGGCGGATTGCGGCGGCGATGGATGCGGCGTGGGTGGCGATGTACGTGGAGACGTCGGCGGCGCTGGACGAAGAAGAGAAACGGCGGCTGACGAAGAACCTGTCGTTGGCGCGGCAATTGGGCGCGGAAGTGGTAATGACCACCGGTGATGACGTGGCCGGCGCATTGCTGGCGGTGGCCCGCGAACAGGGCGTGACCCAGATGGTGGTTGGCAAGCCGATGGGCAATCGGCTGCTGGAATTGATCAAGGGCGGTTCGCTGGCCAGCCGGTTGATTCGGCGTGGCGGCGACATTGACGTGCACGTAGTGGGCGCGGTGCAGGGTGGCGGCGGCGCGCGCGCGCGGCGGCCATGGGCACATTGGGTCGGATTCAATTTATTGCGGGACTGCGCGGTGGGCGTGGGCGCGGCGGTGGCGGCCACGGGGGTGTCGTGGCTGTTGCAGGGTTTGCTCGGGTACATGGCGGTATCGCTGGTGTATCTGCTGGCGGTGGTGCTGTTGGCGATGGTGCTGAATCGATGGGCGATCTTGTTGATGGCGGCGATCAGCGCGTTGGCGTGGAACTACCTTTTCATTCCGCCGATTTACACATTTACGATTGGCTCGGCGCACGACATCATGATGTTCACGATGTTTTTCGTGGTGGCGCTGGCGATGGGACACACGACGCATCAGCTCCGCAGCCGGGAAGCGGCGGAGCGCCGCCGGGAACGTCGCGCCTCGGCATTGAACCGGCTGCTGGAGAGCGTGACGGCAAGCGCTTCGTTGGAGGAGGGATTGGCCAGCGCGGTGAAGGAAGTGGACGCATTATTTCGGTCGCGGACGGCGGTGCTGTTGGCGACGGCGGAGGGACGGCTGGAGGAAGCGGCGCACCCGACGAGCACGTTCTCACCCGACATGAAAGAGCGCGCGGTGGCGGCGTGGGCGTTCGAGCGCGGGCAGGCGGCGGGAAAATTTACGGACACCCTGCCGGACGCGGGCGGCATGTATATTCCGCTGCAGACCTCGAAGAACCGGTTGGGTGTGTTGGGGATTCAATTCGACGAGCGCACCACGTGGACCCTGGACGAAAACGATTTACTGGAAACGTTCGCGGGCCAGATCGCGGTGATGATCGAGAGTTACCGGTCGATCGAGACGACGCAACAGGCGCGGATGGCCGAGGAATCGGAACGACTGCATCGGACGCTGCTGGATTCGGTCTCGCACGAGTTGAAGACGCCGCTGGCAGTGATCAGCGCGGCGACCGAGGGTCTCGATACGCAATTGAAGGGGGCCGAGTTACCGCTGAGCGAGACGTTCCTGGATGAAATCAAGGCGGCGAACCGGCGGCTGGAACGTATCGTGAGTAACCTGCTGGATATGACGCGCATCGATTCCGGGCGGCTACCGTTGAATATCGAGTTGGGCGAGGTGCGTGAGTTGCTGGAATCGGCGGTCAGCCAGGTCGAGAACGAAGTATCGCGGGAACGCGTGCACATCACCGTGCCCGACGGGTTGCCGCTGGTGCGGCTGGATTTTGGGTTGATGGAACAGGCGTTGTGCAACCTGCTGGTGAATGCCGCGCAACACAGTCCGGCCTCGGTGCCCATTGAGATGTCGGCACAAATGGACGGCAAGACATTGGAGCTAGTCGTTCGCGACCACGGCGCGGGACTGATCGCCGGCGAGGAAAAGAAGATATTCGAGAAATTCTATCGCGGGACCGGCGCGCGGCCGGGTGGCACGGGACTCGGGCTGAGCATCGTGCAGGGCATCGCCCGGGCGCATCGGGGTGATATCGCGGCGGAGAACGATCCGGCGGGCGGGGCGAGGTTCACGATCCGCGTACCGGTGGAAACAGGAGAAGTGCCGACATGAGCACAGAACGGACGGTGTTGGTGATTGATGATGAGCCGGCGGTGCGGCGGCTGTTGCGGCTGACGCTGGAGCCGCAGGGCTACCGCATTTGCGAGGCGGGGACCGGGCAGCTTGGTTTGCAGGAAGCTGCGGCGAGTCGGCCCGATGTGATCATCCTCGATTTGGGATTGCCCGACATGGAGGGCGTGGCGGTGTTGAAACGGCTGCGCGAGTGGAGCCAGACGCCGGTGCTCGTGTTGTCGGTGCGCGACCGCGAGGGGGACAAAGTGGCGGCGCTGGACAATGGCGCGGACGATTACCTGACGAAACCATTCGGCACGGAGGAATTGCTGGCGCGGTTGCGGGCGGTGCAGCGGCGCGCGCCCGAGGCGCACGAGGAGCCGACGTTCGTGAGCGGGGACCTGACGGTGGACCTCGCATCGCGGGCGGTGACGGTGAAGAAGAAGGAAGTGCACCTGACGGCGACCGAATACGCGTTGTTGCATGAGCTGGTGCGTCACGCGGGGAAGGTCGTGATGCACGCGCAACTGTTGCGGGCGGTGTGGGGGCCGAACGCGGAAGGCCAGTCGCAGTATCTGCGGGTGTATATCACCCATCTGCGCAAGAAGTTGGAGACCACGACGAGCGGGAAGTTAATCCAGACCGAGCCGGGGATCGGGTATCGATTGCTGGCGAGCGAGTGAATACGGCAGGAGACAGGAGACAGAAGACAGGAGTCAGTAGGCGGACAGGACGGCGCGGCAAGGACGGGGCGAGCAGCTAAGTGGCCACGGAGGACGGCATCGGCGGCCAGCACCATTTGACAATAGTAACATAAATGGTACTATATGACTTTGGCGAATGGATGGAATGGCACTGACACGAGACTATAAAGAAACGGTTCTGGCGCGGATTAAACGCGACCGCAAATTTGCGCGGGCACTTTATGCCGAGGCGATGAACGCGCTGCTCGATGGCGATACCGCCGAGGGACTTTCCATGTTGCGCGATTTGGTTCACGCCGAAATCACATTCAAGGAACTGGCGCGGCAGACCGGCTTGGGCGAAAAGACGCTGCATCGGATGCTCAACCGACGAGGGAACCCCACCGCGCGCAATCTGGGTGTGATCGTCAAGAGCATCGCTGAAGATTTAGGTATCAAACCGCGTGTGGAATGGGCTGTGGGACATTGAGTTGATTTAGGCTAAGCCAGGAATCGGGTATCGGCTGCTGGCGAGCGAGCGATATTGGACGACGAACCGTGGTCGATTCCAGTTATTGCGAAAGATATCGCGCAATTCATCCTGCGGCGCTATTGACAACCACCCTATAAGCCTCCATAATACTGGCTTGCGAGGTTGCGAGGGTATTATGGGCAAAGGGAAGAATGCGGGTGGGCGGAAGCTGGTTGTGTTGTCGGGCAAAACGAAGGGTACGACGTTTGTCCTAACCAAGCCGGAGGTCAAGGCGGGACGCGAAGACGACAACGCGATTTGTTTGAAGGGCAAGCGCGTGTCCCGCTATCACGCGGTGCTGGTCCGCAGCAACGGCGAGTACACCCTGCGCGACATGAGTCCCCGCATCGGCACGATCGTGAACGGTCGGCCCACGAAAGAGGCGCATTTGAAGTTGGGGGACCGGATTTGCATCGGCGAGTTCGAGATGAGCTACGAGGCGACGACAGCGCCGGCGATCAACACTACGCCAGCACCGACGCCTACCCAGGCCGAGGAAATCACCGCGCCCCCGATTCAGATTGTGGCTGCGCCAAAAGAATCGGTCGAGGAGTTGGCCGCCAAGGATTTGATTGCCGAGCATCAACGACGCATTGCGGAGTTGACGCAGGAAAGAGAGCGGCTCGCGGGTGAGGTGAAGTCGGCCAATGAAGCGGTGGAATCCCTGCGCGCCCAGTTGCAGACGCGGTCGGATCAACAGGCGGACATGACGGAACGCCTTGGCGCCATGTCGCAAAAGAATGGCGTGCTGGCCAAACTGAATGGCGAATTGCAGGCGAAGATTTCCGAATTGAAGGCGGCCGCGGCAGAGGCGAACCGTGAGGAAGGGACATTGACGCAGGAAAGAGAACGGCTGGTGGGCGAGGTGAAGCTGGCCAATGAGATTTTGGAAAACGTGTCCGGTCAATTGCAAACGCAGTCGGATTTACACGCGGACATGACGGAGCGGCTGGGCATCGCGTCCCGGGAGAACGCTGCGTTGACCAAGTTCAATAGCGAATTACAGGCGAAGATTTCCAAATTGGAAACGTCGGTGAAAAAAGCGGATCACCTGGAGATCGAATTGGAGATCGCGCAGGCCACGCTCCGCCAAACGAGCGACGCTTTGGAAGAGGCGCGTGAGTTGAACAAAAAGAAGGCGGCTGTCGAGCCGGTGGTTCCGTCGGTTCCAACGAAGCCAGCCGAGATCGTGGAAGAAGTGACGCCAATTCAAGCGGCGCCGATTGAAGCGCGCAGTGAACCGGAGAAGATCAGCGAACCGCCGTCCCCAATTGAACAGGTTGCGACCGAGAACCAGGAGTTGCGGTTGGCCGAGGTTAAACAGCAAGCTGAAGCGGTTCTTGCCGGACAACGCAGTGATTCCGACCGGACCAACGAACAGTTCGATCGGATTCGCAAGTCGATGATCGCGAAGCAAGAGCAGAAGCCCGGTAAGGGCAAGACAGTAAGTGAGCTCTTCATGAAATTCTTAAGGGCGTAGGGGAAGGAACTGGAGTCAGGAGCTAGAATTCAGTTAGCGCTGAAGTCGCAAGCAGGAGGCGATTTGTCGTAGATGAGGCGCTGAACCCGGCTACTCTGGCGGTCCTGCCTGGAGGCATGTCGGCAGTCAATCGCGAGACTTCAGTATCTCCTCGAGTCCTTTTACACCTCTGACAATGCGGCAGCCACGTGCGGCCGGAATGCTGCAACGCTGCGTGAGTAGATCAAATAAATGACCGTCTGAGGTCACAAAGAAGTCCGCGTAGGCACCGCCAACAATGGCGTGTTCAACATCGTGAAAATCCTGCCTGTAAACTTTCCTGGCAGGGTCACGCCGCCGTTCCGCCATGATATGGCAGAAGAGATCAAGAGAGGGCATTACGGCCATGGGCCGGTTAAATCGCTCCTCGCTACCCTCTTCCACTCGCCGAACAACTTCTGCCATCGCGTCCTCCGATCCGGCAACCTTCGTCGGATATGAGGCAATCGACGGACGCACGAATTTGTTTACCGCCCACATGCGCTCTTCGAGAAGGAGTTGACGCCATCGTTGATCCTTAGCCATAGGTTGAACACGCATAGCGCCCTCTTTGATCGAGGCCGTCATCCTCTCAACGTAGCGGTTGTCCTGCTCCTTCTTACGAGCAAGCATTTGATCCGCCGGATACTGATCGGCAAACCATCTCACGGAGCGAAGTTCCGGTTGCTGCGGGAACTCGCGAATAAACTTCTCAGCTTTCGTTTGATCCCAGCTAGGCGGAATGTTGATGTTCATCTTCGCGAAGCATTCCGCAATCCAGCAAAGAATTTTATCGCGAGAAATACCGGTAACATCGCCGCCCAACAAAACGGTTAAGGCCAATTCCGCTTCGAGGGCGTGAATGAATGAAGTAGGCCGAAATGATACCCCTCCGCAGAGTTCGTCCATCAGCGCTGCCACATGGCTACGCTGTACCGTGTCAGGCTGGTCGAAAACCTCGGTTACTGCTGGCGTCGATACCGGGAACAGTACCTTGCCGGTTCGGACTGCCATGCGACACTGTTCCGCTACAGCCAGATCACGTTCAGCGAGATCAATCCAGATATTGGAATCGAGATACACGAGTCGCTTCTTGGCGGCTGCACCAATAACAATCCCGTCGTCACCACTGAACAGCCCAACGCTGATAACGCCCTGGCTCACCCTTGAGGAGACCGCGCAGCGGGCTCCGAATAGGGTGCGGCCGGTGGTTCGGCTTTCATTTTCTCTTCGATCAGTTCCCATTTATTGAGGTACTTAGAGATGTCCCATCCGCTGAAAGATGTGTGAGGGGGAAGGTGCACTATGCGCACCTTGCTGTCTCTATGAGCCTGTCCTTTGGCTCCCGGTGTCTTCAGCCACAAATCGTGCGCCTTTGAGACATTAGAGGCTATGTCTTCCGACGGAATGATGTAGTACTCAAAGGGGCGTTTCGATTCAGGAGACGGAATTCCCGCCAGAACCCAGAAGAAGGAGGGACCGAAATTGCGGTGCGCTTTCATCCCGACACTGCATGTCTTGTTCCCGGGCATGAAGGTCTTGACCTGAATGTGGACGAATCGGGTTCCTGCTTTGTTACTGCACAGAACATCTACATTGGGTGTGTTGCCCAGTGTGACAACCGCCGAATATCCCCTGCGACACAGTTCACCAGCTACGAAGAACTGGCTCGCGTTACCCCGAAATGTCTTATCGTGTTCCATTTGTCTGCCTGCCGAACAGTTTGCGCTGCCGTTCCGCCTATTGTAATAGGGTCGCCTTCCGCTTAGCACATCTATGTCTGCTCGGCTACGCTGGCGGCGGACAGCCCCGCTCGGATCGGGGCGAGTGTTCGGCGATTCGGCGGCGGCGTCAATCCCATTCTGCTATTGGAGACCCGTTCGACAAGTCCCGCCTGGTGGTGCGGGGCGGGCGATTCTGCGGGATCGCGTCTGATGAGGGGACACGGGGTGACGGGCGGGGAGGGACAGAAGGGGCAATAGTTAATGGGAAATGGCGGATGGGAAGAACGGCGCGGGATACCCACCCCTTGATCCCCTCCGAGGAGGGGACCGGGGCGAACCGGATGCGCTGGGGACAGCGCACGCTACACGAGGGCAGGCGGGGAGCGGCGCGATACCTAAAGGGCAGGCATCGCGCCCTACAAATCCGGAGACGTAGCGGATATCGGGAATTGATATTATTGCTGGACGGGGAAGGCCATCGGCGTTACAATCGATATGGTTCTTTGAAAAGAGCGGAAGGCGGGGGATAAGACACAGATCCTTCGACAAGCTCAGGATGACGAAGTGGGCGGAGCGCGGAGGCGGCCGGGACGACCGCTACTACACTGCGGACGGCGCGGTGGGCCACCGCGCCCTAACAAGAAGGGCCGGGTGGCAGGGGAAATCTTTATATAGAAGAGTATTTCTGCCAAACGAACCCACCGAAAAAATACGGATGTGATTGGGTGTGAGGTTGTTGGGTAAAAAGTGAGTTGGGTTCGTTCTGCAAAAAGCGACCTATTTTTTGGGATTCGGGAGGGGTTTAGGTAGTGAAAACGGGGAGTTTTGGGCGAGAACAGAGCCGAGTTGGGGAAAGCGATAGGAGACAGCTCAGGGGGAGAGTTCACCACCAAGGCACCAAGACACCAAGGGGGATGGAACAGAGCGGACGGCTCGGAGAGCCGTCCCTACCAACGGCGGGCGGGCAGACGTCAGGATTCGGGGTGGGATAACAGCCTTGCCGGGGTGGGCGGGAGTGGGCTATAAGGCGGAGAATGAGTACGCGGTGTATTGCGTTGGCGAATCAGAAGGGGGGCGTTGGCAAAACCACGACGGCCGTCAGCCTGGCGGCATGCCTGGCGGAACGTGGGAAGCGGACGTTGTTGCTCGATCTCGATCCACAGGCGAACGCGACGAGCGCGTTGGGGTTGGAAAAGCTATCGGGTGGGAGCGTGTACAAGGCGTTGATGGGCGAGGCGCAACTGGCGGATTCGATTCGGCCGGCCGGGTATGACAACCTGGAGATCATCCCGAGCGAAGTGGACCTGACGGTGGCCGAGGTGGACGTGGCGCGGGCGGAGAATTATCTGCAGCGGCTGCAGTTTGCGTTGACGCCGATCCACGCGACGGAACGATACGAGTTCATCCTGGTGGATTGCCCGCCGTCGCTGGGAATTTTGACGATGAACGCGTTGGCGGCGGTGGACAGCGTGTTGGTGCCGATGCAGGCGGAATATTTTGCGCTGGAGGGATTGGCGGTGATCACGCGGGTGTTGCAACAGATCCGCGACAGCGGCGCGAACCCATCGCTGGAGTTGGAGGGGATCGTGATGACGATGTTCGACGGGCGGACGAACCTGGCGCAGCAAGTGGCCAACGAGGTGCGCAAACATTTTCCCGGCAAGGTTTACAAGACGATCATCCCGCGGACGGTGCGGCTGGCGGAAGCGCCGAGTTTTGGCAAACCGATCACGGTGTATGACACGAGTTCGTACGCGGCGCGATGTTATCGGTCGTTGACGGATGAATTGTTGGCGGGGCCATCGGAGACGCCCGTGGCCCCGGCACCCGAGACCGCAGCGGCGGAGACGCCATCACCGACGCCGACACCGTTGCCGGCGACCTGAGCGACGGCGCGGTCAGTTCAACGACTTCGTTGCGTCGTCCACCATCTGAACGTCGATGCGGTAAATCTCGTTCTCCGAGACCCCGTAAGCGATGGCGATGCGGGATTTGTCGAGGGTCCGTTTGATGTACGTGCCCGGGAGGGGGATGGAATGCCAGACATCAGGCCAGGTCGAATCGCCCTTGTTGTCGTCGAGGATCGTGTTGATGACGGCGGGCAAAAATGCCACGGGATGGCCGATTTTGTCGCCGTACTTGTCTTTCTTAGGGACGACCGGGCAGGCGATGACTTCGCGGGCGGACTTGCCGGCGAAATCGATTCCATCGTATTTCTCATCGGCAAGGCCGACATAGACCGTGATGCCCAGGCCGTCC
>Ga0265338_10010307_pt1 | contig 10981 bp, 12 predicted proteins | sample 42126metaG_FD_193579 | JGI IMG/M metagenome (GOLD analysis project Ga0265338, IMG submission 193579) | Rhizosphere microbial communities from Carex aquatilis grown in University of Washington, Seatle, WA, United States - 4-21-26 metaG | ecosystem: Host-associated > Plants > Roots > Rhizosphere... | reverse complement strand
AGGCTGTCCTTGTGCTGAAGTTCGCCCGAAAGGACGTAAGTGATGATCTCCATATCACGATGGGGATGCGTCGGGAATCCACTGTTGGGCGCAACCCAATCCTCATTGATAACGCGTAGGGAACGGCAACCCATCCACTTCTCGTCCCAATAGTCGCTGAAGCTGAACGTGTGGCTGGTCTTCAGCCAGCCGAAATCGCCACCGCCTCGCTCGTTACCGCGCCGGATCGTTAGCATGCTCTGGTCCTCCCATTTACTTGTTATAACGACTATTCATTGGATGTGCGGAGATGGTAAAGGATTCACATGCAGGAATCGTGGATACGCCACCCGGGAGAGGTTGACTGGCGCCGATCTCTAGTCTTTCTTTTGTTTCTTTGACGACGAGGAAGAGTCAGACTTGGGCTTTTCTTCCTTCTTTGCCCCTTTGCTCTCTTTGGAGTCTTTGGAATCTTTCGCTTCTTTCGCGCTGCTGGCGCTGTCGCCCTCGGAGGAAGACGAGGCGGAGCCGGACGCACCTTTCCCGCCGTAATCGCTCACATACCAGCCCGACCCCTTGAACTGAACGGTCGATGCCGAAATCAGCTTCTCCAGAGGGCCGCCGCATTCGGGGCACTTCGTGAGGGGCTTATCGGAAAACTTCTGGATTTTTTCGAGGCGGTGTCCGCATTTCTTGCACTTATATTCGTAAAGAGGCATGTGTGGAGAGATTCTAGAGTTTCATATCGAGCCGCGTCAATTTGGACCGCGGCTGATCTCGCCGGCTCAATGTTGTTCCATGGGACACCGGCTTCAGTTCTCTGGCACGAATGTGGCTCATCGCTTCAGCAGATCCACCGGCTCTCGCACGTCGACCACACGGAAATACTTTGCCAGCGCCGGATATTTCTTTGCCACCGCCTCGTACATCGCATACGCCACATTGCGATAGGAAGCGTGACCGGCGGGTGTCGTCCTCAGCTCGGAGATATAAACTGCCTCGGCGAAGTCCATCTTAAAGAGCGTGCGCTTACGGAAGGCCAGCGGAATCGCGTACTGCGAATTTTCACGCGCTTCTTCCCCACTCGATTGTGCGATCTTCTGAACCGCAGTCGCAGCGAGTTGCATGGCGCTCTCGTACTCACCGCGGATACCGGCCGCGTCAACCTCTGGCGGCGTATCGTACCCGTGACCTGTCGTGAAGTCCTGCATGATCTGAATGCAGCGCCGGTGGCGGTGCATATCACGAAAACCACCGATATCCATCAGGATGTCGAAGCGGCATTCCTGCCCCGCCGAGAACTGACGGGGCAATTCGTCGTGCTTTCCGCGATGGCGCAAACCGAGATCGATGATCTCGCGCCTCCGTATCTCACCTGCAGATTCCACTGCCTGACGAATCTGCCGGTAGGAATAATGACAGGCGCCATAAACGAGTGTTGAAGCGAGTTCGATCTCCAGGGGATCCGAATCCAGCAGATCGACCAAAGGCGCTGGAGCAATCGCAGCCCCTCGCATCAATTCAGCAGCAGCCTGGGTAAGTTCGCGCCGGGTTTCAATTTCGTAGAGGTTAGGGTCCGCATACTTAACCAGCGTGGGGGCAACGCGAACCTCGCGCAGCAGTTCGCGCTCTGCCCGGTCGGCGATCTCGGGCGAAACTCCACGAATCGACGCCACCAGAGCGCGCAGCGATTCTTCGTTCGCGTTGTAGGCCGGAGAAGTCGCTGCTCCCTTCAGCAGTCCACCCAGTTCGCGCACTTCGCGATGTGGTTGCGAAAGAAGGTGCGCAACCTGCGTTTCCAGGGTGCGGGCATTAACAATTTCCCCGAGCGAGGTATTGGTAGCGAGCGGTAGCAGATAGCGCGAGACATCGAAGGCACGTGCCCGCAGCGTGCGCTCGTAAGCGTCCGGCTTCATCTCCGCCGGTCGCGGCGTAATGCTGACAAGATATTCGAATGTCTTTTCTGACACTCCTTCATAGGCCGCAAACAGGGATTCAATGGTGTCGCGATAAAGTGTTGCTATGCTCGCATCTCCGCCTTCAAAGCGGGGCGTGTAATATCCACCCTTCTTGAAATCCTGGTAGCGGGTAGACCGCTCCTGGCCGTCCCACCGCTGCTCATCGGCGACAACGATCGCCGCAAGAATCGAGAGTTTCTCGATTGCCAGGGCAATATGCGCCAGATCGGCAATCGAACGGTGCCCGTACTGAAAATAAAACGTGTTAAGAAACTTCTCGGCCTTCTGGAGAGTGATCTCTCTGAGCGATTCCTTCATCGAAAGCGCTGACCGCGAATACTTGGCCATGGCATACGCCTGGATCTCGGGTTCAACGCCATAAACGGCGAAGACTTCCACCGAGGTACCAGCAGCAGGTGTAAGGGCGGAGTGCGACATAATGGGCTCGGTCACGATTACCTGGGACATAAGAGTGGAGAAAATCTTAATCGTCCAGTTGGCAACGTGCAATCGCACGAATGGGCGGGATGGTGATCCAGAAAGTACGTCGTTTCCCGGTAAGATAAACAAATAGTCGGAGGAAACCTTGTCACCGGACAACAACGAAGGCTTCAGGCTCATCCAGGCGATCCTCCCTGCCCAGATCGAAGAAGCTCGCACGCTCTTCCTTGAATATGCGAACTCCCTGAATTTCAGTCTGTGCTTCCAGAGTTTTGACGAGGAACTGCAGACCTTACCCGGTGCCTATGCTCCCCCAGACGGACGATTACTGCTGGCGCAGGGCAATGGGAAAACTGCGGGCTGCGTTGCTTTGCGCAAAATCGAAACTGATATTTGCGAAATGAAACGTCTCTACGTGCGTCCCGGATACCGTGGCACTGGTCTGGGCAAGAAATTGGTTGAGGAGTTGATTGTCGAGGCTCGCAAGATTGGCTATACCCGAATGCGCTTGGACACGGTTGGAGAATCCATGAAAGACGCGGTGGCACTCTACCGCAGGCTCGGTTTCAAGGATATCGCCCCTTATCGCGAATATCCCCTCGACGGCGTTCTCTACATGGAGTTAGATATTACGCAGGCTTAGGTACCATTACCCCCGCCACGCACTTGATAGATCCTAGGGTATGGGTCTTGCCACAGCCAGGGGCGAGGGTTTTGGTATTTGCGATCCACCCGCAAGGGAAGGCTTACGCGGACCTTGCCCGAGGATGACGATATCCACGCGCCGGTTCATGCCCCGGCCTTCTGCCGTCGAGTTCGATGCGACCGGATGATATTCGGCATATCCAGCGGCACTCAGGCGATCAGGACTATAACCATCTCGCAGAATCAGCACCCGGACGACTTCCGTAGCTCGTGAAGTCGAGAGTTCCCAGTTCGAAGAGAATTGCTCATTGTGAATGGGCACATCGTCGGTGTGCCCCTCGATCCGCAGACGACAGTCCTTTTGCCGGAGCAACCCGGCAATCCGGTCGAACGCCGACTGGGAACCTGGTTTCATCAGCACGCCTCCGCTCTCAAAAAATCCGGCTTCCCGCAGGCTGATCACCAGACCGTCTGCCTCACGCCGCATGGCAATTTCCTTGCGCTTGATCTCCGACGCCAAGGCCGTCTCCAGATCGCTCTGCAACTGGACCAGGTCTCCGTTCTCCGTCACTCGATCCGCCGCACTTTCCGGAGGCGACGCAATCCGGACAATAGCGGCTCGATCCCCAGCTTCGAACGCCTGTGTCGACCGGAGCGCGATCGGCTGAGGAACGTCCAGTGTCAGCTGTGAAGCGGGCGTTTGAAACACACCCATCTGCTCGAAGGCAACTTGGATCGCCATGGCAAGACGTCCAACTTTCCGTTTGTCGACCTGCGATGACGCATACAGGACAACAAAGAACGCAAAAAGCAGGGTAATGAAATCGGCATAAGACACGAGCCAGCGCTCGTGATTGACGTGCGGGGCACGCCGGCGGCGACGGCTCATGAGCGTGTACCCTTTGGAGCGGCTTCGACTTTGTGGGCATGCGCCAGAAAGCCCTGCAGCTTCGCCTCGAGCATGCGGGGATTCATACCCTCCAGAATGGAAATCACACCTTCCAGAGTCATCTCGCGGATAATCTGCTCTTCGCGAATCCGTATCTTCAGCTTGCCCGCCGCCGGGAGGAAAAAGAGGTTTGCCGCGCCGACACCATAAATCGTCGCTACGAAAGCAACTGCAATCCCACGCCCGACCTCGTCGATTTTGTCCAGATGCTGCATAACCTGAATCAGTCCGAGTACTGCACCAATGATTCCTATCGTCGGCGAAAAGCCGCCAGCCGACTCGAACAACTGCGGGATCTTCTCTTCCCTCTCTTCCTTGTTATCCAATTCCAGTTCCATGATCTTGCGTAACTCTTGCGACTCCGTCCCATCCACCGCGAGCATCAAAGCGCGCCGAAGAAATGGCTCTTGGATATGGTCCGTTTCCTGGTCAAGAGAAACGATCCCATCCCGTCGCGCCTGGTTCGCGTACTTCACTAACAAGTCAATGGTGCCTTGCGCATCTTGCACTGGTTGCACGAAAACGTGCGCCAGCCGCTTGAATCCTCCCACGGCAACCGGCAGAGGATATTGGATTAAGATCGCCCCGAGCGTCCCTCCAAAGACGATCATGGCCGCCGTCGGTTGCAATATCTGCCCGAGGTTCCCACCCTCGAGAATGAGTCCGAGCAGAATGCCACCGATCGCGAGTATCAGACCGCTGACGGTTGCCTTATCCATAGACGGCCCTTACTTTTCCTCAGCCGTGGGCGAACGGGTCTCGGCAACAGGGGGGAGCACTGCGCGGTTGTCCCACCACAGCATGATTCCCTGCAGGACCGAGCGCCGGAACTGTACTACTCGCTCCATTACGTCCTGCGCGCTTTCCCGTACAACGATCTTTTCACCGTTTAAAAGCGTGATAACCGTGTCCGGCGCTTGCTCAACAAACTTGATCAGGTCAGAGTTCAACGCTAGTGGGTGATTGTTGAGACGTGTGAGCTGAATCATATTTCGCTCCGGATGGGCAGATCGCTGACAAGGCTCCATCCTTAGGGATCGGCAGATCGAGAAGGAGCAGGAGGCGAAAACGAGAAAGAGATCAATTACCTCGGAGCAACCTCTGGTGGTACCTGTGGAAATAAAGCTCAGCCGTAGCATGCCGATGTCCAGAGTGATTCACAAAGGGTTCCGCAGGACAGACGGAACGAGCTCCGGGAAGATTTCGGGGACGGATCCCAAATCGGAACCACAAAGGAGCAAATTCAATGGCACTAACCATCCTTAATAACATCGCTTCGATGGCTGCGGAAAACCAGCTGACGATTACCAGCAGTAACCTTCAATCCACACTGTTCCAGTTGTCATCGGGCTCCCGCATCAACAGCGGCGCCGATGACGCGGCCGGCCTCGCCATCGCCAATGGCCTGCAAGCCAACATCAGCGCCTTGACACAGTCGGCACGCAACGCCAACGACGGCGTTGGGTCCCTGCAGGTGGCCGATGGCGCACTCGCTCAGGTGACCACATTGCTGAATCGAGCCGTTACGCTCGCTACCGAATCCGCGACCGGAACCGTCTCGGACTCGCAGCGCACATCGCTGAATGCCGAGTATTCTGCGATCCAGGCAGAAATTGACCGCATCGGATCCAACACCAACTACAACGGCGGCCAGGTTTTCAACGCTAACCCCACCTCCGTCTATATCAGTGACAGTTCCGGAAACACTTCCCAAGCGAGCAACTTCATTTCAGTAACCACCGGCACGCTCTCTGCCGCGGGATTGCTGGGCGGAGCGGCCACCGCAAGCCTCGCGCTCAATGGCCTTCCCGCGACCGGGGATAAAGTAACGATCGGTGGAACGCAGTACACCTTCGCCGACGCTGCCACGTTCGCTGCGGCACCGACAACGGCCAATCTGGTCCTGATCGATTCCTCCGGGGCCACCGCTGCTGCGCAGCTTTCCAACACCTTGTCAAACCTGGCTTCGGCCATTAACGGTGGAGCCGGAGCTGGAACCGTGTACGGCTCGCTTACCACCGCCAACACCGATGCCAGAGCCTCAGCTTCGGGCAATACCGTGACTCTCATCGCAACGGCGGCAGGCGAAGCGGCCATCGCAGCCGGCGGCACGATCGTGAGCACGGTGGACACCGGAACGGCCGAAGCGTTCTTGAACGGCGGTACCTTCGCTGGCGGCTCGTCCTCGAATCTGTCGACCGACACTGCCGCGCAGGCTGCTCTGGCGGCCATCAACACGGCGATCAAAACCGTTGCCAGTACGCGTGGCAACATCGGCGCGAGCATCAATCGACTGCAAAGCGCCAGCACCGTCATCAGCAATCAGGTCCAGAATTTGACCTCTGCTGAAAACGGCATTACCGCCGCCGATATTCCATCGGCAGTCGCCAGCCTCACCAAATACTCGATCCTGGAACAGACAGGCATCTCAGCTCTCGCCCAGGCCAACCAACAGCAGCAGCTCGTTTTGAAGCTGTTGCAATAGTCAAGGCGCATAGGCGTTCGGAGGCGGGTTCGCCCGCCTCCTTACCCTGTTCCGAGGTAGCTCGCCATGAGCATCAGCCCCGTGAAAGATATCTCTAACGTTCCTGAAGGCCCGACCAGTCTGCAGTCGGCCAGGCATCCGGGCCAACCGCATGCCGGTGTAGCCGGGCACCCCATCCCTCCCGGATCAGGAAATAGTCCAAGGCCGGAAATCCATGTCGCGAATGACGGCTCGGCAGCCCTCAGTCGCCCCGAAGATGAAGTCCAATTGCAGCATGACACTGAGCTTAAGAATCGCCTCATCGTGGAGTATGTCGACAAGTCAGGAAAGATCGTGGTGCAAGTGCCGAGTGAACAGATGTTGAGACTAGAGCGCGCGATCGCCGAGGAACTCCAAGCGGCTGGAACGCGACCGGTACCGGCCTCATCCACAACCCAACGGCCTGAAGGAGAATCCCATGGGCATTAGCTTTAACGCAGCCAGCCTGCTGAATGGCAACGGCATTGACGTAAACGCGGTCGTCAGCGAACTACAAGCAACCGCTGGAGGGCAGATCACGATCTGGCAACAACAACAGTCCGCTCTGGAGACGCAGTCGAACGCGCTCACCAGCATCAACACCGACCTCGCGAACCTGTACACAGCCGTACAAGCCCTCGCCGATCCAATTGGAGCTTTTTCTGCGCTGACTGTCACTTCCTCACTGCCGGCAGTCGTTACAGCCACGGCCACTAGCTCCGCAACTCCAGGCCAGCACACGCTCGTTCTCAGCGGATTGGCGAGCGCGGGAACCGTTTACACGGATGCCCTGTCCGACGCGAGCACTTCGATCCTCCCGGCCGGGGCCACTGGTGCCGATATCCAACTCCAGGTCGGCGGTAGTAGCGGCGTGACGCACGACATTCAGATCACCGCCGGGAACAATGACACGATCAGCACGCTCGCTGCTTACATCAATCAGCAGTCCACGAACAATGGCTGGGGCGTATCGGCAACCGTGCTCACCGATGCGAGCGGTACCCGCCTCGCGATAACCAGCCTGGCTACCGGAACTCCTGGAGCGCTCGCTATCACTGCCAATTCCACGGTCGACAGCAATGGTGACCCCACGGGCAACCCAACCCGACTCAGTTTTGAAGCTCCCGTTGGTGGAACCAATGCCATCTTCACCGTTGACGGGATTCCATTCAGCAGCAACACCAACACGGTCACAGATGTAATCCCGGGAGTGACGCTCGACCTCGTCAGTCCCTATACCGGGCAGGTGCAGGTTGCTGTCACACCCTATACTTCGCAAGTTAACAGTGCGATCAGCAACTTCGTCTCCGCCTACAACGCTGTGATCCGGGATCTCAACAACCAGTTCGCCGTCGATCCGAGCACGCACGCTCAAGGCCCCCTCGGATCCGATCCGTCCCTACGGCAATTGCAGGCCACTCTCATGAGCGATGTAACACACGCAGTCTCCGGCAATGGCGGCCTGGTCAACCTTGCCGCCCTCGGCATCGACATGCAGAACGACGGCACACTATCGATTGACGCCCAGATACTTTCCCAGGCACTGGCCAGCAATGCCTCCGGCGTCCAAAACTTCTTTCAGGGCGCTGCCTCGGGATTTGCCACCAACTTCAACAAGGATCTTTTTACCCTGACGAGCCCGAGCCAGGGTCCGCTCAACCTCGACTTGGCCGAGAAAGCGACTCAGCAAACCGATCTCAGCCGCCGAATCAGTGATTTTCAGGACCGGCTCGCCACACAAAAGCAACAACTTCTCCGGGAGTTCAGCCAGGTCAATGCATCGCTTGAGGAGTACCCGTTCCTCCTACAGGAGGTTCTCAGCCAGCTCGGAAACACTTCCTCTACATCCTCGAATACCAGCCCCGCCAAGGGCAGTAGCAATTCAGGCAGCTAGCGGATTGAGCGACATGAATGCCGGACAACTCTACCGAGAGGGAACAGTGCAGGGCGCAAGCTCAGTGGGGCTCATCTCCCGTCTGTACGAACAAATTGTCGAAGATCTGCGTCAAGCAATAAAAGCAGTGGAATCCGACGATGTCGAACTGCGGACCAGCAGGATCAACCACGCCATACTGGTTATCGGGCATCTCCAGTCGCAGCTGGATTTCGAGGCGGGGGCCAAAGTCGCCGAGGCGCTTCGGAACTTCTACGATTCCCTGCGCCAGAACCTGATCCAGGCCCAACTCCTCAAGTCGAAGGTTCTTTTGGCGCAGCAGATCACCGATTTGCTCGCAGTTCGTGAGGCCTGGAACGAGGTGGAACTTGCGGAGAAATCTTCCGTGATCGCCGTGCATGAGAATGTTGAAACAGAAGCGCTTTCAACACCAGTAACTCTTGAACGAAAAGGTTGGCAGGGCTGAGCATGCACGCGAATTCCGACTGTCTGCTGACCTTGCAGCGCGTCAATCTGGCCCTCCGCCTCTCACTGTCCCGCTTGCGTCCCGAAAACAAAGGATGTTCCACCATCAGTGCGAAGGATTTTTCCGACCTCCTTGCCGAGCTACTCAGCGCGCGCGAGTGTCTGCATCATCTTGCCGACACTAGCTCGAGGCAAGGCCAAACTCGCTCCGATCCGCCGAACCCTGCACCAATCCCAGCGGTGAGTCTGCCAGATGCCGCAGAAACCGTGCTCGTGGCCCGAGAAACGAGGGCATATCGGGATAATCTTGAACAACTAAGTGCCCTTTTACCCAGTCTGCACAGCCGATTGCTTACCGAAAAGCACCGCCTGCAAAACGCACAATCCCACGTGATGGCTGCCGCAGGATGGAGCCAGGCCAGGAAAGAGACTCTCTGACGAGTTCACGACTTTGTCTTAGAACTGGTCAACACATACCATTTGCGCTCAGGGTGGACGGCTCAAGCCTGAATTCCCTTAGCGGAGGTAGTCGAACAGCGTCATCTGTGACAACTTGCTGATCGCTGCCAGCGTGGCCTGGCTGTCGGTTTGCGCGCTGGCGAGGCGAGTCGCGGCCGATGCCAGGTCAGCGCCTGCGAGTGTGTTCTGCTGCTGTGCGATCTGCAACTTTGCCGCGTTCAGGTAGGTCGTCTGCGACTCTACCTGGTTCATCGCGTTCCCATAAAATACCCGCTGGGCGGAAAGGTAGTTGCAGGCCGCGCTCACGGAGCCAAGCGCAGCGCTAATTCCGCCATTCGACCGCAGCGCCTGGACCAGATCATTGAGCGCCAGAAACACATCACTCCCTGGCGCCGAGAATAATTGAGATCCCGGCTGGTTGATGTCTAGCGAATAGCCGTGGCCGATCGAGACTTGGTTGATATTGTCGTTGCCGTTGTAGGCCACCCCCGAAGGCACCGTGCCGTCGAGTACATAAGGAGCGGTCCCAGTCGCCGTTCCGGCAAACAGATAGTGCCCCTGATACGACGTGTTCGCTAGCGACAGGACCTGGGTTTGGATCCCTTGAATCTCCTGAGCGATCGCTTCCCGGTCGCTGTCCGACAGCGTTCCGGTTGCCCCCTGCACTCCCAAAGTGACAGCCCGTTGAAGCGCTGTGCCCATTGCGCTCAAGGTCGAATCAGCCGTCGATAGTTGGCCATTAATCGCTGTCAGATTCCGCAGGTAACCGGCATTAAAGGTCGCTTCATCGTTGTTTTCGACAAGCAGGGCGGCCGCCGTCGGATCGTCAGCAGGTACGTTCACGCTGCGGCCGGAAGAAATTTCCAGGGTTGCTTTTTGCGCCTCCAGTTGCGACTGATTCAGTGCTGCCAGCAAATCGGGCATGGGATAGGGATTCACGCGCATCACTCACCTCATTTTCTACTGCACCGGGGAACCCAGACCGAGATTGACAGCATCCGAAAGCAACGCGTTGATGGTCGATACCACACGCGCGGCTGCCTGATACGCGGTCTGATACTGCACCATGTTGGCCGCTTCCTCGTCCAGCGATACACCAGAGATACTTCCTCTCTGGTCTTGCAGCTGCTGCAAAATCTGCTGGGACGCATCCACATCGGCCGAGGCATTCGAGGTCGTACTACCAACCTGGAAGACCAGGTTGGAATAGAAATCGAGAGGCGTCTGCCCATTCACCACCGCCTGATCATGGACCGCGGAAAGCGCCGTCAAGTTGCCGCTGCTCCCTGACGTCCCATCCGAGCTGGCAGCAATCAGCGACGGATCGTAAATCGCCAACTGCATTGCTGCCGCCGCGCCGGCTCCTCCCGTTGGAGGAGTGGTGAACAGATTGCCGCCCGCGTTACCGGCCAGGTCGAAGCCATTTTGGTTGGCCGCATTCAAGGCATCGGTCAGGCCGGCGGCCAGTTGGTCCAGCTGTTCGAGGATGCCCGGTATCTCCCGGTCGCGAATCGCAATCGTACCCGCCAAACTTCCGCCTTCGAGGAAAGCGGTGATGTCCTTGCTCCCGGCCATGACGTGTTGTGTACCGTCAACGCCAATTTGAGCGGTGAGTGCAAAGCTCTGCGACCCCGATACCAGAGTCGTTCCGTCCGATGTCGCCAGCGAAATGCCACTGTCGGTCGGGA
>Ga0265338_10010306_pt1 | contig 10984 bp, 10 predicted proteins | sample 42126metaG_FD_193579 | JGI IMG/M metagenome (GOLD analysis project Ga0265338, IMG submission 193579) | Rhizosphere microbial communities from Carex aquatilis grown in University of Washington, Seatle, WA, United States - 4-21-26 metaG | ecosystem: Host-associated > Plants > Roots > Rhizosphere... | reverse complement strand
ACCACGAATGAGATGGTGCGCAACATAAGCGATGCGGCTCACGGCAGCGGGGAGATCACTTCCAATATCGCCGGAGTCGCCCAGGCTGCCGGAAGCACGTCGAGGGGGGCGGGCGACACACAAAAGTCGGCCCAGGTGCTCGTGGCCACTTCCGAAGAACTGCGCCAGCTGGTCGCCCAATTCAAAACCGGATCGAATGGCCAGGGAAAGGGAGATCCTGCCGGCATCCGTCCCAACTAGTTTGGCGCTCCGCGCCGCCCGGCAAGTCCAACGAATTCCGGGTTCACTTTCGATGAGAACCCGGACAAGTAAGAGGAGAATTCATGCGCGAGACGACCGTTACTCCCACAGGAGTCGAGCGTTTTTTCCCCGAGGATGAAGTGATCGTCAGCAAGACGGATTTTAAGGGCCGCATCACCTACGCCAACGAAACCTTTTTGAACATTGCAGGTTTCACCGAAGAAGAAATCCTCGGGCAGCCGCACAGCATCATCCGGCATCCCGATATGCCGCGCTGCGTGTTCAAGCTGCTCTGGGACACGATCAAGGCGCGGAGCGAAATTTTTGCCTACGTCCTGAACATGGCGAAGAACGGCGACCATTATTGGGTGTTCGCCCACGTAACGCCCACCTTCGACGCGTCTGAAAGAATCATCGGCTTTCATTCGAACCGCCGCGTTCCTGACCGCCCGCAGGTCGAGCTGTTCGCGGGCATCTACCAGCAACTGCTGGCCGAAGAGCGCCGCCACGCCGACTGGCGAATGGGCATGGAAGCGGCCACCAAGATGCTTTTATCCACAATTGCCGGCAAAGGAATGGAGTACGAGGAGTTTGTCTTTTCTGCGTGAGCGCGAACCACGTTGGGCTGCCGTAGATATAACGCCTCAAACAGTCCGCTCAAAATCCGCTATCGCGCGCGCGCCGCCTTGGCTAATTCCTGCACCTCTTCCGGAGCGATTTTCAAACCTGCTGCCGCCACATTCTCCTCGAGATGTTTAACATTGGAGGTTCCTGGAATCGGCAGCATGACGGGCGATCGCGCCAGCAGCCATGCCAGGGCGATTTGCGATGGCGTGGCCTTCAATTCGGCTGCCAGGCGGCTGATCGGGCTGTTTTCTCCAGATAGCCGGCCAGCCGCCAGCGGGAACCAGGGAATAAAGGCCACCTCCTCTTTTTCGCAGTACTCCAGAACGTCTTCCGACCCGCGGTCCGTGATGCTATATCGATTCTGAACGCTTACGATCGAAGCGATCGTTTGCGCGTGTTCGATCTGCCGCACGCTCACTTCGGACAGCCCGATGTGTTTTATCTTGCCTTGCGCTTGCAGGTCTTTCAGCGTTCCGAGCTGGTCTTCGGCCGGAACCTTCGGATCGATGCGATGCAGCTGGTAAAGGTCGATGCGATCTAATCGCAACCGGCGCAAACTTCCCTCGCAGGCCGATCTCAGGTGCTCCGGCTTTCCGTTTTCCACCCATTTGTCGGGGCCTGTTCTGTCGAAGCCGCCCTTGGTGGCAATTACCAGGTTTGCCGGATAGGGATGCAGGGCCTCCGCTATGATTTCTTCGCTCACGGAGGGGCCATAGGAATCTGCTGTATCGATGAAGTTGATGCCGAGTTCGACCGCGCGACGCAAAACCCGAATGGATTCCGCCCGGTCCGCCGGCTCGCCCCAGATTCCTTTTCCGGTGATTCGCATCGCACCGAATCCCAGTCGCGTAACACGAAGATCGTTGCCAATAAGGAATTCTCCTGCCTTCGCGGCAAGTCCCTGGCCTTGATGCCCTGCTGACTCTTTGTCTTTCATGCTTGGTCTCCTTCCGTCCCGCGCTGAAATCAGCGGCTATGCCCCAAACAATAAGATGAAATCTCCTGCTTCTGGTTTCAGCTGAGTTTTTGAGCGGGAATCGCGACCCATCGGTTGTTCGAGAGGACTACGTACATAGGGCTATCAATTATTTATTGCCGCGTTGTTCGTGGCGAGGCTGCGCTTTCACTTGCGGGGTCGCCCGCGCTTCTGCGCGCCCCAGCGCTTTACCGCTCCTTGCCTGGCATGAAGCTGCATTTGCTTTTCGACTCCGTCCGCTTCCCCGTACTTGTGCATGGGCGCGCTGGAAGCCTCCCGGAAATGCAGCGGATCCCTCAGGTTCTGGAGGGCTCTATAGTAGTAGAGCGCCACGGGCCTTTTTCCGCGGAACCGCATGCTTCTTAGAAAATTAATTTCATCCGGAGTGGCGCCCGCCTTCAGCGCTTCATTTTCGAGGAACTCGCGAAATCCCGGCTCTTCTCCCGCAGGCAGCTCGCTTTCGGTCTCGACGAATGCAAACTTTTTTGGATTTCCCGGAGCGAGTCTCTTGTTCAATACGATTTCAATCCCGAACGTCGCGAGGTCGATGTCCCAAGAGTCAATGAGGGGATCGAGGAAGGAGACGCAGTTCTCGACGGAGATGTTGAAAATGTCCGTATCCAGGAATTCCAGGATGGTCACGCGCATTTCCTCGTATGTGCGGCCGCTCATGCGGGCCACCAGGTGCAGCCAGTTATCGCTGTCCAATTCTTCCTTGGCGATTCTCTTGGCGACGTCCAGAAGCTTTTGCGTGACGAGGCGTTCCAGCTCGCCGAACGGCTGTGTTTCGAAGATCGCGCGCACCTCTTTCTGTTTTTCGGGCGCGCACTTGCGGAGGATCAGTTCCCGCACTCCTTTGAATAAAGGCGAGGGTGAATCGACAAAGCTCTTCCTGATTTCATTCTTCCGCTGCTGCTCGGCGAGGTCCGAAAGCCTTCCCTCCGGCAGTTTCAGGAATTTCTCCATCTTGCCGTAGATGTCTGTCCGGTCCGGGGCAGGGGGCAATTTCTTGCCGGACAACAACTGCGACACGTAGGAGTCCGTAACCCCTGCAATGCGGGCTAACTCCTTTTGTTCCAATCCCAGCTCGCCCAATCGTTGTCTGATCACCCGAGGGATATCCACGGAAGAAGGCTCCTGTAGTTTACAAAGAGTGGTTAACTGAGAGTATGTTTGCACAATTCCACTTGACACGGCAAGTTAATTAACTGAATATGGTTAACGACCAAGGGATGTTTTGCCACGCCTTGACGGCCGGCAGTTATGTGATTTCCCCCTTCGCCATCCGTTACCTGAGAGGACCCAGTGTTTGCACGCCAAGTGTCCATGCACCTGAAGGCCAATAGCGTCGCCGAACTGACGCAAAAGCTCGAGAAGGAAGTCGTCCCCATGCTCCGGAAGCTGAAAGGCTTCCACGATGAAATCACCTTCGTGAATCATCGCGGCACCGAGGCGCTCGCCATCAGCCTGTGGGACCAGGCGGAAAACGCTGAGACTTACAGCCGCAGCGTCTACCCGGCGATTGTAAAGATTCTTTCCGGACTGATAGAAGGCACGCCGGCCGTCGATACCTTCGACGTGATCAATTCCACCTTCCACAAGATCGCGCACGTCGTGTCTGTCTAAAGAAGAGCCGCCAGTCAACTGAAAGCAAAACAGGCAACGCGGATATATCCGCTTGCAGCAACACCGAAGAAAGGAAGGAAGCAATGACCGCGAACGCAACGAACGTAACGCCACTGCACGACCGAATTCTCGTAACGAGGCTCGAAGCAAAAGAGGCGGGAAAATCCGGAATTATCATTCCAGACTCCGCCAAAGAGAAGCCGCAGGAAGGCGAAGTGGTTGCGGTTGGCCTCGGGAAGATTGAGAAGGGAACCCGCATCCCAATTGACGTGAAGGTGGGTGATCGGATTCTTTTTGGCAAGTACACCGGCAACGAAATCACGGTTGATGACCGCGAATATCTCATCCTGCGCGAAGAGGAAATTCTCGCGAAATTTGGACCCGTGGCGAAAGCCGCCGGCGGCAAGAAGTAAATTCTCCGGTTCGCAACGCGAACCGGACGTTCGTCTGCATGCACCCGGGGAGGGTGAAATCTTATGGCAAAGCAAATTGTAACCGGAACGAGTTCACGGCAGGCCATCTTGCGCGGCGTCAATATTCTGGCGGACGCGGTGAAAATCACGTTGGGGCCCAAGGGCCGCAATGCGGTGATTGAGAAAAAGTTTGGAGCGCCGATCATCACGAAAGACGGGGTTACCGTCGCCAAGGAAATCGACCTGCCCGATCCGCTAGAAAACATGGGCGCGCAGATGGTGAAGGAAGTCGCCTCCAAGACCTCCGACGTTGCCGGCGACGGTACCACCACCGCCACATTGCTCGCGCAGGCCATCTTCCGTGAAGGCGTAAGGACATTGGCTGCCGGCGCGAATCCCATGGCGCTCAAGCGCGGCATCGAGAAGGCTGTGGAAGTTGCCGTGGGGGAGATCAAGAAGCTCCACAAGGACGTCAAGGGCGACATGATCACGCAAGTCGGCACGATCAGCGCCAACAACGACAAGCAGATCGGCACCATCATCGCCGAAGCCATGAAAAAAGTAGGCAAGGATGGCGTCATCACCGTCGAAGAATCAAAGACGATGGAGACTAACCTCGAAGTCGTGGAAGGAATGCAGTTCGACCGCGGCTACCTTTCGCCCTACTTCGTCACCAATCCCGACCGCATGGAGTGCGTGCTCGAAGACGTTTTCGTCCTGATCAACGAGAAGAAGGTCAGTTCGTTGCGCGATATTCTTCCGCTGCTGGAGCAAACCACCAAGGTGAACAAGCCGCTCTTGATTATCGCCGAAGATATCGAGGGCGAAGCTCTTGCCACCCTCGTGGTAAACAAGCTGCGCGGCACGCTGCACTGCGTCGCGGTAAAGGCTCCCGGTTTCGGTGATCGCCGCAAGGCCATGCTCGAAGACATCGCGATTCTCACCGGCGGCAAGGCCATCACGGAAGATCTCGGCATCAAGCTTGAAAACGTGAAGCTCGAAGACCTGGGCCGCGCCAAGAAGATCATCATCGACAAGGATAAGACAACGATCATCGAGGGCGCCGGCAAGCCCGGCGAAATCGAGGGACGCATTAAACAGATGCGCGTCCAGATCGAGGACGCCACCTCCGACTACGACAAGGAAAAGCTCCAGGAGCGTCTGGCCAAGCTGGTCGGCGGCGTGGCGGTCATCAAGGTCGGCGCTGCCACAGAGACCGAGCTGAAGGAGAAAAAGGCCCGCGTCGAAGACGCCATGCACGCGACTCGCGCAGCCGTGGAAGAGGGCATCGTGCCCGGCGGTGGTGTCGCGCTACTCCGCTGCATCCCCGCCCTCGACAAGCTGAAGCTCGAAGATGACGAAGCCATCGGCGTCGCCATCGTGAAGCGAGCCCTTGAAGAGCCCACCCGCCAGATTGCCCAGAATGCCGGGCAGGAAGGCGCGATTATCGTGGGCCGCGTCCGCGATTCAAAGGATGAGAACTTTGGCTACAACGCGGAAACCGGCGAGTTCGGCGACATGATCAAGGCGGGCGTAATCGACCCGACGAAAGTCACTCGTCTCGCGCTGCAGAATGCCGCGTCGATCGTCGCGCTCATGCTGACGACCGAAGTGCTGATCGCCGACATCAAGGAAGAGGAAGAGGCAGTCGGCGCAGGCGCGGGCCACGGCGGTGGCGGCATGGGCGGAATGTACTAGCCCTTAGCGTTTCCACCTCAACCGCATCGTTAGCGTCATCGTTGAAAGATAGGACAAAATGGAACTGGATCGCGCACTTGAACTAGCCGTAGTTTCATCCTGGAACGAACTTGTTCCTCCGGGAGACTTGTCTTCCGTCCATGTCGAGTATCAGAACCTGTCCAGACTTCCCGTTAGCTCGGTGGAAGTCTGGATGATCAAGAAGCGCGGATATGGAACGCTCGTATGCCGTTGTTCTGCGTCACGATCGCAGCCAACTCCCTATCCGTCGGAGTCTCTGCCATGCATTTTTGAGAATAATTATCGCTCGACGACCTTGGCCGGGGATCTGGATTTCATCATGCGGAATCAGGATCAGTTCAGCCGTCCGACCGAACACTCCATTCACGGCTTCGTCCAGGTCGGCGCCCCAAGCGACGCGGATAGGGCTAGCGCGAATGCCTGGAGTCAAGCCGCTCGGCCTGACGGTGCGCGGAGTGCCGCCGTTTGAAATGGGTGTCGTCATGAATGCACCAGGGAGATTTCCCATCGAATACGCCTACTCAGAAAATCGCAGGATATTGCTGGCAAGAATGGACAAAGCGTTCAGTACTTATTCGCAGGAAGCCGAAAAACTAAGCGTGCTCCTCGCGGCAACAACGGACCCCTCGAGCTGGAGTTCGTATCACGACCTGTTGAAGCAGCGCACAGCCGAAGTAGTGGCCTACGAGCAGTATTGCAGGCTCAAAGAAGAGCTGTTCACGCACATCCAGCCGCCGAAAGCGCAGGAGCGGCGCGAATCGAGCGTCAGCTGACTAACCGCTTCAAGTCGCCATGACGCGCTGCCTGTAAGGAATATATGAAACGGGACGGATGGAAACGGGCAACGCCGGCGGGTAAGCAAGTCACCTACACTTGCCAGCAACGGACGCCGCTATCGGTGGACATAACCGCACAGGTCGAAGGAACGGAACGGTTTCATGTGCAGCTCGACGTACCGTTGCCAATCACTCGTGAACAGGTGGAAACACGGTTCGCTCAGGATCTGCGCGATGCCTCGTGACGTTCGCAGTTTCGAATCACTCGTCATGCGCTTGGCTTAGCGAAGGAAGCTATCGCAATAGTGAATACACAACGGAGGCATTTATGACGGTGCAACAGCAATACGACAGCCTGGACAGCAAACAGAGACGCGAACTCCTGCTGAAGGTGGGCGAAACATCCGAAGCGGCGCTGATCTTAGGCCAGCGCGATTATGTCGCGCTGGGCGGTTGGGTGAAGACGCGCCTTAAGAAACACTGGAACCGGAACAGACCGTAGTAGTTTCAGTTGAATTCGCAAAACGCGGAAGGCCACGAACGAACGGTCATTTTTGCTTGTCGAGGGTCGCTGCGAGCGTGAGATTCGATCGCACTAATACGTTGATTTCCCTCGACCAATCCAGATAGCCCCGATAAGAAACCCGCACCGTATGCTTGCCCACAGCAAGATCCATATTAGCGGGCGTGATGCCGACGTATGTAGCATCGACAAACACATCGGCGTCCTGCGGGTCCGAAGTTATAGCCAGATTTCCGTACTCCACGGCCTTCGCCTCGGATTCCAGCTGGGCGGCGCTTTTCCCGCCAGTCGGAAGATCCCCGCTGACAGAGGGTGCTGTTTTAAGGCCCAGCGGCATATTGAACCGGTTGCTCTCGTTGATGTTGATCGGAAGGTTCGTCACGCTTTGCAGCGCTTGCAGAATGGCGCGATAGTTGTTTTTGTCGGCCTGAAGCAGAAGTCCGGCTTTTTCCCCTTTGGGAGAAGTGTATTGAATGCCGATGAAAAACAGATGATTGGCGTCTTCCCCGTAGCTCAATGAAGTCACCAGCTTGCTCAGAATCTGGATTTCCTGCCCGTCTCTCAATTTGAACGTAATGACGTCGGAAGTAACCGTGAGCTGATTGTGCCAGTCCTGAGGGCTTACCTTTGTATAGAAGGTCCCACCGTTATAGCGAATGTGTTTAAAAACATTTCCTTGTCCGTAGGCGGACACCAGCCATCCAAAAAGAAACCCAATAACGCAGAACATCTTTCGCCATCGCGAGCGGCCAAGACGTGGCTTATTCGCTGTTATTATGATGACACCCTCCGGAACGGAAATACGAAGCAGTCTAAACCGGCGCTTTCGATTTGGCCACCCAAGTCCTGACTAGTTCACTCCAGCAGAATGGCCTTGCGCAGCTCTGCCACCGTTGCCGTGCGCGGGCCGTGAAGCGGCACGATCTGGCCCACATCCAATTTCAACCGCACAATGTTCCGATATAGGTTCACCATATACGGGTTGACGAAGTCGGGCGTGGGAGCGGTGACAGATTCCGTGTTCCACGCATCCACCTGGACCAAAATCTTCTCCGCCGGCAAGTAAACCATCAGAACAGCGTCGTTATGCGCGGTGCCCATCTGCTGGTAAATCTCGACGCTTCGCTTGGCGTCCTTCAGCACGAGCTTTCCGTCAGTGACCGGCTCAAAATTCGGCCTCTTTTTGGATTGTTCGAGTCTGTCCGGGTTCAGCGTATGCGGCTGGCTCCAGGCCTGCTCGTAGAACTCCTGGTTCGCGGGCAAAGTCACGATCGTGGCTCCTTCATCCACGTACGTCCGGACGCCGCCGGCATGGTCGAAATGCGCGTGCGTGTTGATGAGGTATTTGATCGGTTTATTCGGGATCGTCTCTTTGACCTTCCCGATTACTGCGAGTGAGCGCGCTTCGTCCAGCGGCGCGTCGACGACAACGATGTTGTCTGCCTGTTCGATCGCGACGCTGTGCCACTGCCCGCCCCTGATCCAATACACTCCGTCGGCCAGCTTGTCCGCCGTCACTTTCACCGGCGCCACCATGGCGGCGCGCATTCCTTCGGGCACCGGGATGATCACCTCGGGATTCGCTTTCACGGATGATATTGTGATGTTCAACCGCGGTTTCCCGCCCTGTGTGCGCACGATGTGTCCAGGGAACCTTACGCCGTCGAAGTCGCGGTAGTCGGTGAACGAGGCTTCGCAAAGCATGTCGCCCAGCACGGCGCTGTCGATCCAGGTATGGACGTTCTGCACTTCGTTCCTCGCGTTGATCTTTCCCGCGAACTTGTGTTTGCCCATCACGAAGGTCACTTCCGAGCCGCCGTCGGGAGTGGGCGTGGATGTCGCGTGGTTGGCTTCGGCAGCTTTGAGAAAGCCATGGGGAGTCGCCCATATTTCCATCGCGCGTTCCTCCACATTCTTCGGCTCTGGGATGCTCGCCGCGGGCAAGCCGGTTGCAGGTCCGCCGGGCGACCCTGCGATCCAGGAAACGTCTCCGACGACATATTCGTCCGCCCGGTGTTTCTGCGGAACAGGGCGGAAACGGGTTGGATCGGCCGTCTCGACGGCTAACATCTGCACCCGCTTGGCAGCGCCGGCGTAGTCGATCGTCGCGGTGTAGCTGCTCACGTCATATTCAGGAGGTGGAAGATCCGGATTGGGCTCCTGCCCGAACAGATACCATTTCCCCAATCCCGAGTACTCGATCGAGTTGATGCGGTTGGCCCCCAGGGCCTCGATTGCCGCGTCCAGTGTGCCGGATTGTTTGCCGGCCGCCGCCAGACTTGTGGCCTCAGCCACCAGGATTGCCAGAGTCACCCATCTAAGCATCAAAGTTCTCCAGAAAAGAAATGAGTGTCGGCATCACGAACACCGACATAACCGTTGGCGCGCAGCGCCTTCCTCTCGCGGTGTCTTTTCCGCGAGCTTTCCTCTTCTACCTCCTTTGCTCCTCAACCTCCTCTGCTTCCTGGTTACAACAGCGCCCACAGCCTCCGAACATAGAACGTTACTTCGCCAGTGGGTCCGGCCTCACCTGAAAGTGCGCCAGCTGGCTCGGCAGCTTCTTGCCGCCATCGGTGAATTGCGTGCCCCTTGATTCATTGGCTGCCCACACCCCGCGTCCCTTCCAACCCGCCTTGGCGTCGTCGATGCGGCCGTCAAAAAAACGGGAGAAGAACCCTTTCGTATAAGGAATCGTCATGCGCACCCATTGCTGCGTATTCTGCTGAAAAGCGATCAGCGAATCGGAGTTGGATCCGGCCACGATGACTGTGTTTTCACCCAGGCCCAGCGTATTGTACGTGTCCACCCACAAAAAGTAGTTGTAGTCCGACTTCACGGTCGGGTCGGACTTGAACGCGGGACCGGGTATCGGAAACAACGTCCATCCCTCCGGGCATTCCTTGCGCGAAGCGGATGTTTCGCTAGCCGCCGCTTTGCACTTCCGCCGGTCGAAACTGGCCAGAAATCCCTCGCTGGTCAGCCCTGTCCAGACGACGCCTTTACTGTCGATGCCGATTCCTCTCGAGTGGGACCCTCCCACCCCAGGACGTTTTGGATCGTAGGGCGCTTCGTAAACCTCCGTCTGGCAAGTAGCCGGCGGATTTGCGCCCCGCACCATGCGGATAAGCCTTCCCGGCATCGTCTGCACGTCCGAATACCACACGCTCCCGTCTGCAAAATTATAGGCCCCGCCATACGCGCCGGGCTTCTCCACGTCCGCAGCGGCCGGGCACCAGCCCTGGGATTTCTCGGCGTCGTGAGTTTCCTCCCACAGCCGGGTATTGAGCCAGCCGATGCCGCCGGGATTTTGCCCCACGGCGAAGTACAACGTCTCGTCTTTATCGTCGGAAAAAATCAACCGCATTGTTCGAACGCAAAGATCGACAAACTCGAACGTTCGCGTTTTCGTGTCGTAGATGCCCAGGCCCTTTCCGCCGGCCTCCCGCGGGGAATTCTTGGCGAACGGATTGTTCGAGTCGGCCTTGCAGTAGTCGGCGTTATCCACTCGGGCATCCAGGCTGAACCAGATGCGGCCCTGGCCGTCCATCGTTATCTCCGACTCGGTAGGCAACGGGATGACCGCGCTTCTTGTGTTCTTCACCGGATCGACCGCGACAAGCTCTCCCGCCCACCAGTCGGTCACATACACCGGGCCGTAAGCGTTTTCCGAAGGATTTCTCCTGTCGGTGCTGATGGGGGCATGGTCGAACGCCGGCACCCTCAAATCCCACACCGTCACCACCACGTTGCGCTCGATTCCCTGGGGACGCGGCGGCACGGGCGGAAGCTCACCGTTCGCAATTCGATCGCCCCAGTCCGCATACATCGCGACACCCTGATCGTGTCCGATAAGGTTGAGCGTCGTCATCGTGTTCCGGCCGACCAGGCCGGAGGACAGCGCACTCTCCCACGCTTGTGCGCTCGTGGCGAATGTTTTCAGGCTTGCCGGAAGCTCTCGCGTTGATTTGGTTCCCATCTGATGGCACGTCCAACATCCTTTGAATCGATAGAGCCACTCGGCCTGGGTTTCAATCACACCTGCCCCGGCCGCATTCGTCGCGCCGGGTGTGGGCGAAGGCCTCGC
>Ga0265338_10010305_pt1 | contig 10984 bp, 15 predicted proteins | sample 42126metaG_FD_193579 | JGI IMG/M metagenome (GOLD analysis project Ga0265338, IMG submission 193579) | Rhizosphere microbial communities from Carex aquatilis grown in University of Washington, Seatle, WA, United States - 4-21-26 metaG | ecosystem: Host-associated > Plants > Roots > Rhizosphere... | reverse complement strand
CCATCATGCGCAAGTTCAAACTGCTACCCGAAGAATCCACCTTGCTGGTGAATTATTCCCTGGCCTTCATCGCCAGCCTGACCCTGGGCAGCGCCGTGATGCATGTCATCAAGCTGGTGCTGGGGCGCAGGCGGCCGCGCGACGACATGGAGATGGGGCTCTACGGCTTCATGCCCCTGGCCTTCAACCCCGACTATAATTCCTTCCCATCCGGCCATGCGCTGACCATCTGCTGCGTGGCGGTGATCTTCACCTGCGTCTGGCCATCATGCGCGCCGGTCTGGTTTGCCGTCGCCGCGAGCCTGGCGGTGACGCGCGCGCTGCTGACGGCGCATTTCTTGAGCGATGTGCTGATCGGCGCCGGCATCGGCCTGATCGCGGCGCGCGAAGTGCTGCAGCTGGGCTTCCCGGGATTCTCTCCGGCCTGGTTCTAGCCTCGTCCCCTCACCCTTCGACAGTCGCTAGCGACAGCGTAGTGCGACCAGGGTGAGGAATATCCTCATGCTGAGCCTGTCGAAGCATGAGGATGCTTAAGACCGTCGCGCGCGGAAGAAGTCTTTCAGGATTTCACCCGCTTCCACCGCATGGTGATCGAGCTGCTCGATTGCGGGGCGGTGATGACAGGTGGGCTGCTCGAAAAAACGCGGCCCATGCAGCACAGCGCCGCCCTTGGGATCGCAGGCGGCAAAGACGATGCGCGCCACCCGTGCCATGGCGATGGCGCCAGCGCACATGGCGCAGGGCTCCAGACTGACATACAGCGTGGTGCCCAGCAGGCGCTCATTGTCCAGCGCCCGCGCGGCCGTGCGCATCGCCAGCATCTCGGCATGAGCGGTAGGATCCTTAAGCTCCAGGATGCGGTTGCCGTCGCGCGCCAATAGCGCACCTTCCGAAGACAGCAGCACCGCCCCCACCGGCACCTCGCCGCGGGCGGCGGCCGATTTCGCTTCTTCCAGCGCCAGTGCTATGGCTTGCCCGTCATTCATGGGTCCGGAGTTACCACTGGTGGAGAAGGAAGGCGAGCGTATCGCCAAGGTCATAGCCCGGGCCGGGGTTTGTTCCCGGCGCGACGCCGAAAAGCTGATCCTGGAACGCCGGGTCAAGCTGGACGGCGTTATCGTCACCTCGCCTGCCCTCAACGTCACCTCCGAGAATGTCATCCAGGTGGACGAGAAACCGCTGGCCGAGCCGGATGCCGCGCGCATGTGGCGCTATCACAAGCCCTCGGGCCTGGTGACGACTCACAAAGACGAGAAAGGCCGCCCCACCGTCTTCGCCAACCTGCCAAAAAGCTTGGGCCGCGTGGTCTCGGTGGGACGCCTCGATTTCAATTCCGAGGGCCTGCTGCTCCTCACCAATGACGGCGAGATCGCGCGGCGCATGGAAATCCCGTCCTCGGGCTGGGTACGCGTCTATCGCGTGCGCCTGTTCGGCAAGGTCACCCAGGCCGATTTGGACAAGCTCGCCACCGGCATCACCATCGCCGGGGTCAAATACGGCCCCATCGTCGCCGACATCGAGCGCAGCAAGGGCATGTATAGCTGGGCCACGGTCTCGCTGAAGGAAGGCAAGAATCGCGAAGTCAAACGCGTGATGGAAGGGCTGGGCCTGAAGGTGGCGCGGCTGATTCGTACCGCCTACGGCCCCTTCCAGTTGGGCCAGCTCGCCGAGGGCCAGACCGAGGAAATCCCCGCCCGGCTGTGGCGGGAAAAGCTGGGAATCGGCCGTAAAAAGCGGCCGGAAAATCGTACTGACCGCGTCGGCTAAAAGCTGCTAGAAGCCCCGCAACACAGTCGGAGCAGGCACATGGGCAGCATGAAGGAAAAGCGCAAGAATCAGGTGCAGCCGCCCTTCGCCGCCGAGACCAAGGATGTGCGCTTTGCCGGCACCTTCGAGGTGCTGGTGCCGGTGCCTGCCCGCAACAAACCGGCCAAGGTGCCGCTGCAGTTTCCCACCCTTTCCGCCGCCGAGAACTGGATTCACAGCCCGGAAGGCAAGGAAACCATCGCCGACATCCTGGAAGACGCCGGCAAGGACTAGCCGCGGGTTACGGCAGCCCCCTGCTTCGATGTAACCTTTTCCGGGTTGAACCGAATCCTATCGGGAAACACCGTTGATCGCCCAGGAAACAGAATACCGGGCCTGGATGCTGGCTGCGCTGGCTGGCGATGCGGCGGCGTACCGGACGTTGCTCGCCGCCTTGACGCGGCATTTGCGGGCTTATTTCGTGCGCCGGCTGGAGGCGGGCGCGGCCGAGGATGCGGTGCAGGAAACTCTGATTGCCATTCATGCGCGGCGCGCAACTTACGACACCGCCCTGCCCTTTACGGCCTGGGTGTTTGGGATCGCGCGCTACAAGCTGATCGACGAATTCCGCCGCGTGAAGCGCCGGGTCGCCGTGCCGCTGGAGGAAGCCGGCGACCTGTTCGGCCATGACGACACCGAGGAAGCCATCGCCCGCCGTGACGTGAACCTCCTCCTGGCAAAACTGCCCGCGGCCAAGCGGCAACTGGTGCGGGACATCAAGTTAGAAGGTGTTTCGGTGGCGGACGCAGCCGCGCGCACCGGCATGTCGGAATCGGCGGTGAAAGTCACGGTGCATCGCGCCATCAAATCATTGGGCGAGGATATCGAACGGGGCGGCGATGCGGACCGATGATCTGATCGCCACCTTGTCTGGTGACCTAGAGCCGATGAAGACCGGCGCGGTGACGCGCACTTTGCTGAGCGCTGGCGTGCTGGGCCTGGCTGGTTCGGTGCTGGTGATGCTGTTGATGCTGGGCTTGCGCCATGACCTGGCCGCGGCGCTATCGAGTTTCGGTCTGTGGCTGAAGTTGGCCTATACCTTCGCCATCGCCGCTTTCGGTTTCTGGCTGGTGGAGCGCGCGGGGCGGCCTGGCGCCCCCTTCACGCTTGGGCTGCGCCTGTTGGCGTTGCCGGTGCTGGTGATCGTGGCGGTGGCGGCAGCGCAGCTTATGGCGCCCGGCGCCGATATGCCCGACCTGGTCATGGGCCATACCGCCAAGGTCTGTCCCTTCCTGGTGGTTATGGTGTCGCTGCCCATGCTGATCACCAGCTTCTGGGCGCTGCGGCGTCTCGCCCCCACGCGCCTGACCCTGGCCGGCGCGCTGGCGGGCCTCTTCGCAGGCGGCGCGGGCGCCTTCGTCTATTCCCTCCATTGTCCGGAGACCGCCGCGCCCTTTGTCGCCCTTTGGTACAGCACGGGCATCCTGCTCACCGCCGGTATTGGCGCAGCTCTGGGCCCCCGCCTGCTGCGCTGGTAAAGTATTCTTCACGCTTTCGGGCGGTTACTTCGTCTTCTGACCGGGGTGGCTCATGCGCAAATTCCTTCTCGCCGCCGTGGCTGTTGCGCTCGCCGCGCCGGCTTTCGCCGATCCGCTGATGGACGGCGGCAGCGCCTACGAACGAGGCGATTACCCCCGCGCGCTGGCCGCGTGGCAGCCGCTGGCCGCGAGCGGCAATGCCGAGGCCCAAAATAATCTGGCTTTGCTCTATCTCGACGGCAAGGGCGTGCCGCGGAATCTGCCCGAAGCCGTGCGCTACTTCCAGCTTTCGGCGGCGGCCGGATCGGCCCTGGGTCAGAACAATCTCGGCGGGCTTTATCGCGACGGCAACGGCCTGCCGCGCGACTTTGGCAAGGCCGCCCGCTGGTTCGCGGCCTCCGCGTCTCAGGGCAACTCCGCCGGCATGTACAATCTGGGGCTGATGTATGAGTTGGGCCAGGGCGTGAAGACCGATCCGGTCGAAGCCTCCATGTGGTACGACCTGGCGGCCGAGCAGAACGACGTGCCCAATGCCGCGGCCCATCGCGACGCGCTGCTGCAGCAGATGCCCCCGATCAACCGGACAAGGGTCCAGCAGATGGCGGTGGCGTGCCGGCTCAGCGGTTACAAGAACTGCCGCTAGTTCGGGTCGTCAGGCGTGGCCGAGCGCGCCCAGCAGCCACAGAATGAGAATGATGATCAGGACGGTGCCGACAATGCCGCTGCCGCCCATGGCGCCAAAGCGCGAATAGCCGAAACCGCCGCCCGCAAGCAGCACAATCAAAAGGATAATCAGGAGAAGGGACATGAATGACCTCTGTCTTATCGGCAGAGGTAATGTGATCGGCTGTTTAAGGTTCCGTAATCTCGCAGTGCGGGATGCATGGTTTATGAGGGCACGAGGTTATTGTGGGAACGTTTCCTTGCATCAGGAGCATGCGCCATGCCCAAGTCCCTGCGTGTCTTGTCCGCCTTTTCCGTCCTGCTGCTGATCACAACCGAGGCGCTGGCGGGCAACCACCCAGTCGAGAGCCGCAGCCCCATCATCTACAACCCGAACGGCAACGAAGTCGGCGTCCTGACGCGCTTCACGCCGGACGGAATGGCCATCATGATTCCCAGCAGGACGACCCTGGGCATGGGCAATTACAGCGTTGTCCTATCGCAGCAGAATCTGAAACCGCGCACCAAGGGCGGCTGGGTGACCGATCTTACTCTCGACCAGATCGCCTATCTGCCGCCGGTCAATCCTCAGCGCTTCTGGATGCCCAGCGGGGTGTAGCGATCACTCCCCATATTCCACCAGATACCCCGCGACGCCTTCGTCCGCATCGCCCGTTCCCAATGATGTGCTGAACTGGCGCTTGCGGTAAGAAAACAGAGTCACGCAGCAGACCTTGTCCACGTCCCGTTTGCCGCCATGCTGGAAGGCGTTGAACATCCAGGCGGCGAAGCCGACCGCCTCGCCATTCTCATAGCCGCGCCAGAACAGGGTGCCCTTGCTTTCCTCGGCCTTGGCGTCCGGCCCCGTCACCCAGCGCCACTCGCCGCGCGCGGTCTGCCGCCCGCCCAGATAGGTGACATCGGTATCGTCGGGAAAAACATTGCCGAGCACGAACTGGAATTCCGCCGCGCTGTCGATGGTGGCGAGATAACCCTTGTGTCCCTGCCAGCTATGCCGCTCGGCCGCCGCGCGCGCCTTGTCCCAGGTCAGGTTCGGCGCGGCGATGTACTGATAGGCGTGGCCGTCCGGCGCCTCGACCACGCGGCTGGACGGCACGGCCGGAAAGGCAAAGCGCCCCGGGTCGGGCCGTGGCGCGAAGGCCAGCCACCAGCCCAGGCCCACGACAGCCACGCCCGCCACGATCCAGGACAGGATCGCGATCCGCCGCAGTGTTTGCCTGGACACGATGAAAACCCCGAAAGCCCGACGCGATCATAAGGCCGGGCTCAAGCCAATTCACGTGTCCTAGCGGACAGATTGCCCAAAGATTAGCGGACAGATTGTCAGGGAATGATGCGAAAGCGTTTCAAGACGATCCAGCCGCCCGCCACCAGCAGGGCGCAGAATCCCATTCCGGTCCAGAAGCCGTGGCTGTCCTGGCTCCAGGGGATGCCGCCCACATTCATGCCGAAGGCGCCCACGAAAAAGGTCGGTGGCAAGAGCAGGGTCGAGATCACGGTCAGGGCCGACAGCGCGCGATTGCTGCGGTCGGCGACGCGGCTGCCGATCTCTTCATAGAGCAGCCGCGCCCTTTCCGAGAGCGTGGCGGCGTCGCGCTCGAAATCCTCGGCCTGCTGCTGCATGTCCGGCAGATATTCCATCAGCGGGCCGGAATGGGCCGCCCCGCGCGCGGCCGTGGCCCGGTGGATGGCGCTGCGCAACGCCGCGAACTCGCGGGCATAGCGCGACAGTTCGCGCCGCAAGGGGCCCAGCGCCTCGCGCCCGATATGGTCGCGGTCGGCCAGCACCTCGTCTTCCAGCCGGCCCAACTCGCCGCCCAGCACCGCCAGCCGCTGCTCCACCAGTTCGGTGAAGACTTCCTGCAGCCGCGCCAGGGCGTGGGCCGGGCTTTTCAGGTCTTCGCCCTCCACCACCAGATCGCTCAACTGCTCCACCGCGCGCAGGGGATGGCGCCGCGCGGTCACCAGATGGGCGCCGTCGAACCAGAAAGCCACACGCCCCGCGCCCAGGGAACGATCGGCGAAGTCGCGCTCGATATCGGGCAACAGGCCGTACGCCCCCGCCGGCGTCAGGTGAAGCTGGACACGGTCTTCTTGTGTCAGCATCAGATCGCGCGCGCCTTTCGGCATCTCCGCGAAACTTTCCAGGAAGCGGCGGGCGCGGTGGTCGGCCAGCGCCAGATGCAGCCAGGTCCAGTCATGCGCATGGCCCAGATGGTGCGAAAGCGTCTCGTCGTTGACGCGGGTGCCGGCGCCGCCATGAAACAGATAGCCGAACACCAGCCCGGCGCAGCGCTCCAGCGGCGAGGCCAGCAGCGCTTCGGGCGGGTGTTGCCCGTCCGCTATAGGATTGGGTCCACTCATGGCCCTAAGCTAACAAGACGAAAAAGACAGAATCTACCGTGGAACATCAGTCCCTCCCCGCCCTTGCCCTGGTGCTGGCCGCCGCCGTGGCCTGCGGCCTTTTCATGAGCCGCATGCGCATGCCCGCCGCGGCCGGCTTCATCCTGGTGGGAGTGGCGCTGGGGCCCAGCGGGGCGGCCCTGGTCACCACCTCCGGCGACATCGAGCTTCTGGCCGAGCTGGGGGTGCTGATGCTGCTGTTCATCATCGGCATGGAGATGCGTCTGGCCTCCTTCGCCAAGTCGCTGCCGCTGGCCCTGGGGGTGACGGCAATCACCTGCACGGTCATCCCGACCTCGGTCGCCATCTTCACCTGGTTCGTTCACGGCGAACTGACCGGCGGCATCGTCATCGGCTTCATGCTGTCGATCTCTTCCACCGCCGTGGCCCTGAAGATGATCGAGGACAGCGAGGAGAAGGACACGCCCGCCGGCCGCCTGGCGGTCGCCATCCTGGTGGCGCAGGACCTGGCGGTGGTGCCGTTGCTGCTGATCACCGGCAACCTGGGCAAGGCCATGACGGCACAGACCCTGGTGACGGTGGGCGCCAAGATGGGCATCGCCTTCGCGCTGCTGGCCGCCTTCATCCATGTGCTCAACAAGGTCAAAAGCTTCCGCTTTCCGGCCTCCGAATATCTGCTGAAGAATTCCGACATCGGCACCCTGGGCGTGCTGGGCATCTGCTTTGCCAGCGCGGCGCTGTCGGGTCTTCTGGGCCTGTCGCCGGCGCTGGGCGCGTTTCTGGGCGGATTGGCCGTGGGCCATTCCACTTTGCGGCGCGGCGCGCTTTCCATGGCCCAGCCGGTGCAGAGCATCCTGCTCTTTGTCTTCTTCCTGTCGGTGGGCCTGTTGATCGACCTGAACTATCTGGTCCAGCAGGCCTGGATCATCGCCGCCGCTTTGGTGGTGGTGACCGGCGGCAAGACGGTGCTGAACTTTATTCTTTTGACTTTGGGGCGGCAGAATTTCGACACCGCCTTCGCCGCCTCGCTGTTTTTGTCGCCGGTGGGAGAATTCTCCTTCGTGATCGCGGGCGCAGGGCTCGCCGCCGGCTCGCTTTCGCCCTCGGGCCACAAGCTCGCCATCGCGGTGATCGCCATGTCGCTGTTGGCCAGCCCGATCTTCTTCTTCCTGGCGCGGCTGGCGCACCGGCTGGCGCTCAAGCATCTGGGGCTGGCGGGGCCACGGCCCAAGCCCAGCTTCAACGCCGCGGGCGCGGATATTTAGAGCAAAGTGCTTCCAGATCGAATCGGCACTGCTCACCCTTCGACAAGCTCAGTGTGAGGAGTTTGCGCCAATCTCCTCATGCTGGTCGCACGACGCTGTCGCTAGCGACTGTCGAAGCATGAGGGACACCGAGCCCACCTGAATGCCAAATGCTCTAGTGACTGAACAGACCGTTGTCGCCGTTGAGGTCGCTGGACAGGATCAGCTTGAGGGTGAGCTTGTCGGTGCCCGGCGTCAGGCCGAAGCCGGCGCCGAATTCCACCGACACCGGTCCCACATCATGGTCCACCACGGCAAAAAGCTGGTGCGACTGCTGATCAGCCGGCTGAAAGCTGCGCAACGCGCCGAAGTCATCATATTCCTCGGCCGCGATGGTCCAGCCTTTGGTGACCTCGAAATCCAGCCGCGTCGCCGGCGCGAAATCCAGCCGCGAGAATCCCTTGTAGCTGTTGTCCAGGATGGGATTGAAGGTTAAGCTCCAGCCCTCGCCGCGCCAGCCCAGTATGGGCCGGATCTCGCCCGTCGTGCGATCCTCGTCCCAGTGGCGGGAATTGTAGCTGAACTCGAAATTCACTCCGTAATAGAAATTGCTGGTCGCATTGTCGGGATTGACGAACAGGGCGCGCAGCTTGAAGCCGTTGAGCTGGGGTCCGCGGTTTGAAGAGTCGGCATAAAGCGGCAGATAGAGCCCGGCCTCGAACCAGGGCGCGACGCCATAGGCCCATTCCGTGACACCACTCCAGGAATGATCATCCGTGAGCCCCGCCGGAAAGTCCGGCGTCTTCAGGCCATCGGGCGTGTAGTTGTTGTGCCAGGTGAGGTTGAACACGCCAGGCGCGGCGATGTCGCCGGTATAGACCTGGATCTCATCGGTGATCGCCAAGGCGGGCGCCGGTAAAAGCGCCAGCGCCATGGCCAGCCACAACTGCTTCATGGGCGGGGCGCCATTCCCATCCGCTGCAACACCCGGTCGCGCAGGATGAAATAATGATAGAGCGCGCCCGCCACATGCAGGCCGATAAAGCCGAGCAGCACATAGACCAGGATATTGTGGATGTCGCCGGCTTCATGCGCCCAACCTGTGCCCTTGGCCGCCAGCGTCGGCAACGGGATCACGCCAGCGATCTTCACCGTCCAGCCGCGATAGTTCGCGGCCGCCCAGCCCAGCACCGTCATCGCAAAGACCAGGACATAGAGTGTCAGGTGCGTGATGCGCGAGAGCGCGATCTCCCAGCCGGGCATGTCATCAGGCAAGGCTACATGATGGAACAGCCGCCAGATGAAACGCGCCACGATCACCGCCAGGATCAGCGCGCCCAGCGACAGATGCCAGTCGACCCAGCCCTCATCCAGGGTCTTGCGCCCGATATGCGGCATGATCGAGCCGACCGCATACTGCGCCGCCAGCAGCAGGAAGATCGTCCAGTGAAAAAGTTTGGCCGTCGGCCCGTAGCTGCCCGGCCTCAGATTGTTCGCCATGCGCATCCCCGTTTGATGCGGGGACGATAGACCGGCGCAAAACAGGTTGGTGCGAATAATACGCAGGTGCCTCGCGAATGCGTATCAGTTCGGAAAATCCGGCGGCAGCGGCTCGAGACCCGCGGGATCCTGATGGATGATCACATCGGCGCCGGGATAGGCATTCTGGATCGCCTTCTCCACCGCATCGCTGACCTGGTGTGCGTCCTTGAGCTTCATCTCGGGATCAAGCGCCAGATGAAGCTGGATGAAGGTGGAAAGTCCCGCCTCCCGCGTCTTGAGGTCATGGACATTGCGGACCGCGGTATGGGCCTCGGCGATGCGTCGGATGCGGGCGCGTTCCTCGTCCGGCAATTCGCGGTCCATCAGCTGGTTGAAGCTCTGGCGTCCGACGCGGAAGGCGGCAAAGACCATGACGCAGGCCACCGCGATGGCGATCAAGGGATCGGCCAGGGTCCAGCCCAGATAGGCGGTCAGCACCAGCGCCAGCACCACGCCGATATTGGTGGCCAGATCGCCGAGGTAATGGGTCTGGTCGGCTTCGATCGCGACGCTGCCGGTCTTGGCCACCACCCGCCGCTCATAGAGGATCAACAGGATGGCGCATAAAATGGCGATGCACATCACCACCAGCGCCTCGACGCTGTGATCCAGCGGCTCGGGCGCCAGGATGCGGTTGACGGCCTGAATCACCAGGAACATGGCGCTGGCGGTGATGAAGGCGCCCTGCGCCAAACCCGCCAGCGGCTCGGCCTTGCCATGACCAAAGCGATGCTCGGCATCGGCCGGCGTCAGCGACTGCTGGATGGCCAGGAGATTGAGCGATGAGGTGAAAAGATCGAGCGCTGAATCCGCCAGGCTCGCCAGCATGGCGACGGAGTGCGAGGCGAAATAGGCGAAGGCCTTGATCGCCACCAGGAACAGCGACGTGGCCACCGAGGCAACGGCCGCCCGCCGCATCAGGCCGGCCGCGCGCTGGAGATGGCCATTATTCTCCGCCGACATGTCAGACTTTCACGATGTCGGGACGCCGTCCGCCGCCGACCGGATCAGCGTGCCATTCTTCGCCAGCCAGGGATAGCGCGGTATTTGTACGGTGGATGGACATGTTTTCCGGAGGGCTGGTGATGTCCTGACTGTAACAAATCAGCCGGCCTGTCACGGAAACAGTCTTTCCGTCCGCCAGGGCGCTTCCGCCGCGGCCCGCGCATAGACCAGACGATCGTGCAGCCGGAAGGGACGGTCACGCCAGAATTCGATGCGCAGGGGGGTGATGCGCCAGCCGGTCCAGTAAGGGGGTCGCGGCACCTTGGTCAGCGCATATTTGACGGCATATTCGGCGATCGCCTTTTCGAAGACGAAGCGTCCTTCCATCGGCCGCGACTGGGGCGAGGCCCAGGCGCCGATCTGGCTATCCTTGGGTCGGGTGGCGAAATAGGCATCGGCTTCCGCGTCGCTGACGCGCGCTGCCGTGCCCTGCACCCGAACCGCCTTGCGCAGAGCCTTCCAGTGGAAATTGAGCGCGGCCTTGGGATTGGCCGCCAGCTCCGCGCCCTTGATGCTGTCGGCATTGGAGTAGAAAACAAAACCGCGTTCATCGACGCCCTTGAGCAGCACCATGCGCACATCCGGCACGCCGCCCGCGTCCGCCGTGGCCAGGGCCATGGCGTTCGGATCATTGGGCTCGGTGCCCTCGGCTTCTTTCAGCCATTCCTGAAACAGCACAAAAGGATCGGTGCGCGGCGTGATGCCGCCATCATCCAGGGGGCCACCTGTCTCCATCGTCATGTTCGCCGTCCTAGTGTCCCGATTCCGAAATTCGCATGATCTTGATATCAAGCTCCGGGCGAATTTCGGAATCGAAGGACACTAGCAATTTATTGAATCCTAGTGTCGTTTGGTTTTGTA
>Ga0265338_10010304_pt1 | contig 10984 bp, 11 predicted proteins | sample 42126metaG_FD_193579 | JGI IMG/M metagenome (GOLD analysis project Ga0265338, IMG submission 193579) | Rhizosphere microbial communities from Carex aquatilis grown in University of Washington, Seatle, WA, United States - 4-21-26 metaG | ecosystem: Host-associated > Plants > Roots > Rhizosphere... | reverse complement strand
ATCCCGAGATCGCAGCCACCCTGGTCATCACCGACAGCGCCGTGTCCAAGCACATCAACTCGATCTTCGCCAAGCTCGGCCTGCATCAGGGCGACACCGGCCACCGCCGCGTCCTCGCCGTCCTCCGCTACCTCGGCGCCGCCCCCGGCTGACGCCAACCGCCGGGGCCGGCGTTTCCCTTCGACCAAACCTTCGAACTGCGGCACAATGGACCTCATGGACGAAGCAGGCACCCGGCCTCCGCTGCCCGCCCGCTGGGCGGGCGTGGCGGAGACACTGCCGTCTTCCTTGTGCCAGCTGCGGCACGCCTGGGAGGCGCACTTCCCGGAGCTTGGCCGGTGAGTCTCAGATGCCGCTACTCGAAGGTGATCACGCGGTCCTGGTAGAAGACTGGGCCGACGATGACTAGCGGCGACCATGGCTAGCGCCGGCCCGGCCGACCCCTGGCGGCTTGACCGGTTCGTGGCGGCGCAGGACCAGGGCGGCAGCTACCAGCGGGCGCTGGCCGAGCTGCGGGCCGGGGCCAAGGTCAGCCACTGGATGTGGTTCGTGTTCCCGCAGGTCGCCGGGCTCGGGATGAGCGCGATGGCCCGGGCGTACGCCATCTCCGGGGCCGAGGAGGCCCGCGCCTACCTCGCCCACCCGGTGCTCGGTCCCCGGCTGGCCGAGTGCGCCCGGGTCGTCGCGGAGACCGAGGGCCGGACGGCCGGGCAGGTCTTCGGCCCGGTCGACGCGATGAAGCTGCGCTCGTCGATGACGCTGTTCGCGCTGGCCGCCGACACCGCGGCGGACGCCGACACCGCGGCCGACGCGGCCGGGGGAGCGCTGTTCCGCCAGGTGCTCGACCGCTACTTCGACGGCGAGCCTGACGAGGCGACGGTCACCAGGCTGTTACGCTCACCCGCGAGATGCGTACGGCGGAGACAACCCGGGCCCTGCTCGCGGTGACCATGCTGACCATCCTGGCCCTGCTGGTCCCGGCCGGGCCGTCCCGCGCTGCCCCGCCCCAGGTCCGCGAGCTCGTAGCGGCCAGGCAGCTCATCACGGTCACCGCCAGCTCCCGCACCACCAGCTACGCCACGTTCCGGGCCTACCAGGTGACCGGCACCAGGCGGGTGCTCGCCTTCGGCCCGTGGACCGCCCGGGTCGGCTACAACGGGATCGCCGCGCCCGGCGCCAAGCGCGAGGGCGACGGCCGCACCCCGTCCGGCACCTACGGGTTCACCTTCTTCTTCGGCGTCGACCCCAGCCCCGGCGTCACCTTCTCCTACCGGCACGCCTACCCCTACGACTACTGGGACGACGACCCGGGCAGCCCCCGCTACAACGAGTGGGTGGACGCCAGGACCGCCAGCCCCGGGCGCGACCCGGAACCGCTGCACAACGTCCCGGCCTACGACTACGCCGCCGTGATCGGTTACAACACCGCCCGCAGGCCCGGCCTCGGCAGCGCCATCTTCCTGCACGCGGGCACCGGCACCGGCACCGCCGGCTGCGTATCGCTCCCGGTATCCGAGCTGATCAGGGTGCTCCGCTGGCTCCGCCCGACCGAGCACCCGGCGATCACCATCGCCGGCTAATCGCCAGGTCGCCCGAACTCATTCCGGCAGCGGTTTTCGATCGTGCCGACGCCGGCGATCTCAGTGCGGATCACGTCACCGGCGGCGAGGCCTGGCGGCGGACGGCCGTCGAGGCGGTTGCCCGCGCCGCACAGCAGCACGGTGCCCGCCTGCAAGGTGACGAAGCAGGAGACCAGGGCCACGAGTTCGGCCGGGGCCCACAGCATGTCGTCGTGCTGGTGGTGATGGGTCAGCTCGCCGTTGATCCAGCAGCGTTTCTCCAGAGCGCCGGCGGCGGTCAGTTCGTCCGGGGTTACCAGGGCCGGGCCGAGCGGGCAGAAAGTGTCGATGCTCTTGCCGAGCGTCTTGGCCGGCAGGTTCTCCCATGTCCACGGCGAGGTGGAAGGGCCGAACTCGTGGACGCGCTCGGTGATGTCTTGAGCCACGGCGTACCCGGCGATGGCGCTGCGTGCCGCGTCCGGGCTCAGGTGCCGTCCCGCCGCCCGGGTCACGACCGCCAGCTCGGGCTCGGCGATCACGTAGGCCCGGCCCAGGGGCAGCCGCGACGGGTCGGGCAGCACGATCTCGTCATAGGGGCCAGTAACCGCGGACGGGGCCTTGCCTACGATCATCGGGAACGCGCCTTTACTGGCAGGCGGATAGTTGGCGATCAGCGACAAGATCAGCGGCGGCCGGGGGACAGGCGCGCCAAGCGTCACCTCGCCGAGCGGCCGTCCCTCACCCGGAAATGCGAGGGCGGCGAGGTCGTCCCAGTGGTCGCGCAGCACCGTCATCGGGTCGGCCGTGATCGCGCCATCCGAGCACTCGGCCACGTCGAACACCGCATCGCCCCGCACCAGCGAAGCCCGGCCGTCGGCCGCGACGAACCTCATCCCGCCGTCCTTTCGCCCGCCGTCCGAGTGGGGGCGGGTAAGCCCGGATCCCGTCCGAAGTGCCGGGGCCGGGCGTCACTCGGCGCTCGCGTGCTCCGGCGGGAAGAAGTGGGCCAGCTCCGCGTCGGTCAGCAGCCGGGACCTGATCAGGAACCGCACGCCCTCCGGCGCCTCGACCGAGAAACCGCTGCCGCGGCCCTTCACCACGTCGACCGTCAGGTGGGTGTGCTTCCAGTACTCGTACTGCGACACCGACATCCAGAAGGGGACCGGCCGGTCGAGGCCGGGCACCGGCAGCTCGCCCAGCAGGATGTCGGCGTCCCCGGTGATCAAGTCCCCGTCCGGGTAGCACATCGGCGACGAACCGTCGCAGCAGCCGCCGGACTGGTGGAACATCAGCGGCCCGTGGACGGGGGTCAGCTCGCGCAGCAGGACGGCCGCCTTCTCGCTCAGGTCGACCCGGGTCAGTTCTGTCATCTCGCTGCTCCTTGCTCGCCAACACGGGAGCCCTACCCAGGTCCTGTACCCCCGTAACAGGACCTGGGCAGGGCATCGGCGCCCGCCGCGGGCGACCCGCCGGGAAGCGGGCGGCCGGCGGCGGGACGTGCGCCCGGCCTCTGCCGACTGCCCGGCCTAGAAGAAGCCCAGCTTCTTCGCCGAGTAGCTCACCAGCAGGTTCTTGGTCTGCTGGTAGTGGTCGAGCATCATCTTGTGGTTCTCCCGCCCGACCCCGGACTGCTTGTACCCGCCGAACGCGGCGTGCGCCGGGTAGGCGTGGTAGCAGTTGGTCCAGACGCGGCCGGCCTGGATCTCGCGGCCGGCCCGGTAGGCGCGCGAGCCGTCCCGCGTCCACACGCCGGCCCCGAGGCCGTACAGCGTGTCGTTGGCGATCTTCAGCGCGTCGGCCTCGTCGGTGAAGCTGGTCAGCGCCAGCACCGGGCCGAAGATCTCCTCCTGGAAGATTCGCATGCTGTTGTCGCCCTCGAACACGGTCGGGGTGACGTAGTAGCCGCCGGACAGCTCGCCGCCGAGGTCGGCCCGCTCGCCGCCGGCCAGTACCTTGGCCCCTTCGGCGCGCCCGATCTCCAGGTAGGACAGGATCTTCTCGAGCTGGTCGTTGGACGCCTGGGCGCCGATCATCGTGTCGGTGTCGAGCGGGTGCCCCTGCTTGACGGCCTTCACGCGGGTGAGCGCGTCCGGCACGAAGCGCTCGTAAATCGACTGCTGGACCAGCGCCCGGGACGGGCAGGTGCAGACCTCGCCCTGGTTGAGGGCGAACATGGTGAATCCCTCGAGCGCCTTGTCGTAGAAGTCGTCCTGCGCCGCCGCGACGTCGTCGAAGAAGATGTTGGGGCTCTTGCCGCCCAGCTCCAGCGTCACCGGGATGAGGTTCTGGCTGGCGTACTGCATGATCAGCCGGCCGGTGGTCGTTTCCCCGGTGAACGCGATCTTGGCGACCCGGCTGGACGAGGCGAGCGGCTTGCCTGCCTCCACCCCGAAGCCGTTGACCACGTTCAGCACCCCGGGCGGCAGCAGCCCGGCGATGAGCTCGATGACCTTCAGCAGCGACCACGGCGTCTGCTCGGCGGGCTTGATCACCACGCAGTTGCCCGCGGCCAGGGCCGGGGCCAGCTTCCAGGTCGCCATCAGGATCGGGAAGTTCCACGGGATGATCTGCCCGACCACGCCGAGCGGCTCGTGGAAGTGGTACGCGATCGTGTCGGCGTCGATCTCGGAGATGCCGCCCTCCTGGGCGCGGATCGCCCCCGCGAAGTAGCGGAAGTGATCCACCGCCAGCGGCAGGTCGGCCGCCAGGGTCTCCCGCACCGGCTTGCCGTTCTCCCAGGTCTCGGCGACTGCCAGCATCTCCAGGTTGGCTTCGATGGTGTCCGCGATCTTGCTCAGGACGCCCGCCCGCTCGGCCGCCGACGTGCGGCCCCAGGCCTGCTTGGCCCCGTGCGCCGCGTTCAGCGCGAGCTCGATGTCGTCGCCGGTGGACCGGGCGATCTCGGTGAACGGCTGGCCGGTCACCGGGGTGATGTTCTCGAAGTACTTGCCGCTCGCCGGCGGCACCCACTCGCCGCCGATGAAGTTCCCGTAGCGGTCGGCCACGGTTACCAGGCTGTCGGCCTGCCCAGGGGCACTGTACTGCGCCATTGCGGTGATCCCCTCTCTGCGCTGCTGGTCGTCGGGGAGGTTCGGCGGGCTGGGCCCGCTGAGACGACCTCTATGGCGCACGCTAGCTGCCGCAACGTTGCAACCACGTTGCGACCAGCTCGGCGCTACCGCCCCAGCTCGGTGTCCAGCCGGGCGATCATCGCCTCCGCCCGGGGCCGCAGCGGCGAGCCGGACGGCAGCAGCGCGCGCTGCCGGCGCCACATCTCCAGGTCGTCGGTTCCCCACCGGCTCTGCGTCCAGCCCACCGCCAGCTCCTGCCCGCCGTCGGCCAGCACGCTGGCACGCAGCCAGTGGTGCAGGTCGTCGCGCAGCCGGGCCACGGCCGGCGCCTCGCTGTGCGGCAGCAGCGGCCCCCGGTAGAGCCGCAGCGCGCCCGCGATGTCGCCCGCCGCGAGCTGCGCCGCCACGGCCGCCCAGTCCGACTGGACCGCGCAGCGCAGCCGGTAGGGGCGGGAGGCGAGCACGTCCCCGCCCAGCAGCGCGCGCAGCCGGACCATCTCGGCCCGCAGCGTGGCCGGGCTGACGTCGCCCGGGTAAAGCAGCACCGCCAGCTCGTCGCCGGACAGCCCGTCCGGGTAGGCGGCCAGCACCGTCAGGATCTCGCTGTGCCGCAGGCTCAGCCGCAGCGACCGCCCGGCCCGGCTGAGCAGCAGGTAAGGCCGCCCGAGGGCCCGCAGGTGGAGCCCGTCAGCCGGGACGCCGGCGGCGGGACCGGGGCCGCCCGGCCCCGTCTCGGTGGCGCTGTCCCAGGGCGGCCGGACCGCCGCGATCCGGGCCAGCTCGGCCTCGGCCATCCGCGCGGTCGCCCGCACCATCGCGATGGCCTGGGCCGACCCGATGTCGTCGCCGCCGGTCACGTCGACCACGCCGAGGATGCGGCCGCTCACCGGGTCGTGGATCGGCGCCGCGGCGCAGCTCCACGGCTGCACCGGCCGGACGAAGTGCTCGGCCGCGCGGATCGTCACCGGGCAGTCGAGCCGCAGCGCGGTGCCGGGCGCGTTGGTGCCCGCGTGCGCCTCATCCCACTGGGCGCCCTCCACGAACGCGATCTTCTCGGCCCGGCTCAGCGCGGCCGGCGCTCCCGCCACCCACAGGAGCTGGCCGTGCTCGTCGGCCACCGCCATTACCGCCTCGCAGTCGCGCGCGGCCTGCCCGAGCACCTCCGACAGCAGCGGGAACACCTGGGCGAGGGGGTGCTCGGCCCGGTACTGCCGCAGCAGGTGAGTCTCCAGGGTGATCGGCGGCTGGCTGACGTCCGCCTCGATGCCGGCCGCGACCGAGCGCAGCCACGAGTCCGCGACGATCTCCCTGACCTCGGCGGTGGCGCCCGGTTGGATAACGCCCTGCTCAATGAGGTGGGAGTGCGCGTCGCGTATCGTCATCGGCCCGCGCGCCCTGGCCACCCACCCAGTGAACCACGCCAGGCGGCCCGCGAACACCACCCACGGCCGGCCCGCTACGCTGTGCCGCGGTAGGGCGCCCCGCGACCGCGGTCCGCGCTAGCGAGCAGCCCGAACGGGTGGGCCTGACTCGGGAAGGACATGGTCATGGCCGCTGAAGCCCCGGAAGCCGGTGGAGCCGAGCCGGCCCTGATCCCGTCGACCACCCGGCCGTTGCCGCTGGCGGTGGCGGCCCGGGGCGCGCGGATCTTCGACTCCGACGGCCGTGACTACATCGACGCCTCCTCCGGCCCGCTGGCGGTCGCCCTCGGGCACGGGCACCCGAAGGTGATCGCCGCCGTCGCCGCGCAGTTCGCGGCGGTCGACTACGTGCACCGCTCGCAGTTCAGGAACGCGCCCGCCGAGCGGCTGGCCCGCCAGCTCGCGCAGCGGCTGGGCGGCGGCCTCGACCACGTGATGTTCGTCAGCAGCGGCTCCGAGGCGAACGAGCTGGCGATGAAGTTCGCCCACCGCTACTGGGCCGCGGCCGGGCGGCCGGAAAAGCACCGTTTCGTCTCCAGCTCGGTGAGTTACCACGGCAGCACGGCGGGCGCGCTCGGCGCGTCCGGGCAGCCCCGCTACGCTGCCCCCTACCGGCCGCTGGTGCGGGCCGGCCAGACGCTGACCGCGCCCCAGTTGTTCCGGCTGCCGGTCCCGGCGGGCACCACCGCCGCCGCGTGGTGCATCGACCGGCTGCGGGCGGAGTTCAGCCGGCTCGACCTCGGGCGGACCGCGGCGGTGCTGCTCGAGGGGGTGGGCGGCGCGGGCAGCGGGGTGCTGGTGCCGCCGGACGGCTTCCTGGCCGAGCTGCGCCGGCTGTGCGACGCCCACGACGTGCTGTGGATCTGCGACGAGGTGATGTCCGGCTTCGGCCGCACCGGCGCCTGGTTCGCGTTCCAGCACGCGGGGGCGGTGCCGGACATCGTCACCTTCGCCAAGGGGGCCGGCGGCGGCACCCTGCCGCTGGGCGGCGTCGCCCTCTCCGCCCGGGTGTGGGACCAGGTGCGGGCGGTCGAGCCGGCCATGGCGGCCGGGCACACGTTCAGCAACGCGCCGCTGGCCTGCGCGGCCGGCCTGGCCACGATCGAGGTGATCGAGGAGGAACGGCTGCTGGCCCGGGTCGCCTCCCGCGGCGCCCGGCTGGGGGAAGAGCTGCGCGCGCTGCGGACGCGGTTCCCGCATCTCGGCGACGTCCGCGGCCTCGGTTACCTGTGGGGCCTGGAGTTCGTGGCCGACCCGGCCACCGCGGACCCGCCCGCGCCGGCCCTCGACGTCACCGCGCGGGCGGTCGCCGCCGCCGCCGCGAGCGGGCTGCTGGTGTACCCGGCCCGGTTCTGCGTGGACGGCAGCCGCGGCGACGCGATCCTGATCGGCCCGCCGCTCACCGCCACCGACGAGGAGATCGCCGAGCTGCTCACCCGGCTGGAGGCGGCGCTGGCAAGCCTGCGGCCCCTGTTCCCCGGTAGCTGAGCGCTAGCTAGCTGCCCCGGTAGGTGGAGTAGGCGAACGGGGACAGCAGCAGCGGCACGTGGAGGTGGCCGTCGCCGACGGTGAAGGTGACGGCCACCTCCGGGTAAAACGCGTCCACCGCCTGGGCGGCGAAGTACGGCCCGGTCGCGAACGTCAGCCGGTACGTCCCGGCCGGGGTGTCCACCCGGAACCGGTACCGGCCGTCGGCGTCGGTCACCCCGGACTCGGCCGCCAGCCACGGGGCGGGGCTGTGGCCGGCCAGCACCGGGTCGTGGCCGTCCCCCAGGGAACCGGTGCCGACCGCCAGGGTGACCGCGACCCCGGCCGCGGGCACGCCCCGGACGGCGTCGAGCACGTGGGTGGAGACGGTCATCCGGTCATCGCCTTCCGCAGCCGGAGCAGGGTAATCTTGCGCAGCTCGGCGGCGGCCACCACCCGTTCGGACTCCTCGTCGTTGTCCAGCCGCCGCCGGAGCGCGGCGAGCATCTGCTCGCCCGTCAAACCGGTCGCGCAGATGAGGAACACGTGGCCGAACCGCTCCTCGTAGGCGGCGTTGCCTGCCAGCAGGGCCGTCCGGGAGCCGTCGGCCACCCCGGACTGCTCGGCCGCCGACTGGCCCGACACGCGGGCGCCGATGCGCGGGTGGGCGTCCAGCGCCTCCCGGACGTCGTCCCAGGTCATCAACGCGAAGACGGTGTTCGCGGCCTCCTCGGCGGCGGCCGCCGTCGGGTACGGCCTGCCGTTCGCCATCGCCGCCGCGAACCGGGGCGAGGCGCAGCAGGCGAGCATCTGCGCCGCCGCCTGGCCGGCCGGCGCCGCGTTGAACTGGGCCAGGGTCACCGCGTCTCCACGGCCACCAGGGTACGCCGCGGCGCCCGTGTGACATCGGCCGCACCCGGCCGACGTAACGTGGGGCTATTCCTCTTGTAGCTTCCGATAAACACGCGCGGGTTACCGTAACGCCGTCGCTTACTGGAGGTGCGCGTGCGGGTGGGGGATTTCCTGGGCAGCCCGGCGGCTGAGCCGTCGCTGCACGAGCTGCTGCTGGCGAACGTGCCGACGCCGGTGCTGCGCTCGTGGCGGGAGCGGCTGCTCGGCCCGTTGCGGGACTACGACACCCGGCACAACGCCGAGCTGCTGCCCACCCTGGTGTCGTTCCTCGACTGCGACGGCTCCTGGTCCGCCTGCGCGTCCCGGATGTACGTGCACGTCAACACCGTGCGCTACCGGATCAGCCGGATCGAGGCGCTCACCGGCCGCGACCTGTCCGCGCTGGCCGACCGGGTCGACTTCTTCCTCGCCCTGCGCGGCTAGGGGCCGGCTCAGACCGCGTTGGCGGCGATTACCGACGCGTAGAACTCGCCGCTGTCCTTGAGCACCCGCCGCTGGGTGCCGAAGTCGACGAACGCGAGGCCGAAGCGCCGGGCGAACCCCTCGGCCCACTCGAAGTTGTCCATCAGCGACCAGGTGAAGTACCCGTGCACCGGGACGCCGTCCGTGATCGCGGCGTGGATGGCGGCGAGGTGCCCGCGCAGGTAGTCGGTCCGCTCGGGGTCGTGCACCCGCCCGTCCGGGGTGACGTAGTCGTGCCAGGCGGACCCGTTCTCGGTGATGTAGAGCGGGAGCGGCCCGGTCACCGGCGCCACCACCCGGGTGAGCAGCTCGCGGATCGACGAGGGCTCGACCAGCCAGTTCATCGCGGTGACGGGCAGCCCCTCGGGCTGCAGGAAGACGGTGCCGGGGCCGCTGACCGTCTCGCCGCGGCGGGGCTCGCCGTCCGGGCGGGCCAGGTTCACGTAGTGCGGCGAGTAGAAGTTGACGCCGAGGAAGTCCAGCGGCGCGCCGATCAGCTCCAGGTCGCCGTCGGCTACCAGCCCGCCCACGGCGGCGGGGGAGTAGGCCGGGTCGTCCGCCAGCAGCTCCGGGTAGCGGCCGCGGAACAGCGGGTCCAGGTAGACGCCGTTCTGCCGCGCCTCAAGCACCGCCGCGTGCCCGGCCGCCTGCGGCGTGACCGGCCGCTCGACGGTCAGGTTGACGGTGATCCCGACCTCGCCGCTGACCCGGGCCGCCCGCAGCGCGCCCATGGCCTGGGCGTGCGCGAGCAGCAGGTGGTGGTTGGCCGCGACCGCCTGGGCGGCGTCGGCGATGCCGGGCGCGTGCCGCCCGTCGCGGTAGCCGACGTGCGCCACCACCCACGGCTCGTTCAGCGTGATCCACTTGCCGACCCGGTCCCCGAACGCCTCGGCCGCGACCGCGGCGTAGTCGGCGAACCAGCCGGCCACGTCCCGGTTGGCCCAGCCGCCGGCGTCTTGCAGCGCCTGCGGCAGGTCCCAGTGGTAGAGCGTCACCGCGGGGGAGATGCCCGCCTCGAGCAGTCCGTCGATGACCCGGTTGTAGTAGTCGAGTCCCTTGGCGTTGACGGTGCCGCGGCCGGACGGCAGGATCCGCGGCCAGCTCAGGCTCAGCCGGTAGGCGCCGGCCCCGAGCCGCTTCAGCAGCGCGATGTCCTCGTCGTAACGGTGGTAGCTGTCACAGGCGACGTCGCCGTTGTCCCCGTGGTAGATAGCCCCCGGGGTGTGCGCGAAAGTGTCCCAGATCGACGGCCCCTTGCCGTCCGCGTCCGGCGCCCCCTCGATCTGGTAGGCGGCGGTGGCCGCGCCCCACAGGAACCCGTCGGGGAACCGGAGTTGCCCGTCAGCCGTCATCAGCACACCTTCCTCAGCGGTCTCCCTGCCCACCAGCATAATGAAGTTAACCGATTAAGTACAGCGCGGCACCCGCCCCCCCCGCACCGCCACCCGGCCCAAGCCCGCTCTGCCCCTGCCCCGCCACCCGCACCCCCCGCCACCCGCACCCCCCGCCACCCGCACCTCCCGCCACCCGCACCTCCCGCCACCCGCACCCCCCGCCACCCGCACCCGCATGCTTGCGGCAGCCAGGCGGTTAACCCAACGCCGTTAACTAAGCACCGGCGAGCTTCCCGGTGCGGTGACCAGGCAAGATTCCCCAGGTAATGGAATTATTGCGGAACTTTTTAGCATAGTGGAAATAAAGTGATGTCATAGCACCACTTTCTTTCCATAAAGACGCCTGATCCTGCATCTATGTGACAGGAGTGGTTGTGGTGATGCTGCCAGCGCAGCGGGCGTCAGCCCAACTGAACGGTTTCGGTTTACAACCGCCTGATTGGCACAACCAAGCGCGCCGGGACGGGGCACCGCGGCTCAGTACCATGACCCGGTGACCGACCTGACCCCGACGCAGGCGCACTGGCTCCGCGTCACCGCCGCGCTCAGCCGCGACCGCCATCCGCTGGGGGTCAGCGCCGCCTGCGGCTACGACAGCCGCCTCCGGCTGGCCGGCGCCCCGCTGCTCGCCCCGCCCGCCTGGCGGCTGCCCGCGCCGGTGCCGCTGAACGCGCTGCGGCTGGAGTTCCGCCCCGAGG
>Ga0265338_10010303_pt1 | contig 10984 bp, 16 predicted proteins | sample 42126metaG_FD_193579 | JGI IMG/M metagenome (GOLD analysis project Ga0265338, IMG submission 193579) | Rhizosphere microbial communities from Carex aquatilis grown in University of Washington, Seatle, WA, United States - 4-21-26 metaG | ecosystem: Host-associated > Plants > Roots > Rhizosphere... | reverse complement strand
ATGCATTGATCAAATACTATGCACCTAAAGATATGGAAGATCTTATGAGTGCTTGTAATGCAACTGATATAGATACTGATGAAATAAGTTATTAAGGAGAGCCATGGAACCAATAATAATGCGATTGCTCGATGAGAATCAAAAACTTCTTAAATTCATAGATGATCTTCGCGCTGAGATTGCAAAACTCAAAAAAGTTAATCCATTCCAAAGCGACCAATTGAATGAGTTCGCTCCATCTTTTGCTGCTGCTCAAATAGAATATGACATCATCCTCAAGACTAAGTTTAACTCATACTATAAGAGCAATCATGAATCCCTTGATGATGTTATAAATGCAGTAAGACCAGCATTGGGTAAGAATGGTATATCTTTGTCGTTCTATACCGATGAAAGTCATGGTGAGATAGTCACGCGCTTGCTCCATGCTTCAGGTCAATGGATTGCAAGTCGCAAGAAAATAATCTTAGGAGCTGATGATCTACACCAGCAAGCAAGTGATCAAACATATATAACGCGCTATCAGGCTAAAGCTCTATTAGGCTGCGCACCAAGTGAAGATGACGATGGCAATGCAAATGCAAAAAAAAACTTAGTTAAGCAATCCCAAGAAAACACTTTCGGCAACAAACAAAAAATAGATTATTTACCGCTTACGCAAGATCATTTTTGGGAAATGGAAACTGAATTAGAAGGTTATCCTACAATAGCTGCTAGCACTATGAAGCGATGCAATGTCAATCATCTGAGGGATATGAATGAAAACACTTTTCACGATGATATGCGCCAAATAAGAGAGCTCATTAGAGCCCATAATAGTGTTGGCATTAAAAAACAACAATTCTAGGAGATGCAATGAGTAATGATGTACAAGGTATAACTGATTCATTTGTAGTGCCTTCTAATTATCATACGGCACCATTGGGTCAAATCTGGCGTGTAGTGGATGATGCAGGTAAAGTTGAACTCTATATACAGACGTCTGCAAAAGATCCACGGTGGATGAGATTGGGTGCGTTTATTGAGGAGGCATTAATTGGAGGTAAATAGGATCCTAGCATTAATGATAGTTGAACTTGGTGACAAACATTATTTACCGACTCCAACTGGTGAAAAAATTAAATTCTCCAGACTAATAGACGATTCTTTAATTATATACACTGAGCAAAATATGTGGCATGTACTTGTAGATGAAGCTAAATTCTATGCCTATGCCGATGAAAATATCCTCGGCAAAAATATATTCTATTGCGTTCCGGTTGAAGAATCTTTACTCGAGAGGGCATTAATTGCAGGGCAAAAGTAAAAGTTTCTGGGATAATGGCCCTTGGCAAGATGGAGCATGGGCCTTTGAACATCACGACAAACAATATCTCGTGCGTAAACATCATCTTGATAGATACTTTTTGGTATACGTGGAGCTCAAAAAACCTGGGATCCCTAAAAGTTTAGACATCCATTCATTGAAGTTGCACAGTGACGTATCACAGATTGCTTCAGTGATGTTTACTTCAAGCCCCAAATGCTGGTTGCGCTTTGTGTACTGGTTGCCCAAGGGCGAAAGAGAAGTTGTCCATCAAGAAATTAAGATGATCATGGACCAAATCGCTTCATAATATACCTCATGGTGTGGTCCTCTAACTCACTGCTTACAAAAACAGTTAGAGGGGAAGGAACCAGGCAATCTAGGGGTAAACCTAAACTGCCTGGAAAAGGTAGTAATGAAGCCATTAGTTGTCATTTGGCGACAAGAACTTCTAACTCTTTAACGCGTTTTGAGAGTTTTTGCAACTCATTCAGAAGCATTGGCACAAGATCGTGATATTTAACCGTTGCAGGTTCATTCTTTTGGTCATAGATAACTAAAGATGGCATCAGATCATCTACTTCTTCTGCAATAAGTCCTACATTGAAATGATCTGGTAAACCGACAAAGCTAACTTTTGATTTAACTTTATAATCAAAGATAACTGGCCTCAAGTCCATAATAGATGAACTATAATCACCCATGTCTTGGATGTTCTCTTTAACTTTTAAAGATGAAGATACCGTGCCAAGCTGTCCTGTTGAGGCAGATATTAATACTGGAACTGCATCGGCCACAGCTGTTGTAACACCAGCAATACCAGCTATGAAGCACTTATTTTGATCGGCTGCGTTTCCAATACGGATGACTGCAGATTCACCGATGACACCAGCATTATTAATGACAATATTTCTAGATTCAGCGCCAGTATAATTATCACCGCCGATAATTAATATATTGGAGTTTCCAGTGGTTATCTCGCTATTAGACAAAATAGCTACGTTGCTATTACCTGTGGTCAATGCAGTTAAAGTTTCGAATCCAAGGGCAACATTCTGTGTGCCGGTACTTACCGAATGCAGTGTTATATGCGTATTATCGGTTCCAATAGCTAAATTATTGCTGCCCGTGGTTGTCGTATTTCCCGCAGTTCCAATAAAAAGATTGTTATGAGCTGGCCCAAAATTACTAAAATAAATAACATCATTAAGCGCAATTAAACCAACCGCGTTTGTTGAATTAGGCATGAAAAAATTCCCACCTATGGTGAGATCTTCTGCAATTACCACATCAGGTGTAAGCGCTATTGTCGCAGTATGGCCAGCACCTGTTGTAACGATTTGATTATTGGTTCCACCGATAATAATATTACCTGCAACAGGATGTAATACCGTAGCATCATCAGTCGTTATTGTTTCTATAGCTGCGCCGGCGCCACCTACAAGAGATATAGTCAGCGTATTTGTTGGTATATCACCAGTTACATTAACCTGTCCCGCTGCACCAAGGATTCTTGTATTATTACCTGCAGAAGCTGGTACGACGACAGCATCATTACCTGATAAAGTCTTCATCAGATTGTTGCCATCACTGGAGGACAATCTTACCGTCCCTGCAGACGAAGTAAATTGTAAGCCTATGAGTGGATTGGTTACGATATTAAAGTTATTGCCTACGGCATTCTGTGGGCCTCCAGCATTACCAGTGAGGGTAAGCACTTCACCAAGCGCAGTAACATTAATCCAAATCGCTTTTTGAACACCTTGTGTTGCAGAAGATGCAGCCACAGAGACCAAGATAAACATAAGTTGACCAACAGTGTTGAGCCATTGGTCGCCTATTGCAAAGCCTTTATAATCTCCCGGTGTGGGAGATCTTTTGGAAACCGTTAAATTTGCTGGAGTAATGGCACGTACACCAGTGTATGCCAGATTCCCCAGAATACTATTGACGACGATACCCATTATATCTCCTTAAACTGAATACCAACCAGAAAAATTTAATGTTGTTGTGCTTAGAAAATTAGCATTTGTCATGTTAACTATACCGCCTCCAGCACTACTTTGCTGGTCATATAGCACTAAAGAAGTGTTAGAATTTATCAATGCAAATAACGCCTGGCCACTCGGAACTGATGTAAATGAATTTATGACAAAATTTATGAAATAAAATTGTGCAGAATCTGCCGTGAATGGCATTCCCGCAATCGTGGCGTTACCCGTTGCGCTGCCTATTGAGGTCAAGTTCAAGGTACCTGAGACAAAAACCATATTATCGAATCTAGAATAAGCCCCTGTTTGGGTCGAGTAGGTTATTCCAGTTGATGCACCGCCAAAATTCAAAACGGGAGTGAAGGATGTTTTATCTGCATAATTTGAGACATCAATGTTAAGCGTGCCGGCACCTGTGGTAAATGCTATAGAACTGAGTGTTGAAGTCGTTGCTGCAAAAACTGGATTGGCGCCTGTCGAGCCAATTAGAGTCTGGCCGTTCGTACCGCCAATGAGCGCAGTTATAGGGTTCGTTGCAGCACCAACGAGAACTCCATGGTTCGTCAGCGTCGCAGCTCCTGTACCACCCAAAGCAACTTGTATGGGATCTTGTGAGTCAATTGCATTGTTTGTAGCCATATTACACCGCGTACCAGCCAGAAAAGGTTATTTGTGATGTGTTAGCAAAATTTGTATTGAGTAATGCCACGGGTCCTACTCCGGTACCATTTTGCGAATAAAGACTAATCGTTGTCGTATTGGTTGATGTTCCAAGAATATTGGGCACCGCTAGACTTACACTGCCGATATTTACCATGCCGATATCAAAAATATATGTCTGCCCGGAATTCGTAGTAAAAGGCAGTCCTGTTATTGTTACTGAACCTGTTGATGAACCAACGTTGCTTAAAATTATGCTTCCCGTAACGTAAACCATGTTACCGAGTCTACAATACCAGCCTGTGTGCGATGTATAAGTTATTCCTGTTGAACCTCCACCAAAAGCTAGTCCCGGCGTAAATGATGTATTACTGGCATAATTAGCAACATCAAGATTTAAGGTCCCTGCGCCAGTTGTATACGTAATTGATCCAGCAGTTGAGGTTGGTGTGGCAAATACAGGATCAGCTGCAGTAGCGCCAATAAGTAATTGTCCTGACGTTCCAACAGCCAATTGCGTAATAGCATTGGTACCGGCCCCAACTAAAACACCATGGTTCGTCAGCGTTTAGCGGCCAGTGCCACCCAATGCTGGTTGTATAGGTTTTTGTGAATCGATCGCGTTTTGTGTTGCCATATTATACCAAATAGGTCCCAAAAAAATTAACCTGCGAATTGTTACTAAAAGCCGTATTCGTCAAATTGGTAAGACCCGCGCCGCTCGATGCATTGCCCTGCCGATACAAAGTAATAGTTGTACTATTAGACGTCTGACCAATAAAACCTGCGTTCGTAGTACTCGAATTAATATTTTGTAAATCAAAATCCAAGATGTAAGTCTGCGAACTATTACTTGTAAATGGTAATCCAGTTATTGTCGCACTGCCAGAAGCACTCCCAAAACTACTTAATACAATGGTTCCCATCACAAATACTATGCTGCCTATTCTAGTATACGTCGCTGTTTGCGTTGTGTAGGTGATCCCGGTAGCGGCACCCCCGAAAGCTAAACCTGGCGTGAAACTAGTTTTATTCGCGTAATTAACAACATCAAGGTTCAATGTACCTGCGCCAGTCGTGTACGTAATTGATCCAGCCGTCGAAGTAGGAGTGGCAAAAACTGGATCTGCACCAGAAGATGCAATTAATAATTGCCCAGAAGTTCCCACTGTCAACTGGGTTATAGCGCTTGTTCCAGCACCAACCAATACACTATGATTAGTTAATGTTGTCCGGCCAGTTCCACCATTTGCAACCGTGAGTGTAAATGGTATATCAATTGCATTTTGTGTTGCCATCAATCACCTTATACGTAGGTTATATTACCAATACTATCAGTAACACCCCAACCTGTACTTGCGCCAGCAGTTGTGCACACAAAAGTAACAGAATCAAATGCGTTAGTTGATGCCAAACTACCACCTGTACCAACAGTTGTAACAACGGATCCAAAGTTTATAAACTGGCCCGCATTTTGAGCAATCTTCCATCCACCCGCACCCTTGCCAAGCACTGATATTGTCGCACCGAATGTTGCAGAAGCTGGCAATGTTAACGTTACCAATCCGGCATTGTCCGCGACATATCCCATGTTGGAGCCCATCGATGCTGATGTCCCTGTCACATCATTCCAGGTAAAAGATCCTGCACCAGTCGCCGCAATAGTTATTGAACCCGCTCCATTTGTTACAGAGATATTCGTTCCGGCAGTGATGGCAGCCAATACTGGATCGGCGCCCGTTGACCCAATTGGCAATTGGCCATTGGTAGCTACACCAAGCTGAGTAACCGTTCCTGTGCCATTACCAACTTGCAAACTATGAGCCGTTAAAGTTGCTAAGCCGGTTCCGCCAAGTGCAACTTGTATTGGATCTTGGCTGTTAATTGCATTATTCGTCGACATTCTAATCTCCTAAACGACGGTAATATTTCCAATACAAGACATCACGGTCCAGAAGGTATTAACTCCTCCTGTAGTACATAACAATTCAATGCAATCTGATTGGACGGTAGAAGCTAAGCTGCCACCAACTCCAACAGTAGTAGAATCAACACCAAAGATAATTATTTGCCCTGCATTCTGGGTTATGGTCCAACCGCCCGCACCTTTACCTACAACTCTTAGCACATCACCAAAGTTTGCTGTTGCGGGTAATGTAAAGACAATAGTTGCGCCGCTATCAGATACATAGCCATTATTTGGCACCATGGCTTGTGCACCAAAGACGTCAGTCCAAGGCAATCCACCACCAGAACCAGATGCGGCGACAGTTATTGAGTTGGCAGCATTCGTAATGGTTACACCAAAGCCAGCGGTGAGGTTTGCTCCAATAGGGTTACCCGCTGTTGCACCGATCAACACATAGCCATCATTGAGTCTTGATGAACCCAATTGAGTTTTTTGATTGATATAAACGCCATATCCCGATGTTGATCCTGCTGCGGCTGTTGCTTCTATTCCGGCTATAAAGCATGTGGTTTGCGTACTCCCAATATCTATTCTATGACTTGTACCTACTAAACCAGGAGCACCAATTGCTATGTTGGAACTCTCCGCGCCATTCCAAGCAAAACCAGAAAGATAACCTATTGCTACGTTTTGCGTGCCCGTCAATAATGATTTGGCTGATTGTGTGCCAATTGCCGTATTTTGGGCTGCTGAAGTTGCTAAAACAAGCGATTGGCTACCAACTGCAACGTTTTGCGCGCCGCCAATACCATTGAGGGCTACTAATGCTTGATAACCAATTGCAGTATTATCGTCATTTGCTGCTGCAAGATTGGTGAGAGCTGAGGCCCCTATTCCAACATTATTGATAGTCGAGCCAGTATTTAATGTCGTGTTTCCTGAATTTTGGCCTATAAAAGTATTAGATGTGCCATAATTGGATACCCATCGATTGCCGCCAAATTGAATTTCGCCATGCGTTCCTGCGGTGTTTGTATTTGATAGTGTGAGGTTACCAGCGGTAATAACTGCGTTACCTGTTGTTAATGTTATTGCAGCTGCGCCATCTACAGAAGCTAAATCACCTAATGTAATAACGTTATCTATTGCAATATCAATAGTATTGCCAGGAGCAACAGTATCAGTGTTAATACCATGCACACCAAAAACATTGAGCACTCCCGCGATAGGTACTGCTGGCCCATTAAAATCTGTATTATACGTTGTAGCAACCGTGCCCGCTTCAGAAATAGTTAACGTGCTCGTACCGGGGTTACCGGTAACGGTAATAGTTCCTGCACCTATAATGTTTATATTACCACCAGTAGGGCCTACAGGACCACCTGCGTTGCCAGTGAGCGTATCTACTGGTCCTCCTGCGCCACCACCAAAGAGAAACCTTCCTGCTTGTGACATAGTCTCTCCTTAGTTAATACCGTAGAAAACAGTGACATAAACAGCGCCCATGGTTGGAGCAACACCCGTATCTTTAACGTAGATGCGTGTTCCTTCAGATATATAGAGCGCACCTTGGGGATTGTTTCTGTTGGCGGATATATCGAGCAATAAAAACCCATTGGAGGGTAATGGGAAATGATCGATCATACCATCCATGGAAAACATCAAGAGTGCATCTGTGAGGTTCTGTATAAAGATAAGACGGCATGGATTAGCAAAAGCAGTTCCCACACCCATATAGCCAGCGCCAATAGCTCCAAAGGCTAGAGTTCGTAGCGGTTCGGGAAACAGCCTTACGGATAGACTGGACATTGGCTTCTCCTTTAATTTTCTTGAACGGGTTGGTAATAACCTGATAAAACTATATCGCCACTGGTTGGCAAATTATCTGCTTCACCTGCAACCCAGATGATGAGACCTTTTGGCCAGTTAGCAACATAATTGGTAGGTCCTGCATTGGTTTGCCCAAGTAACGTTGAGGTAGTCCTTGAAAGCAAAATATCATTCTCATGAACACCATCAAAACTAATAACCAAATCTTTATCCGTTGAGTTAGTTATACGCAACATAAAGCATGAATTGGGCAGACCATTGACGTTAATTTCCTGCAACACATCGGTGATATCAGCAAACCCTAAAACGGAGACAGGTATTGCTTGGATAATCCCTCTTAGCATTCATTCTCCTAGTCAGCAACGGTAACGTCAGCTGCTTCTTTAACTTTGGCATTTTCTACAGCTTTTTTGGAAAGCTCGAGAATTTCTTGGAGCATTTCAAATACAGCGTCGTACGCTTCCCCAATTGGCGCGCCCACTGGCATATGCAGACTATAAACGCGATCATTTTTCTTCACTTCAAAATTACAAACTAATTTTTGATCCATTATGTTCCTTTGATGTTATTGAACTCACTGCAAGTATCTTACTCAAATTCTCCACCTTGTGATATGGGCATCCTGCGGCAAATTTCTTAACCGCAGGACTGACGAGAGTATGGGAGTGAGTGTCTTATGCAGCAGTTACTAAATTAGTCCAGGCCATTGCGCCATCAGTATTAATATACGCTCTGGTAGCAACGCTCGAACCTGTAGTGTTTAAATACAAAGAACCTTTATTCGCTTGTACGGTGCCATTTGGCGAGCCTGCACCCGATAACAGGCCTGGTCCTCCAAATCCACCAACTTGTACATAAGTACCAACTTGGATCGCGCTGTTTGCGGTCGTCAAGGCGATACCATTAGCAGGCCCATCAGGTTCATTAAGATTTAAGACGCCGTGTTCATCAAGAGTCATACGCGGTTGGGGGTTATTACCGCCTGTTGGGCTTGTACCAAAAACAATCTGCCCTGGCATGACGCCAACATTAGTTACTTGGCCCGTTTGTCCAGTAATTGCAGCGCATATTTGATAATTCGCACCATCGTATGCCCACCACTGGAAATAACCAATATCGTCCGCGCCAGGTACTATTGCGCCAGCACGATCTTTGGCAAAGCCGATTGAGTTACCTTCGTCACCGTTTACGCTATTGCTCGCTACAATACCAGGTAACAGCATGTCATCGGGCTGGAAAACTACTAAATGACCTGCGTCGTTCAAAACCATTCGAAAAACGGGATTAATACCAGTTGCCCCATCTGGATGGGTTGCAAACTGTAAATTAGTTCCAATTCGCCCGACTCCAGGAGTGCCGACTACGACAGCAGTGATGTAAGCGCCATTAACCAACTGTGTGCCATCTGCACCAACGAAAAATAAATTTCCTAAAGTATCCCCTGGTTGCACAATAGTAAAAGGGATTCCACGACTCTTGATCATTTGAAGTTGTGGCGTTGCGGTACTATTTTGATTATTAACCGAAGCAAAAGCGCCATTAAAATCAGTTATATTGCCTGTTGTTGCTGTGATGCCTGTACCTGCAGTTACCGTTGTTCCAGCGTTTATTGAACCAGCAGTTGCCGTGATATTACCCGTTGTGGTGCTTATATTACCAGTTGCTGCTAATTGACCCGCTCCAGGTGCTGGGAGATTAATACCGATACCGCCAGGAACCACGGATAAACTCATGAAAGCACCGCCTCCTCCTGCAATATCTAACCATTGCGCAGCGTTAGCAACAATAGAAGATAAAACATAGGCAGAATTGAGCACTTTATTGATCCACATTGTGCCTATAGGGGCTTTATCGGATGTTGTTGGGTTACGATTGCTTATGATCGGGGGATTAAAAACGCTTAGCAGTCCAGTAGGCTTAGATCCGTACGCAGTAGAATTATTTTGATTTACTGACATATCTTTTCCTTATGGAGCAATGTTTGTAAAGTATGGAACATAGGCTGTTACAGTACCAATATAAACTTTAATGAATCCAGCATTATTACCATTGTTACCATCCGTAGATTTAATACTTAGTGTACCAGCACCTTGGGTTGTGTTGGTTACATTGGTTATGCTGGTTGAAGCAGCCACACCACCAAGATCCCCGCCGGAATAAACAGTTCCACCAATTAAAGCTGTACCTGCTGTTATAGACCCCCCAGTAGCCAGAATATTGCCAGTGCCGAGCAATATTCCACCGTTGCCTTGCAGGACAAGTGAATTTACACCAGGTGCATCTTGTTGTGCGATAGTCAAAACACCTGTTTGATCAAGTGTCAAACGTGTCACTGGATTTATGCCCGTTACAGCATCTGGATGCGTCGAAAATACTAAGGATGAACCTACCCGATTAACCGCTGGCGTACCAGTGACCAATGCTTGGATCTCCGCAGCGGCTACGTATTGTGTCCCATCCCAACCCTGGAAAAGTAGAGACCCCAATGCATCTCCAGTTTGGACGATAGCGCCCGCTCTATTTTTTAAAGATTGGAACGTTCTTGCAGATGTATCATTTACAGAATCTTCAACAAATACACTGCCAGCATCAACAGTTATATCGCCTGTTGTTGCCGTAATGCCAGTCCCGGCAGTGACCGTTGTACCAGCGACAACTGCACCAGCTGTCGCGGTAATATTACCCGTTGTGGTGCTTATATTACCAGTTGCTGCTAATTGACCCGCTCCGGGCGCCGGTAGGTTAATGCCTATACCTCCAGGAACCACTGAAAGGTTCATAAAAGCGCCTCCGCCTCCAGTTATATCACCCCATGCTGCCACATTCGCAGCAATCTGAGTAAGCACCCAAGCCGCTTGTGTTGCGCTATTAATCCATACAGTCCCTAAAGGGGCCTTATCGCCTACCGTTGGGGCTCTATTACTGATGATTGGCGGATTGAAAACACTTAAAAGGCCCGTAGGTTTGGCACCATAGGCTGTAGCATTATTCTGATTTACGGACATAGAAACTCCTAAAAGTTATAAGATTCGTGGACTAGTCTCTACATATTCCTAGGACTTGCAAATTATCCTTAATGGTGTACACTCATAGATATAAGAAAGGATTTTGATATGCCAAGAAAAAATGCCAAGCGATTCATCATAGAAATAGCGCCAGATATGCATAAAATGGTTAAAGATGAAGCTGAAAATAAAGCGCAGACGATTAGGGATTATGTACTAAGTGCAATTATAGAAAAGATGCAACGTGACAAGTTGTATAGGTCATAGATAACAAGTCTTAGGG
>Ga0265338_10010302_pt1 | contig 10986 bp, 8 predicted proteins | sample 42126metaG_FD_193579 | JGI IMG/M metagenome (GOLD analysis project Ga0265338, IMG submission 193579) | Rhizosphere microbial communities from Carex aquatilis grown in University of Washington, Seatle, WA, United States - 4-21-26 metaG | ecosystem: Host-associated > Plants > Roots > Rhizosphere >... | reverse complement strand
ATCGTCGCCACCGACGCTTGGGTGAGCTCGATGCGCGCGTCGGACCCGATCCCGAGCCGCTGCAGCGACTCGTAGAGGAGCGCGATCTTCGTCGGGCCGCGCGCCGGCGACGGCAGCAGGTCGTCGCGGATCGTGCCGTCGTCGTAGCCGCCCGGGCCGTGCCAGCTGCAGAAGAAGACGTCGACGCCGTACGCCTGCGCCCACGCGTAGTGCTGCGCGATCACCGCGGGATCGCGGCTGTCGTACTCGCCGAGCAGCGGCGGCTCAGGCGGGTCGAGCCCGGGACGCAGCGCGCCCGGCGACCACGGCAGGCCGTTCGGCCCGTACCACGCGTAGTAGTACGCGCCGACCGTGAGCGGGAGCGCGGCTGCCCGCGCGGCCGTCGCGAGCCCCGCGGTGACGGCCAGAAGAACGAGCGCGACGCGGATGGATCATCGTAGTGCGTACAGCCCGCCGTCGAGGCTGACGGCGTACAGCTCGCCGTTCGCGTCCTGCCCGAACGAGGAGAGGTCGGGCACCGTCCCCAGTGGAACGGGGAACGCGGACGCGCGCCCCTTCGGCCCGACCTTGAACGTCCAGATCGTGCCCGCGCAGTAGTCGCCGAAGAAGTAGCGGCCGCGCGCCGCCGGCACGTTGCTGCCGCGGTAGACGTAGCCGCCGACGACCGCGCACACAGGGCCGTTGTGCGAGTACGTCCACACCGGCGTGACGAGCGCGCCTGCGCGCGCGAGCGCGACGGCCGGGTTGTAAAGCACACCGCCCTCGAAGCGGCTCCAGCCGTAGTTCGCAAGGGTCCCGATCTTCGCCTTCGGGCGGAAGTCGATCTCCTCGTAGCGGCCGGCGCCGACGTCGCCGATCCACAGGTCGCCCGTCTGCCGGTCGAACGAGAACCGCCACGGGTTGCGCAGCCCGAGCCCGACCGTCTGCCACGTCGCGCCCGGCCGGCCAGGCTCGATCCGCAGCAGCTTCCCCAGCGGGCTGCCGAGGTTCTGGGCGTGATTCTGCGGGTCGCCGGTCGAGATGTCGCCGCCGGCGGGATCCGTGCCGCCGTCGCCCAGGCCGACGTAGAGGTAGCCCTGTGCGTCGAACTGGAGCTGGCCGCCCTTGTGGTTCGGGTAGGGCTGCTTCACGAAGAGCAGCTCGCGCGCGCTCGACGGCACGCCGACCCCGTTCGCCGAGTTGAACTGCACGACGTGCGTGTCGTCGTTCTGATCGGTGTAGTCGACGTAGAAGAGATGGTTCTGCGCGTAGCCCGGGTCGAAGGCGAGCGAGAGCAGGCCCAGCTCGCCGTCGAACTTCACCCGGTCGCGCAGGTCGATGAACATGCCGGTGACGGCGCCGCCTCGCACGATCTCGATCGTCCCCGGCTGCTCGACGACGTACAGCGTCGCCGGGTCGCCCGGCGCGGAGGTGACGTACACCGGGTTGTGGAGCCCGGAGGCGATCTGCACGAACGAGTAGGCGCGGGCGGCCGCCGGGGCCGCGACCGCCAGCGCCACGGCGACGGTGGCAAGGGAGAAGAGGCGGGTCACGTCGCCGCGAGCGTAGAGCGGCTATGGTCCGCCGGGAAGGGCCAGTTCAGTCGATGTCTACCGGACCACTTCTCGCGCTCCAGCTCGAGCCCGGCCGGCCGCTCGGCCTCCAGCTCGAGGCGCAGCTGCGCACCCTGATCCGCTCGCGCCGGCTCCCCGCCGGCCACGAGCTGCCGTCGACGCGCGTGCTCGCCGCCGATCTCGGCGTCTCGCGCGGCGTCGTCGTCGGCGCCTATGCGCAGCTGGCCGCCGAGGGCTACGTGGCGCTGCGCCGCGGAGCGGCCCCCGTGGTGGCCGCGCTCGCGGGCGAAGAGGAGCAGGAGTGGGCCCGCACCGAGTCCGACGTCCCCGTAGCGGCGGCGCGCTTCAATCTCCGCCCCGACCTGCCCGACCTCGCCCTCTTCCCGCGCGCGCAGTGGCTGGCGGCGTGCCGCGCCTCGCTCCACCGCGCAGCGAACACCGACCTCGCCTACGGCGACCCGTTCGGCGCCGCCGAGCTGCGCAGCCGGCTGGCCGTGTTCCTCGCCCGCACGCGCGGAGTCGTCGCCACCGCCGACCGGACCGGCGTGCAGCTCGGCTCCACGCACGTGCTCTTCACGCTCGCATCCGCGCTCCGCGCGCAGGGCGCCCACCGGATCGGCGTCGAGGACCCGGGGCACCGCTGGCGCACGCGCGCGCTCGCGGCCTCCGGGCTCGAGGTCGTGCCGGTTCCGGTAGACCGCGAGGGCCTGTGCGTCGACGCGATGCCGCACGTGGACGCGGTCGTCGTCAGCCCCGACCATCACTTCCCGTCGGGGGTGGCGCTGTCCCCGGAGCGGCGGCGCGCACTCGTCGACTGGGCCGTCGGGGGCGACCGGCTCGTCGTCGAGCACGACTACGACGGCCATTTCCGCTACGACCGGCCGCCGGCGGCCGCGCTGCAGGGGGTCGTGCCGGAGCACGTCGCCTACGTCGGCGGCGCGAGTGCGCTGCTCGCGCCGACGCTGCGCGTCGGCTGGGCAGTCCTCCCCACGCGGCTCGTCGTCCCCTTCGCCAACGAGACATTCGGCAGCGTCGTCTCCGCGCCGCGCCTCACGCAGCTCGCGCTCGCGGAGCTGATCGCGCGCGGACACCTCGACCGGCACCTGCGCCGCGCCCGCGCCGCGTACCGGCGTCGGCGCGACGCGATGCTCGCCGCACTCGAGCGGTACCTGCCCGGGGCAATCGCCGGCGGAGCGCCGGTCGGCCTCTATCTCTCGCTGGCGCTCCCGGCGGCGAGCGACGAGAGCGAGGTACTGGCCGCGGCGCGCGGCCGCGGGCTCGCGCTCGACGGCGTCAACGAGCACACCCTGACGGCGCAGCCGCCCGGGCTGGCCCTCGGTTTCGCCGCCTCCCCGGAGCCCACGCTGCGGCGGGCGCTCGAGCTCCTGGGCGGAGGCCAAACCGGACGACTCCGTTGGCAGCCGGCGGAGGATCGTCTACGGTGAGAGCCATGTCGCAGACGCGCGAGACAGCTCCCCTGGCCCCGATCGGCCTCCGCGCGATTCTGCTTGCTCTCCCCAGGTAGGGGAGACGCTTGCGCACATACCCGTCGCCCTCCATCAGGAGTAGTGCGCCCTCTGTCGAAGGAGCCCTTGCCGTGCCGATGCCCTACTGGAAATACCGCCCGTACGACACCGTCGATCTGCCCGACCGCACCTGGCCGAACGCCGTGCTGACGGCGGCGCCGATCTGGTGCTCCACCGACCTGCGCGACGGCAACCAGGCGCTCGTCAACCCGATGGACGGCGCGCGCAAGCGGCGCTTCTTCGACCTGCTCGTCCACGTCGGCCTGAAGGAGATCGAGGTCGGCTTCCCGGCGGCGTCGAAGACCGACTTCGACTTCGTCCGGCTGCTCGTCGAGGACGACCTGATTCCCGAGGACGTGACGATCGCGGTGCTGACGCAGGCGCGGCCCGAGCTGATCGAGCGGACGTTCGAGGCGCTCGACGGCGCCCCGCGGGGGATCGTGCACCTCTACAACTCGACGTCGGTGACACAGCGGCGCGTGGTCTTCCACCTCGACAAGGCAGGGATCACGGAGCTCGCTGTGCGGGCCACCGCACTGTGCAAACACCTGGCCGGCCAGACGTCGACCGACGTCGTGCTGCAGTACTCGCCAGAGAGCTTCCACCACACCGAGCTCGAGTACGCGCACGAGATCTGCGAGGCGGTGGCTGCCGAGTGGGGCCCGACTCCGGCAGAGAAGATGATCGTGAACCTGCCGACGACGGTCGAGCACTTCCCGCCGAACGTCTACGCCGACCGGATCGAATGGTTCGTGCGCCACTTCTCGCGCCGCGACGCGGTCATCCTCTCGGTGCATCCGCACAACGACCGCGGCACCGCGGTGGCGACGGCGGAGCTCGGCCTGATGGCCGGGGCGGAGCGCGTCGAGGGCACGCTCTTCGGCAACGGCGAGCGGACCGGCAACGTCGACCTCGTCACGCTCGCGCTCAACCTGCTCACGCAGGGCGTCGACCCCGGTCTCGACTTCTCGCAGATCGACGAGACGAAGCGAATCGTCGAGGAGTGCAACGAGCTGCCCGTGCACCCCCGTCATCCGTGGTCCGGCGAGCTCGTCTACACGGCGTTCTCGGGCTCGCACCAGGACGCGATCAAGAAGGGCATGTACGCGTGGGAGCGATCGGGCTCGGAGGTCTGGGACGTGCCGTATCTCCCCATCGACCCGAAGGACATCGGCCGCTCGTACGAGGCGATCATCCGCGTCAACTCGCAGTCGGGCAAGGGCGGAGCCGCCTTCCTGCTGCTGAGCCGGTACGGCCTCGACCTGCCGCGCGGCCTGCAGGTCGAGTTCGCCCAGACGGTGCAGGCGATCACCGACGCCGAGGGCGGCGAGCTCGAAGCGCCCGAGCTCTACGACGTCTTCCGGGAGCGCTATCTCGAGGTCGCCGAGCCGTACCAGCTCGTCTCGTACCGGCACGAAGCGAGCGGCGTCACCGAGCAGCTCACCGCGACCGTGCGGTCGGGCGACGAGCAGATCGAGGTGCACGGCGAGGGCAACGGCCCACTCGCCGCGCTCGTGTACGGACTCGCGGAGCGGTTCGGGCTGGCGATCAGCGTGCGCGACTATCACGAGCACGCGCTTGGCACCGGCGAGGACGCGAGCGCTGCGGCGTACGTCGAGGTGGACGTGGACGGAGAGCTCGTCTGGGGCGTCGGCATCCACGCGAGCATCGTCACCGCCTCGCTGCGCGCCGTCGTCAACGCCGTCAACCGCGGCCTCCTCGCGAGGGAGAGCCAGGCGGCGGCGCTGCGCGCGTTCGAGGCACGCTGACCGAGCGGCGCGGGGTAGGGCGCCGCGGTGGCTGTCAGACAAGCAGACAGTGACCGGGCCGGGCTTGCCCGAGGGCCATGGTACGGGTACAGTCCCCGAATTCTGCTGTCTGACAACGGAGCAGGATGAGCTACGTCCCACTCGAGCGCCGCAAGCTCTACGACCTGATCGCCGACCAGCTGCTGACCCAGATCGGCGAGCGGAGACTGCGGCCGGGCGATCCGATCCCGACCGAGCGCGAGCTGACGCACCTCTACCGGGCGGGCCGCTCCTCCGTACGCGAAGCGCTGCGGATGCTCGAGTCGAAAGGCGTGATCGAGGCGGCCGGCAGCGGCTCCTTCGCCGTCGCGGCCTATGCCAACCCGCTGAACAGCTCGCTCCAGCTCCTGCTCAACGTCGACCAGGCGACGATGGTCGACATCTACGAGCTGCGCCGGATCCTCGAGTGCGAGGCCGCCGGGCTCGCCGCGGTGCGGCACACCGCTGCGCACCTCGAGCTGATGGACGTCGCCATCGAAGAGATGGACCAGGGCCTGGAGTCGAGCGGGCCGGAACGGGGCAGCCTCTACATCGACGGCGACCTCCGGTTCCACCTCGCGATCGCCGAGGCCACGCGCAACGGCGTCATCCTGCACACGATGCAGGCGCTGCGCGAGCTGATCCGGCGCGCGCTGATGTCGATCTTCTTCGTTCCCGAAAGCCCCGAGCGCTCGGCGGAGCAACACCGAACGATCCGCGCGGCAGTCGCCGGCCGCGACGCGGAGCAGGCACGCGCGGCGATGCGCGCGCACCTGGAACGGGTCGAGTCCGACATCCAGCACGCGGTGTCCGCGCAGGGCCTGCCCGCTACGACCGGAGAGGCACATGGCTGAAGTTGGCTACGTCGGCCTCGGCGTGATGGGCAGCGGCATCGCGAAGCGGCTCCTCGACGCAGGCCACACCGTCACCGGCTGGAACCGCACGCGCGAGAAGGCCCAGCCGCTGCTCGACGGCGGCATGCGCTGGGGCGACACGCCGCGGGAGGTCGCGGAACGGAGCGAGATCGTCTTCACCATGGTCACGAACACCGCCGCCGTGCGCGCCGTGACGGACGGGCCCGACGGGATCCTCGCCGGCCTCGCGCCCGGCAAGGTGTACGTCGACCAGTCGACCGCGAGCCCCGACAACACGCGCGCACTCGCCGCCCGCGTGGCCGAGGCGGGCGCCGACATGCTCGACGCACCGGTCTCCGGGAGCGTGATCACGCTCGAGCAGGGGAAGCTCTCGGTGATGGTCGGCGGCGACGAGGACGTCTTCAACCGCGTCCTGCCCGTGCTCGAGGCGATCGGGCCGAAGGTGTTCCACGTCGGGCCGAACGGAGCGGCGGTGACGATCAAGATCGCGTCGAACCTTCAGCTCGCCGTGCAGATGCTCGCGTTCAGCGAAGGCGTGCTGCTCGCCGAGAAGAGCGGGATCCCGCGCGCAAAGGCGGTCGAGGTCCTGCTCGGCACCGTGGTCGCCTCGCCGATGGTCACGTACCGCGGCCCGTTTGTGCTCGGGCAGCCCGACGAGGCATGGTTCAACGTGAACATGATGCAGAAGGACATGATCCTCGCCCTCGAGCTGGGACGGCAGCTGGACGTGCCGCTGCCGACCACTGCGACGACGAACGAGCTGCTCACCGCCGCGCGTGGCATGGGCCTCGCGGAGAAGGACTTCTCGATCCTCTTCGAGGTCCTGGCTGCGATGTCCGGCGTCGGAGCCGCGTCGTGACCGCGGCCACCGAGAGCAGGGCGGCCGAGAGCGGAGCCGGCGGCGGGCAGTGGCTCGAGCTGTACCGCGCGATGACGGCGATCCGGCTCTTCGAGGAGCAGGTGAACGAGCTCTACCGCGGCGCGAAGATGCCGGGCCTCGCGCACCTCTACATCGGCGAGGAAGCGGTCGCCGTCGGCGTCTGCTCGGCGCTGCGCCGGGACGACTACATCACGAGCACGCACCGCGGCCACGGGCACTGCCTCGCCAAGGGCGCCGACGTCGGGCTCATGTTCGCGGAGCTGCTCGGCAAGGAGGCCGGCTACTGCAAGGGCAAGGGCGGCTCGATGCACATCGCCGACCATGCGAACAACAACCTCGGCGCGAACGCCATCGTCGGCGGCTCGACCGGCATCGCCACGGGCGCGGCCTTCTCCGCGAAGCGGCGCGGCACCGACCAGGTCGCCGTGTGCTTCTTCGGGGACGGCGCGCTGGGCCAGGGGATGCTCTACGAGGTGATGAACATGGCCGCCCTCTGGTCGCTACCCGTCATCTACGTGTGCGAGAACAACCTCTACAACGAGTACACGCACTACCTCGAGGTGACGGCCGGCGCGATCCTCGACCGCCCTCGTGCGTTCGGCGTCAACGCCGTGGAGGTCGACGGCCAGGACGTGCGCGCTGTCCGTGCCGCGACGACGGAGCTCGTCGCGCGGGCGCGGCGCGGGGACGGGCCGTCCTTCCTGCTCTGCAACACGTACCGCCAGCACGGCCATCACGTCGGCGACGTCGACCGCGCCTACTACCGCTCGAAGGAGGAGGAGCAGGAGTGGCAGGCCGGCCGCGACCCGATCGCGCTGCTCGGCGCGTGGCTCGGCGAGCAGGGTCTCGCCGACGCTGCCGCGCTCGCCGCGATCGAGGCGGAGGTGCGCGAAGAGATCGAGCGGGGGGTCCGGTTCGCACTGGACGCGCCGTTCCCCGAGCCGGGCGAGGTGACCGACGATGTCTACGCCTAGCGCCGTGCGCGAGCTGACGATCGCCCAGGCCGTCAACGAGGCGTTCGTGGAGGAGCTCCGCCGCGACGAGCGCGTGTTCGTGATCGGCGAGGACGTCGCCGAGGCCGGGACGCCGTTCAAGGTGCTGGCAGGGCTCGTCGAGGAGTTCGGCCCGGAACGGATCGTCGACTCGCCCATCTCCGAGGCCGGGATCGCCGGGCTCGGCGTCGGCGCGGCGATGACGGGTCTGCGCCCGGTGGTCGACATCATGTTCGGCGACTTCCTCACGCTCGTCATGGACCAGCTCGCGAACCAGGCGGCCAAGACGCACTACATGTCGGGCGGGAAGCTGAGCGTCCCGCTCGTGCTGCGGACGACGCTCGGCGCGACGCGCCGCTCGGCAGCGCAGCACAGCCAGAGCCTGCAGGCCTGGGTCGCGCACATCCCCGGGCTCAAGGTGGTGCTGCCCTCGACGCCGTACGACGCGAAGGGCCTGCTCAAGTCGGCGATCCGCGACGACAACCCCGTCGTCTTCATCGAGGACAAGATGGACTGGCGCGTTACGGGCCCGGTTCCGGAGGGCGAGTACACGGTGCCGCTCGGCGTCGCCGACGTGAAGCGCGAGGGCGAGGACGTGACGCTCGTCGGCACGAGCTCGATGGTGCGCGTGTGCCTCGAGGCGGCCGAGCTGCTCGCCGCCGACGGCATCTCGGCCGAGGTCGTCGACCCGCGCACGCTCACGCCGCTCGACGAGGACACGCTCGTGCGCTCCGCGGAGAAGACCGGCCGCGCGATCGTCGTCGACGAGGGCCACCGCCGCTACGGCGTCACCGCCGAGCTTGCGTCCGTGATCGCGGAGCGCGCCTTCTACCACCTCGACGCCCCGGTCCGCCGGCTCGGCGCACTCGACGTGCCCGTGCCGTTCTCACCGCCGCTCGAGGACGAGACCGTGCCGACGCCCGAGCGCGTGGCCGCAGCCGCGCGCGAGCTCTGCCGGCGGAGCTGAGAAGGAGGAGCCATGGGCATTCGCAGCTACGGCGTGATGGGGGTCGACTGGGAGGAGCGCGCGAACTTCGAGCGCCTCCGCACCGAGCGGCTCGTGCGCGCGAAAGCGGGCCTCGCCCGGTCGGAGCTCGGCGCGCTGCTCTGCTTCGACATGAGCAACATCCGCTACATCACCGCGACACACATCGGGATGTGGGCGGTGGACAAGTACGTGCGCTTCTGCCTCCTGCCGCAGGGAGACGACCCGATCATGTGGGACTTCGGCTCGGCGGCGCGCCATCACAAGATCTACAGCCCGTGGCTCGGCGAGGACCGCTCGCGCGCGGGCATCTCGACGCTGCGCGGCTCCGTCAAGGGCCGGGCCGAGGCGGTGGCCGAGAAGATCCGCGTCGAGCTGGCCGAGCGCGGCCTGCTCGACCAGCCGCTCGGCGTGGACGTCGTCGAGCTGCCCGTCCTGCGCGCGCTCGAGGCGGCGGGCATCGAGGTCGTCGACGGCCAGGCGCTGATGCAGGACATCCGCATGGTCAAGACGGTGGACGAGATCACGCTGCTGAACACCGCCTGCGCGATGGTCGACGCGGCCTACGACGACCTGTTCAAGGCGCTCAAGCCCGGGATCCGCGAGAACGAGTGCGTCGCGCTCGTCAGCAAGCGGCTGTTCGAGCTCGGCTCGGAGCACATCGAGGGCGTCAACGCGATCTCGGGCGAGCGCTGCAGCCCGCATCCGCACGTCTTCACCGACCGGATGCTGCGCCCCGGCGACCCGGCCTACTTCGACATCCTCCACGCGTACAACGGATACCGCACGTGCTACTACCGCACGTTCGCGGTGGGCAGCGCTTCGCCGGCGCTCGTCGACGCGTACAAGCGCTGCCGCGACATCCTCGACCACGCCATCTCGCTCATCCGTCCCGGGACGACGACCGCCGAGGTCGTCGAGGTCTTCCCAAAGGCGCAGGAGTTCGGCTTCCCGGACGAGGAGGCGGCGTTCGCGCTCCAGTACGGGCACGGCGTCGGCCTCTCCAGCTGGGAGAAGCCGATCTTCAGCCGCCTCGTCTCGTTCGACTACCCGGAGACGATCGAGCCCGGGATGGTGTTCGCGCTCGAGACGTTCTGGCCCGCCTCCGACGGCTGGCAGGCGGCGCGGATCGAGGAGCAGCTCGTCGTCACCGCCGACGGCTGCGAGGTGATCACGCGCTTCCCGGCCGAGGAGCTGCTGATCTCGGGCGACCCGCACGCAACCGCCGGCGGGCCGCTGCCGGGGATCCGCGAGACGCAGTCCCATCTCAACAATCCCTCGCTCGCCGACTTCGTCGCGGCCTCGGCCCGCGGTGAGGCGGTGCACGCCGACTGATGGCGGCCGAAGTGATCATGCCCGCGCTCGGCATGGCGCAGGAGACCGGCAAGGTGCTGCGCTGGCTCAAGGCCGAGGGCGACGCGGTCGCCAAGGGCGAGCCGCTGCTCGAGATCGAGACGGACAAGGTCACGGTCGAGCTCGAGGCGCCCGCGGCCGGGACGCTCGCCGCCGTGAGCGCCGCGGAGGGCGACGAGGTTCCGGTCGGGCAGGCGATCGCGTACGTGCTCGCCGCCGGCGAGGCCGCGCCGGCGCCGTCTGCCCCGGCCCGGGCCGAGGCTGCTCCGGCGCCGACTGCGGCCGGGCCCGTACCCGTAGCCGCGAACGTGCGCGCGGCGCGGCGCCCGCTGGCCTCGCCGAAGGCGCGCCGGCTCGCAGCGGAGCGCGGCGTCGACCTGGGCGCAGTCGTGGGAACAGGTCCGGGAGGCGCGATCGTCGCCGCCGACGTCCAGAACGGCGGCGCGGCTCCGGCGCCGGCCGCTGCGCCCGTCGGCACCGTCTGGCGCGTGATGGCCGAGCGCACGACGGCGAGCTGGCAGTCGACGCCGCACTTCTACCTGCGCCGCGCCGTCGACGCCTCGCGGCTCAACAGCTGGCGCGACGCCGTGCGCAAGCGCGACGACGGCGCACCGGTCACGCACACCGACCTGCTCGTGAAGCTCGCGGCCGAGGCGCTCCGCCGACACCCGCGCGTGAACTCGAGCTGGCGCGACGGCACGGTCGTCCCGGGCGAGCGGATCAACGTCGCGATCGCAGTCGCCACCGACGAGGCGCTCGTCGCGCCGGTGATCCACGACGCCGACCGGCTCGAGCTCGCAGCGATCGCGTCGCGGCGGCTCGAGCTCGTAAAGGCCGCACGGGAGAGCAGGCTCCGGCCGGACGACGTCTCCGGCGGAACGTTCACCGTGTCGAACCTCGGCATGTACGGCGTCGACTCGTTCGACGCGATCGTCAACGCGCCGCAGGCGGCGATCCTCGCCGTCGGGCGCATCACCGACCGGATCGTGGCGATCGACGGGCAGCCGCACGTGCGGCCGATCCTCGAGCTGAGCG
>Ga0265338_10010301_pt1 | contig 10987 bp, 7 predicted proteins | sample 42126metaG_FD_193579 | JGI IMG/M metagenome (GOLD analysis project Ga0265338, IMG submission 193579) | Rhizosphere microbial communities from Carex aquatilis grown in University of Washington, Seatle, WA, United States - 4-21-26 metaG | ecosystem: Host-associated > Plants > Roots > Rhizosphere >... | reverse complement strand
CATTCCACCGGCAATAGCGATTGACCTGGTCGATCGCTATTGCCGGTGGAATGTGCTCGATGCGATCGACCTGCGGCTTGTCCATGCGGTCGAGGAACTGGCGTGCGTAGGGCGAGAAGGTCTCGACATAGCGGCGCTGACCTTCCGCATAGAGAGTGTCAAACACCAGCGAGGATTTCCCCGAGCCGGACACGCCGGTGACCACCACCAGCTCGTTGAGCGGCAGGTCCAGGTCAAGATTGCAAAGGTTATTCTGACGCGCGCCGCGCACGACGATCGCGTCATGCGCACTGCGGCTCATGATGCGACATATGGTACGGGAATCGGGCGCCCGCAGGCAGTTGACAGCCCCTCTATAATGGGGAGGCATGCTGTCGGCCCCCACTTTGCCCGTCCCCGATCTGCGCGCGCGCTCAGCCGCGCGGCGCGTGGCCGCGCCCGCGCCGTTTCTGCCCATGACGCGGCAGGAAATGGCGGCGCTTGGGTGGGAGCAGTGCGACGTCATCATCGTGACCGGCGATGCCTATGTCGATCACCCGAGCTTCGGCATGGCCATCGTGGGCCGCGTGCTCGAGGCACAGGGGCTGCGCGTGGGCATCATCGCCCAGCCGGATTGGCACAGCGCCGATGCCTTCCGCGCACTCGGTCCACCGCGGCTCTTCTTTGGCATCACCGCCGGCAACATGGATTCGATGGTCAATCGCTACACCGCCGACAAGCGGGTGCGCAGCGACGATGCCTATACACCGGGCGGCCAGGGCGGGCGGCGGCCCGACCGCGCGGTGATCGTCTACGCCCAGCGCGCGCGCGAGGCCTATCGTTCCGTTCCGATCGTGATCGGCGGCATCGAGGCATCGCTGCGCCGCATCGCGCACTTCGACTACTGGTCGGAGAAGGTGAGGCGGTCGATCCTGCTGGATGCCAAGGCCGACCTGCTCGTCTACGGCAACGGCGAACGGCAGATCAGCGAGATTGCGCAGCGCCTCGAGGAGGGCGAGCCCATCGAATCGCTGCGCGACATTCGCGGCACCGCCTTCGCCTTTGGCGCGCCGGACGGGAATTGGATCGAAATCGATTCCACGCACCTGGACGCGCCCGGCCCGCTCAATGCGCCACACGATCCCTACGCGATGCAGCCGGGCTCCGATTCCACCCCCGCATCTGCATCTGCGGCTGCATCCGCACCCCTCGCCAGCGAGAAGGTCGTGCGCTTCGTGCGGCGCGTGCCCGGCGCGTCGCGCGAGCACAGCGTCATCCGGCTACCGGACTACGAGCAGGTGGCGGAGGACAAGATTCTCTACGCGCACGCCTCGCGCATCCTGCACCTGGAATCGAATCCCGGGAATGCGCGAGCGCTGGTGCAGCGGCATGGCATGCAGCGGGTATGGCTCAATCCACCGCCGATTCCGCTGCGCACCGAAGAGATGGACTGGATCTACGAGCTGCCGTACCGGCGCCGTCCGCATCCCAGTTATGGCGAGGCCGCGATCCCTGCCTACAAGATGATCCGCTTCTCGGTCTCGATTCAGCGCGGATGCTTTGGCGGCTGCACCTTCTGTTCGATCACCGAGCACGAGGGACGCATCATTCAGAACCGCTCGGAAGCCTCGGTGCTGGACGAGATCGGGAAGATTCGCGACGAGGTCCCCGGATTCACGGGCGTGATCTCGGATCTCGGCGGCCCGACGGCCAATATGTATCGCCTGGCCTGCAAGAGCCGTGAGATCGAGAGTGCCTGCCGCCGGCCATCGTGCGTATTTCCCGGCATCTGTCCCAACCTCGACACCAACCATGCGCCGCTGATCGAGCTGTACCGCAAGGCCCGCTCTCTGCCCGGCATCAAGAAGGTGCTGGTGGCCTCGGGCGTGCGCTATGACCTTGCGATCGAATCGCCCGAATACGTGCGCGAGCTCGCGCAGCACCATGTCGGCGGCTATCTCAAGATCGCGCCCGAGCATCTGCGCGAAGGGCCGCTGTCGAAGATGATGAAGCCCGGGATGGGAACCTATTACCGCTTCAAGGAGCTGTTTGACCGCTACTCGAAGGAAGCCGGGAAGCAGCAGTACCTGATCCCGTACTTTATTGCGGCTCACCCCGGCACTACCGACGAGGACATGCTCGAGCTCGCACTCTGGCTCAAGCGCAATGGTTTCCGCGCCGACCAGGTGCAGGCTTTCCTGCCTTCCCCAATGGCCAGCGCGACGGCGATGTATCACAGCGGCAAGAATCCACTGCGCCGCATCACTCGCACGAGCGAGCAGGTCACGATTCCAAAGGGGCTGCGTGTGCGTCGGCTGCATAAGGCGTTCCTGCGCTATCACGATCCGAACAACTGGCCGCTGTTGCGCGAAGCGTTGCGGCACATGGGACGCAGCGATCTGATCGGCAGCGGACGCCAGCAATTGATCCCGGCCTACCAGCCGCCCGGAACCGGTGAGCGCAGCGAGGGCCGGCGCGCACCTTTCCGCACCCAGCACACCGGGTTGCCGCACACGCCGCCTGCCCGGGGCAAGCCCCCACGAAAATCCCGCTGAACGCGATGGAGCCGGAGGCTCGCCGCTTCTGTATGCTGGCAGCGCTGCTGCTCGCGCTGGCCACGCTCGTGGGTGCGATGGGCGCGCACGCGCTCAAACCGCGCCTGGCTGCCGATCGCTACGAGGTGCTGCAGACCGCCGTGCTTTATCAGTTCTTACATTCCTTGGGACTGCTGGGCCTGGGACTGCTGTCGGACCGGCTGCGGCTACCGCTGTTGCACCTGTCCGCATGGCTGGTGTTTGCCGGCGTGATGCTTTTTTCCGGGAGCCTCTACCTGCTGCTGTCGGGCGCGCCGCGGTTGCTCGGCGCGCTGACGCCGGTCGGCGGTCTGTGCCTGATCGCCGGCTGGTGTCTGGCAGCGCTGGCGCTGCTGCGGTCGCGCGCCGCTTAAACGTATCGCGGGTGGTGCTATGGATACGGCGCGTACCGGACAGGATCTGAGAGAGCTTTGGCGGCGCTGGCTGCTGCCCGGCGTCACACTGCTGATCTTCATCCTGGTCTGCTTCGGCCTGCGGCGCGAGCTCGCCGAATTTCATTTATCCCACATACTCCAGTCGCTGCGCTCGATCTCGGGCGCCTCGCTGGGAGCGGCGGTGCTATGCACGGCGCTCAGCTACGGGCTGCTGGGTTTCTACGATGTGCTGGCGCTGCGCTACATCAATAAGGCCGTGCCCTATGGCCGCACGCTATTCACCTCCTTCATCGCCTACGCCTTTGGCCACAACTTCGGCATCGCAGCCCTCACCAGCGCCGCCGTGCGCTATCGCCTCTATTCGAGTGCCGGGCTGAGTGCGTCGGACGTCGCGGCGGTCTCGGCCTTCTGTGGCGTAACTACCGCCATCGGCCTTGCCGTGCTGGGCGGCGTCTCGTTCATCCTCGAGCCCCACCAGGGCGTGCACGCCGTGCACATGAATCACACCATCGTGTTCGCCCTGGGGGTGGCACTGCTGGCAGGCGTCGGGCTGTACGCGCTCTGGTCGCTGTTCGGTCCCCAGGAAATCGAATTCGAGGGCTGGGCACTGCGGGCGCCGAGGCCGGGTGTCGCGCTGCCACAGATTGCGCTCGCCATCATCGATCTGGGAGTTTCGGCGCTGGTGCTGTGGTTCCTGCTGCCCGCCGGCAGCCATGCCGGCCTGCTGATTTTCGCCGGCGCGTATTCGGCCGCGATGATCGCGGCGGTCATCAGTCACGTGCCCGGCGGCATCGGTGTCTTCGAATCGCTGCTGGTGCTGGCGCTGCCCGATATTCCGGCCGATCAGCTGATCGGCTCATTGCTCGCCTGGCGCGCGGTGTACTACCTGCTGCCGCTGCTGGTTGCCGCGGTACTGTTCGGTGGGCAGGAGCTCAAGGCACAGGGTTCGAAAATCGCCCGCATCGAGCAGCTGGCCGCGGCCTACATCTCCCCGATCGTGCCGCAGGTCAGTGGCGCACTGGTATTCGTCGCCGGCTTCTCGCTGCTGGTGACGGGAGTGACGCCATCCATCGATCAGCGCCTGGCGGTGCTGCAGCATGTGCTGCCGCTTGCCGTGGTCGAGGCCTCGCACCTGGGCTCGAGCGTCATCGGCCTGGCGCTGCTGATCCTCTCTCGCGCGCTGTTTCGCCGCCTGGCAGCGGCGTACCAGATGACGATCTGGCTGCTGGGCGACGGCATGCTTGCCGCCGTGCTGCGTGGCCTGGAGTTCGAGCAGGTGCTGATTCTCGGACTGGTGATGGCGGTGCTGTGGCTCGGTCGACGTGCGTTCTATCGGCCGGCCGAAATCATGGCGCAGCGCTTCACGCCGGTGTGGATCGTGAGCCTCGCGATCGTGATCGCCACCGCCGTGTGGATCGGCTTTTTCGCCTACCGACATGTCGACTACTCGCACTCGCTGTGGTGGACGTTCGCGTTCGAGGCCGATGCGCCGCGCATGCTGCGCGCATCGCTGCTGGTCGTGCTGCTCGCCTCGGCCTTCCTGGCGGCGAACCTGCTGCGCCCGGCGCGTCCCGAACCCGGCGTCGCCTCGAGCGAGGACCTGACGCGCGCCCGCTCGCTGATTGGCGGTTGCTCGCAGGCGCTGGCGAATGCGGCGCTGAGCGGCGACAAGCGCCTGCTCTTCAGCGCCGCGGGCGATGCGTTTCTGATGTACCAGGTCAACGGGCGAAGCTGGGTGGCGCTCGGCGATCCGATCGGCACGCCAGCGGGACAGGAAGAACTCGTGTGGCGCTTTCGCGAGCTCTCGGATCTGCACGGCGGCTGGACCGTGTTCTACCAGATCAGCGCCGAGCAGCTGCCACTCTATATAGATCTGGGACTGACGGTCATGAAGCTCGGGGAGGAAGCGCGTGTGCGGCTCACCGATTTCTCGCTCGAAGGCAGCGCTCGAGCCGAACTTCGCACACAGCGCCGCCGCGCCGAGAAAGATGGCGCCACCTTCCAGGTGCTCGCTCCGGCGCAGCTTCCGGCAGTGTTGCCCAAGCTGCGCGCGATTTCCGACACGTGGCTGCAGGAGAAGGCGGCTGCCGAGAAAAGTTTCTCGGTAGGCGCTTTCGATGAGGCCTACGTGAGCCAATTTCCGATCGCCGTGGTCAGCTGCGCCAACGAGCCTGTGGCCTTTGCCAGTCTCTGGGTGTCGGGCGATCGCCAGGAGATTGCGGTCGATCTGATGCGCTTCGGTGCCGACGCACCGCGCGGGGCCATGGACTTTCTGTTCGTCGAACTGATGTTGTGGGGCAAGGCCGAGGGGCATCAATGGCTCAACCTGGGGATGGCGCCTCTGGCCGGGCTTGAGCGTCATCCGCTGGCGCCCGCCTGGCATCGGGTCGGCAACCTGGTGTTTCGGTATGGTGAGTATTTCTACAACTTCGACGGACTGCGGCGCTACAAGGCCAAGTTCAATCCGCTCTGGGAATCCAGGTATCTCGCATCGCCAGGTGGGCTGGCGCTGCCGCGCGTGCTGCTGGATATCTCCGTGCTGATATCGGGTGGTGTAAAGGAGCTGTTTGCGAAGTGAAGCGCAGCTGACTGCCCGCGAGGCAGCGCGACAACATCCGCTGAGCCGCGCGCTATGCGCTGCACTCGCGCGCCATCGCGACGCGGTTCTGGAAGCGCCCACCGGGACCGGCAAGAGCACGATCGTGCCGGTGGCGCTGCTCGAAGAGAAGTGGCTGGCCGGGCGCAAGATCCTGATGCTCGAACCGCGACGTGTGGCGGCGCGTGCCGTCGCGGCGCGCATGGCATCGATGTGCGGCGAGACGGTGGGAGCCACCATTGGCTATCGCATGCGGCTCGATACACGGGTGTCCCGCGCGACTCGAATCGAAGTGGTCACCGAGGGCGTGCTCGCGCGACTGCTGCAGGATGATCCCGCGCTCGAGGATTTCGGCTGTGTGATCTTCGATGAATTCCACGAGCGCAGCCTGCAATCCGATCTCGGTCTGGCGCTGTGTCTTGACGCGCGCCGCCAGCTTGGCGCGTCGTTCCGCCTGATCCTCATGTCGGCGACCATCGAAGCCGAACGTGTGATGCGATTGCTGGAGGACGCCGCTCACGTGACGGTGCCGTCGCGTGCATTCCCTGTAGTGGTCCACTACGTGGGCCGCGGTGCGCCGTTGTTGCCGGGCCCGGGGCCTGACGGTGCCCGCGATGCGCAGCGCCTCATCGATGCGGTCGCGCGTGCAATTGGGCAGGCACTGGAGGAATCCCCCGGCGACGTGCTGGCCTTTCTGCCGGGCGCGGGCGACATCAGGCGAGTCGGGGAGACGCTGTCGAGAGAGTCGCTGCCCCCGGACGTGCGGGTGATGTCGCTCTTTGGACAGATGAGCGGCGCAGCGCAGGACGCGGTCCTCGATCCGGCAGCAGCCGGAACTCGCAAGATCGTACTCGCCACCAATCTTGCGGAGACCAGTCTCACGATTCCGGGTGTGACCGCGGTCGTGGACGCGGGCCTGGTTCGCCGTTCGCGATTCGATCCGGTCACCGGCATGAGCCGGCTCGAGCTCGAACGCATCTCGCGCGCATCGAGTGAGCAGCGTTGTGGCCGCGCGGGGCGGGTGGCACCCGGTATCTGCTACCGGCTCTGGAGCGAAGGCGCACACGGCTCGCTGGCGGCAGTGACCCCCCCTGAGATACTCGATGCCGATCTTGCCCCGCTGGCGCTGGAACTGGCGCGCTGGGGCAGCACGGATACTGCCTCGCTCGACTGGCTGGATGCCCCGCCGGCCCCGGCACTGCAACAGGCCCGTTCGCTGCTGATTCGGCTCGGCGCGCTCGATGACCGGGAGCATCTGAATGCGCGGGGGCAGCAGATGGCACGACTACCGGTCCATCCACGGCTTGCCGCCATGTTGCTTGCGGCACGTGACAGCGGCCAGCGCCACTCGGTGACGCTGGCCTCGCAGCTGGCCGCGCTGCTCTCCGAGCGCGACCTGCTGCGGCAGGGGAATGATCCGGATCTGCGCTCGCGGCTCGAACTGCTGCGAAATCCCAGGCAGGGATCGACCGACCGGGCAGCGCTCGATCGCGTGCAGCGCAGTGCGCACTCGCTCGAGAGCGTGATCGGCGAGGGCGCAGGCAAGCGCTCGGGCCATCATCGTGAGCAGCCGCCCGGCGATGAAGGGATAGGGGCACTGCTCGCGCATGCATTTCCCGATCGCATTGGCCAGCGCCGGGAAGGCTCGGCGGGCCGCTACCTGCTGTCCAACGGCCGTGGTGCGGCATTTGCGCAGCCCAGCTCGCTCTCTCGCGCCCCGTTCATCGTGGCGGCAGCGCTCGATGACCGTGACCGTGAAGCGCGCATCGACCTGGCCGCCGCGCTCTCACTGGCGGCGCTGGAGCGGTAGTTCGCAGACCGGATCACGATGGAGGAAAGCTTTGGCTGGGATTCGGATCTCGCGGCCGTGCTGTGGCGACGCGCCAGACGATTCGATGCGCTGCTGCTGGAGGAACAGACGCGCCCACCGTCTCCCGGATCGCAGACCACCCAGGCAATGCTGGTGGGTATACGGGAACTTGGCCTCGATGCGCTGCCGTGGGATGTCGAGAGCCGGACATTGCAGGCCCGCATGGAATTCGTGCGCAAGCTGGCGCGTGGGGATCTGGCGGCCTGGCCTGCCAGCGACGATTCGGCGCTCGCGGCTGCATTGGATCTATGGCTGCCCGACTGGCTGACCGGGATTACACGGCGCGAGCATCTTGCGCGCCTGTCCCTGAGTGAGGCGCTGCGCGCGCGGCTCACGCCTGCCCAGCAGCGCGCCCTCGAATCGCTGGCACCGCGCGAACTCGCGATGCCATCCGGCTCGCAGGCGCGTGTCGATTACCTGGACGACAACGCACCCTGCGTCGCGGTGCGAATGCAGGAAGTATTCGGCCTTGCAGCGACGCCGCGCATCGGCGGCGGCGCGGTGCCTGTGACTTTCGTGCTGCTCTCGCCGGCGCGGCGGCCGCTGCAGATCACGCGCGATCTGGCGGGCTTCTGGGGCAGCAGCTATCTTGCCGTGCGCAAGGAGATGAGGGGCCGTTATCCGAAACACGCCTGGCCCGAAAATCCGCTCGAGGCCGCGCCGACGCGCGGGACCGGACGTCCCCGGCGCCAGTGAAGGGCCATGCGCGGGCTACGCGTTCTTCGTATCTGATTCCTCTCCTTGACGCAGGCGCGGTGCTCGTGGAGGCTTGGTTCGTGAATCGAATCTGGACAACCCTGGGCCTGATGCTGCTGTTGGTGAGCTGCCACAAGGCGCAGCCGCTGCATGCCAACCATGCCACGCACACCAATGAACCGCCCGATATCGCCTGGTTCGACGGCAGCCTGGACGGCGCGTTCATCGTCGCCAAGCGCGAGAACCGGCCCGTGCTCATCTATTGGGGTGCCGAGTGGTGTCCGTTCTGCCACACGCTGAAGTCCACCGTATTTTCGCGGCCGGATTTCATCGCCAAGAGCAAGCTGTTCCTGCCGGTCTACCTCGACGGGGATGATGAGGGCGCCCAGAAGTGGGGCGAAGAGTTTCATATACAGGGTTATCCGACGCTGATCGTGCTCGATCCGGACCGTCACGAGATCATTCGACTCGGTGCCGGTCGCGACGTGGCGCAGTACGCCGCCGCGCTCGATGTGGCGCTCGAAAATGTTCAGCCGGTGGACGCACTGCTGAAGTCCGTTGCTGCCGGCGGTACGCTCAGGATCGAGGAGTGCCGGCGGCTGGCCTACAACTCCTGGGAGCTCGATACCCTCCAGGCAGACAGCTATGCCGCGCAGGCAGATGCGCTGGCGACCGCAGCCAGCGACTGCCCCGCCGATGCGCCGGTCGAGCGCGCCTTGCTGAATACCTACGCTGCCTACTATGCCGCCAATGCCGAGAGCCAGGCACTCGACCAGCCAAGAGCCGCGCCGTCGGCGCTGCTCGCCGGATTGCAGGACCACGTGAATGATGTGCTGTCACAGCCGGCACTGGCTGTAACAGCGGCGGGCGCGCTTGCGATGCTGGATGATAATTTCTTCAAGTCCGTGCGTACGCGCGGCGGCGCGCTGCCCGACCAGGTACGTGATCGCTATGCGGCCACGATGGCCAGCGCGGCCACCGACAAGCGCTACGCCCTGGCCGATCAGCTCGAGTTCCTGGATGCGCAATTGCGCGCGCTCAAGGACTTAGGCAAGCCGAAGGCCGCCTTGCCCAAGGAAGTGGTCGCCAATGCGCATCAGCGCATCGATGCCGCGCTGGCGGCAGAACAGAATCCGTTCGTGCGCTCCGGACTGGTAAACGCCTCGCTCGATATCCTCGAGGATCTTGGCGATTTGCCGGGCGCGTACGCGGTTGCCCACGATGAAATCGCGCGCGCCAGCGCGCCTTACTACTACAAGGCCGACCTGGCGGAAATCGCCGAGAAAATGGGCCGCAAGGACGAAGCGCTGAGGCTGCTCGATGAGGCCTATCGCGAATCGCAGGGGACGGCGACGCGCTTTCAGTGGGGGCAGCTCTACATCAGTGGGCTGTTACGGATGGCGCCCAAGGATACGCAACGCATCAGCGAAGCCAGTTCGGCGGTGCTCAGTGAGCTGGATGGTCCCGACCGTATCTACCGCCGGGCCCGCGTGCGGCTGGAGAAGCTGGATCGCGAGTTGCGTGCGTGGAACGATTCGTCCAAAGGTTCGCACGCCGATGTGCTGCAGGCATTGCACGAGCACATGCAGGAAATCTGCGTCAAGATTCCCGATACTGATGCCGCGCGCGCGAGTTGCGATGCGTTCCTGAAGACAGCTTAGGGCAGTCCGGCGGCAGCTTCAGCGCAGCTGCGCGTCGATCAGCGCGCGCACCGCGCCCAGAAGTGAGGAGACCGGCCCGCTGTGGCCCGGAAACACCAGGCGTGAGAAGTAGCTGCCGTCCATCAGCAGCATCAGCGCATCGCCGAGTGAATCCGGATCGCGCGCGCCCATCTCGCGCGCCATGGCGCGCAGTTTGCTGCGCACCTGCTGCTTGTACTCTCGCACCAGCGTGCTGAGCGCGTCATTGTCATCCGAGATCTCGACCGCTGCATTGCCCAGAGCACAGCCGCGGCAGTCGCTTTCCTCGACGTGTTCGAGATGGGACTCGAACAGCGCCTCGATCTGTCGGCGCGGATTGCCGGCGTGGGGTGCGAGCGTGGCATTCCACCACTCCCAGAATTCGCGCTGCCGGTCGCGCAGGTACTCGGATACCAGTTCGTCCTTGGAGGCAAAGCTGCGATAGAAACTCATCTTGTTGGTGCCCGCTTCGCAGGCGATGGCATCGACGCCCACGGCGCGGATGCCGTGGCGATAGAAGAGTTCGCTGGCTGTCTCGAAGATCCGGTCGCGCACGCGCGGCTTCGCCGCGCTGACCGGTTGGGTGCCTGCGCGTGCCGCATCGCCCTTATATGTGCTCATGATCCCCACCGCCGTTGACAGCAACGTTACTCGTTGGTAACGTAAATTATGTGACTGAACGGTAACTAACGCAAGGAATCATGGTCCCGGCGGGATCTGAAGTCAAGCGCAGGCATCGGCCAGTCAATGGGTTAGCCACGTTCTGGTCTCGATGGGAGCTGATTATGTCATCCAAAACACTGATCGCATTGTCTTCGATCCTGCTGCTGGGCGCCGTGAGCCTGCTGTCAGGCTGCGGCCGCTCACATGCCGCCAGCGCTCAGTCCGGCGCCGCTGAAAGCGCCCCCGAGATTACCGCAGCCCAGGTCATAGCCCGCCCGCTGCACCACTGGCAGGAGCTCACGGGCACGCTGCAGGCCGTCAATGTCGTGGCCGTGCACGCGCGCGTGAGCGGCTATGTCGACCGCGTGGAGTTCGTCGAGGGCGCGCACGTCAGGCGCGACCAGCTGCTGTTCCAGATCGATCCGCGACCCTTCCAGCTTGAGGTCGACCGATTGAACGCCGAACTCAAGCGCAGCCAATCCAAGCTCGAGTTTGCCAGGGCCGGCGGTGCCCGCGCCGATCGTCTCTACGCGCAG